>Ga0181592_10005456_pt1 | contig 10446 bp, 8 predicted proteins | sample 071ome_20_FD_133755 | JGI IMG/M metagenome (GOLD analysis project Ga0181592, IMG submission 133755) | Coastal salt marsh microbial communities from the Groves Creek Marsh, Skidaway Island, Georgia - 071412BT metaG (megahit assembly) | ecosystem: Environmental > Aquatic > Marine > Intertidal zone...
GTCACCGCGATACAATATCTGCCTGTCTCCGCCGGGTGTCTACCATGTCAGATTACTTAATTGCGCCTTCGATTCTTGCTGCAGATTTTGCGCGTCTTGGCGAAGAGGTGGCTGCTGTACTCGATGCTGGCGCGGATATCGTGCACTTTGACGTGATGGATAACCACTATGTGCCAAATCTGACCATTGGCCCGATGGTTTGCCAAGCACTGCGGGACTATGGGATCGCCGCGCCGATCGACGTCCACTTGATGGTTCAGCCTGTCGATGCGCTCATTGGCCTGTTCGCCGATGCGGGCGCTAGCTACATTACCTTTCACCCGGACGCGTCAACCCACGTCGATCGCTCGCTGCAGCTGATTAGAAACGCCGGTTGTAAGGCGGGGCTGGTGTTTAACCCAGCGGCGCCACTTGATGCCCTGAAATACGTTATGGATAAAGTCGACATGATTTTACTGATGTCGGTGAACCCCGGCTTTGGTGGTCAGACGTTTATCCCTGCTACCCTCGACAAACTTCGCGAGGCTAGGGCTCTTATCGATGCCAGCGGTCTTGATATTCGTCTCGAGGTGGACGGTGGTGTGGGTCCGGCTAATATCGCAGAGATCGCCTCGGCGGGAGCCGATACGTTTGTAGCGGGCTCTGCTATTTTTAGTCAGCCAGACTACAAGTCAGTGATCGATCAGATGAGGCAAGCACTCGCCGCTCAGCGCTCATGATGGATCGCCTAGCGTTTGATCGGCTCGTCGCTGAGGGGTTTAGTCATATCCCGATTGCGCGGACGATTCTCGCGGATATTGATACTCCCTTATCGGCTTATTGCAAGTTGGCAACGGGGCGGTGGTCGTTTCTTTTCGAGTCTGTGCAAGGCGGAGAGAAGTGGGGCCGCTACAGTATTATTGGTTTGCCCGCCGAGCGCTGCATTTCCATCTCAGGACATCAGGTCACGCTGTTCGCGCATGGCAATGTCGAACAAACGTTCACGGTGGACGATCCGCTCCGCTATATCGAGGAGCTACAGCAAAATCGCAATAATGCGCCGCTTGAGGCCCTGCCGGTTTTCCATGGTGGCTTAGTGGGCTATTTTGGTTACGACACGGTGCGCTTTATCGAGCCCAAACTCGCGCAAAGTTGCCCACCGGATAGGCTGAACACGCCGGACATCATGTTGTTAGTGACCGAGGAAGTACTGGTTTTTGATAATCTCGCCGGTACGCTTACGATGATTGTCAACGTGCCCGCCGAGGCTGAGGCCTACGATGGAGCATGTGATCGGCTCGATCAGCTCGAGAGCCGATTGCGAGAACCGCTTCCGTCGCTTCCCCCCATCCATATTAACCGGGTGGGGACCGCGGTCATCGAAGATAGCACTGAAAAACATACGTCCCAGCGTGAATTTATGGCCGGCGTGGCACGTGTACGGGAATACATTTTGGCCGGTGATGTTATGCAGGTCGTGCCATCCCAAAGGATGACGGTGTCCTTTGACGCCGAACCGTTATCGTTGTACCGAGCACTCCGCAACGTAAACCCGTCGCCCTACATGTATTTTTTAAATATGGGCGAGTTCCACATTGTTGGGTCTTCGCCCGAAATTTTGGTGCGAAAGGAGGGTGACGAGGTCACTGTCCGGCCCATCGCGGGCACGCGCCGTCGGGGTAAAACGCCTGCAGAAGATGACGTCTTGGCAGAGGAGTTATTGGCTGACCCTAAAGAAGTGGCAGAGCACCTGATGCTAATTGACCTGGGTCGAAATGATATCGGTCGCGTAGCCGAGCCGGGTACCGTGCGATTAACCGAAAACATGGTGATCGAGCGGTATTCCCATGTGATGCACATTGTTTCGAATGTATCGGGTAAGGCCCGACCCGGGCTCTCGGCGATCGACGCATTACGGGCCGCGCTACCCGCAGGGACGCTCAGCGGTGCACCAAAGGTGCGCGCTATGGAAATCATTGATGAACTCGAGCCAGTGAAACGAGGCATCTATGGTGGGGCTGTGGGCTACATTTCCTGGGCTGGCAATATGGATACGGCAATTGCTATTCGAACTGCGGTGATTAAAAATCAAGAGGTACATATTCAGGCGGGAGCGGGCGTTGTTGCCGACTCCGATCCTGCTCTGGAGTGGGAGGAAACCCTAAGTAAGGCGCGAGCTATGATGCGCGCGATTGTGATGTGTCAGGGCATCGACGCGAAGGTGAACTAAGAATATGACGACCAAAGAATTTACTGGCGACGTCGATCTTCAAGCCCAGCTAGAGCGCTTTTATCAAGATGGTCAACTCGCCCAAGCGGCCGTTGTCGCGTGGATGCTTTCAGCGCTGAAACCCGATTCCCCTGATTGGAAAATTTATCGGAAAAAGCTCTTGCGCGAGACCGGAGCCGAGGGAGCCTCGGTCACGGAAATTGTTAGCGCATCGGATCAGGCCTTTGACAGCCAGCAACCAAGCGATGGCTTTGCAGCGCTGGCACTGGGTCTTCTGGCGCGGCCGGAAAACTCGCCACTGCTGAAGAAAATGCTCGATCGAGCGCGAGCTTTTGAGCAGCGAAATTTCATCACGGCGGCGTTAATTCAACTTAAAGAGGAGCAAACCGATCCGGAAGTCTTGAATGTGCTCGGTGCCATGGCGCAGGAGGCAGAGCGCTATGAGGAGGCGGAGCGGTTTTTTAGTCAATTGAGTAGATTACTACCCAAATCACTGGACGCCCGACTCAATTTAAGCGCTGCGCTTACAGGGCTACAGCGCTACGTAGATGCCATTAATGAGCTCGAATGGGTAGTGGATAAGAGCAGGAACGATGGTGAGCAACAGAAGGAGGCCCTTTTTAGACTGATACCTTTGTATCGGCTTGACGGACGGTCTGTCTATGCCGAGTTGGAACGCATAGATAGAAAATACTTCGCAAGCCCCGCTGTTGCCTCTGAGGCTAGGGTGAAAGCGTTAATCCAAACAGCTATGAACCAGCCCGAAGAAGCTATCAGCGCTTATGAAAATTCCCTGGCGATTGAGGAAAACCCAAGCGTCAGGGTTGACCTTTCTTTGATTCAACTCAGGCTCGGCGATTATGCTGAAGGGTTTAAAAATTATCGCTCCCGGTTTCATACGAACGAACATTTCGACTGGCTAAATCCAGGCGGTAAACGTTGGCAGGGTGAAAATATTATTGGCCGCAGTCTACTTATCTGGGCGGAGCAGGGTGTTGGAGATGAAATCTTTTTTGGATTTATGCTTGACCCGGTAAAGGCTTTATGTCGCGATGTGAAGCTGGCCGTTGACCAGCGCTTAGTTTCATCATTCCAAGCAAGCTTTCCAGACTGGCATGTTCTATCGAGAGATCAATCGGTATTCGAAGTCCAGACTAATAGTCTTCAATGTGATTATGAAATTCCTATGGGGGAATTAATGTCGCTTTTTGCAGAAAAGCAAATCGCGAGCAATACCGATCCAATGCCGCTGTTTAAGTCGCCGCCAGATAGACTCGAAGAAGTCAGAGCGATTTTGGGTTTGAGGGTCAGGCCTGCTATAGCGGTATCTTGGAGCGGCGGTACAGAAATCGATGGAAAGGCGCGGTCAATGACTTTGCCTGAATTGATCGACGGATTACCGCTCAATGCGGACGTTGATGTGATTTCGGTGCAGTATACGGGAGATGCGGATTTAGAGGTTCAGGAGCTAGGAGATCCGCGTATACGTGTGAGTGGCCTTCACAATCGCAACGATTTGGAGGGTGTACTAGCGTTGTTGAGCCAAGTGGATTCGGTGATTACGGTTGACAACTCAGTCGCGCATCTGGCGGAGGCTGTGGGTACCCCATCCTACGTGGTGGTTCCCGAGGCGCTCACCCAGTTTCGCTGGAAAAATGATGCCTTTAAACGTCGATACTTTCCAAACGCAACCCTACTGACCCGGTCTGAAGAAGTATCATGGTCGGAGGTGGCCTCTCAAGCATGGTCACTAGTGTTAGCAAAGTAAAATTTTATCTGCTGTCGAATTAGTCAGCGAGGATCGCTCAACATGTTAACAGTCTTTATTGGTTACGATGAGCGCCAGCGTGTCTCCTACACGGCGCTCCAACAGTCAATATTTGAAACCGCCAGTCGCCCCGTCGCGGTTTCCCCGCTAATTTTGGATAACCTGCCTATTACGCGTCGCGGGTTGACACCCTTTACCTATTCCAGATTTTTAGTTCCTTGGTTAACCGATTATCGAGGCGCGGCTATTTTTATGGATGCTGACATGTTGCTCCGATCCGACATTACGACCTTGCTGGATGATATTACGGATGATAAAGCGGTCTCGGTGGTTAGGAGCCTTGAGCAGTACGAGCAAACTTCCTTTATGTTGTTTAACTGTGAGCACCCCGCGAATAAAAAACTGACACCGGAGTTTATTGAGCAAACTGATATTGGCTTGCATGCCCTCGAGTGGCTAAGCCCTGATCAAATAGGATCCTTGGACCCGAAATGGAATCAACTTGTGGGGTACCAGGACGTAGATCTCTCGCAGGGTAACCTCCACTACACCATGGGAATACCTGGCTTTAAAGAAACCTCCACAAGTGATGGTGCAGAGGTCTGGAAGGAGGTGGCCCAGCTTGCGATGTCAGCTATTCCATGGGTTGAAATTATGGGGCCATCGGTGCACGCGATTGAAATCGATGGCGTAAAATTTCCAAAGTACGTCTGGGATTTTGAGAAAAATCAGCCCAAGCCGCAGCACCTGGAACTGGTTAAAGCGTTGATTATAAAAAGCCGGGAAGCGGGCTAGTTAGGCGAGCAGCAGTTTTTGCCAGGCGGCCATAATCGACGGCAACTGAAAGCGAGACACCTCTGTGTCTTGAAACGCTACGATCTTGTTGTGGGCGACATTTGGATTGGCCATTATTTCGTCTGCCTGCTGGGTACCCTCCTCAGCAAAATACTCTGAAAATTCTTGATAGCTGGGAATTGGCGTTGCGATAGTCGGCAATCCCAGCGCTAGTGCCGTTACTAGGCGATTATTGCTGGCATAGCGCTTGGGAGAGTTGATGTGTGAAGGAATAACGCAGTAAGAGGCCTCTTTAGCAATCTTTAAAAGATTATCTCTGCTCCAAGGTAGAAAACGTATTTGCATCTGAGGCCTGTTTTGGAAACTATGTCGCTTTAAGATCTCTATTGTTTGGGGGAGGGAGCAGATCACGAGGTCGTGGCCGACCATTTTCTTCGCATTTTTGTCGATGAAGTCGGCCAAAAAAATTGCGTTAGACGGATGTCCAAACCACAATGCCGGCTGCTGATTCGATAACGGCTGTTTTTTTGCTGGGGATAAGGGCTCATACTCCAGTAAGTCTTCGATTACGGTTGTGGGTTGTGTTGAGTCCATGGCCATTAGTACAGCACGCATGGCAACGTTAGGCGCGACTACATGCGAACAAAGAGGTAACGCCTCTTCATAAAAGCCTGACATCAAAGAGCCTGAACCTATATGATGATCGGTGTAGTCCAAGAATACTTGACTTTTATTTTTTCGAAGTTTTAAAAGGTGTCGCAGCCAATTACTTGAACGTCTCTCTATTTCATTGGCGCCTATCTTGCCCACGAGTGCATGACTGATATCTGAAAAAAAGTTATCTCCCATAGACACGCTGTAACCAAGCTCGGCTGCAGCCAGAGCCGCAGGATTTAGGCGTATCCTTTCTGAGGCCAAACTTGATTGCGCGAGTCGATTAGTACTCTTGGAGTCGCCAGGCACAAAAATGTGTAACTTCTTTCTCATGAGGACAGGGTCTAAAATCAGCATGTGCAAGCGTACGATGATAGGGATAAAACTAGCAAGCGTTCGCTAGCTAGGCAAAGCCGCTTCCAGTAATTATTTTGAACTCGAGTATCACCAGGGGTAACCATGCGAAGGCTGATAGAGGCCGAAGTTGCCAACACAAATTTAAATTATCGCCAAGAAATTGATGGTTTGCGTGCTGTTGCTGTGGCCGCTGTGGTTCTATATCACGCAGGGTTCGAGTGGTTGCCAGGGGGCTACCTAGGTGTAGATGTCTTCTTCGTCATCAGTGGTTACCTAATCACACGAATCTTACTCCGCGATATCGGTCAAAATACTTATCACTGGCGAAGTTTTATCCTTCGAAGAATTCGAAGAATCATTCCGGCATTTTTCTTAATGCTTTTGGTTTCAGTGCCCTTCGCCTACTATCTTTTACCTGAAAAAGACTTCTATGCCTTCGCAGAAAGCCTGCGCTATTCAGTTTTATTTACCTCTAATTATTCTTTCTGGCTGGAAAGCGGATATTTTGACCGGGCCTCCGAGTTTAAGCCGCTTATTCATACTTGGAGTCTGTCTGTGGAAGAGCAGTTTTATCTACTCTTTCCATGGCTGCTATACCTACTTTATAAGCGCAGAGCGGTTCGAGCCGGGTTGGTTACTTTGATACTTGCGAGCCTTGGCCTAGCAACATATGGGATAAGGAGTGAGTATTTCTGGCCTTTTTATTTTTTGCCCACACGCGCCTGGGAGTTAGGGGCCGGCGCACTACTAGCCGCATTCCCTACGCTAAGCGCCATAAAAATAAAATACATTCCGATATCTACAAGAAATTCTTCCTCATTGATTGGGGCTGTAGTTCTACCCTTGTCATTTATGTTTTTTGATGATTCTCATGATGCCTTGGGAATGACATTTCTAGTGCCGGTGATAGCTACAATAATGATTATTGGAGGTACTGAGAACACGGGATTAGTTAAAACACTTCTAAGTGCGGCACCTCTTCGATGGTTAGGACTAATTTCCTATTCTCTTTATTTATGGCATCAACCAGTTCTGGTATACGGGCGATTCTATCTTGGCACTGAAACCGCAGAGAAGCTTCTAGTTCCGCTGCTGTTTTTATCCGTGTTGCTTTCAACGCTGAGTTATAAGGTTGTTGAGACTCCGTTGCGAAATTCTCTGAAGTGGTCGAATAACCGGATTTTATTGCTTTTCTTGGGTACCTGATTTTTACTAGTCACGGTTAGCTTTGCGCTAAGTCACTCAAAGCCTTACGTTAAAAGAGACCCGGCAATTCCGACCGGCGAAATATCGCACAACTTTTATCATGACAAAGTAAACCAGCAATTTGCTTTGTGCAGCAACAAGTTAGCAACTCGCGATATGGAAGTTTGGAAGGGAATACCGCGATGCCACTTGTCTGGCGATGAGCCACCAAAAATAGCATTTTTTGGCGACAGTCATGCTGAACAGCTTTTTGTCGGTGCAGCGAGTCAGCTAAATGTAAGCTCTATTTATCTAATTCGGGGCGGTCTGCCATTCATAAGTGCTTCGAAAATGGCTGGGCCTCTTGCTTACATAGGTGAGACTAAAAATGTTGAATTAGTAGTTTTTTCAGCTTTCTGGAATGACAAGATTGAAAATCTAGGCATAAATGAATTTGCGCGTCAATTGGTGCTGACGTTGGCTGAGTTTATTCGTCTGGGAAAGAAGGTGGTGCTGGTTGTGGACATTCCTGTCTATTCTTTTTCTCCAGAACAATGCATATTTAGTTCAAGCATGAACAACAAAAAGTGTACTCTGGACGCCATCTCGCACCTTAAGCAAAAGTCAATTTACGAGAAGTTATTCGATGTCATCTCCGAACATGAAGCAATCGAAATCGTGGACCTATCTCGCGCGTTCTGTGACGCTGAGAAGTGTACCATGGTCCGTGATCGTACCTTACTATACCGTGACTATAACCATCTTAATTGGGAAGGTTCGCTGCTTGCGGGTGCAGAGTTGTTCCGGCAGTCGGACCTGCTTAAAGAGTATCAGAAATGACTTCATCTCAGATGTAAAATGATAGAACTTGTGGAGGCTAGAGTTTTTTGAATACAACCGAAAACGACGTACGGTTCATGCCAGGTGGATTTGGCGATTATGGCGAACTTATTACTACCGAAAGTCGATACGCAGTGAAAGAGCGTCATGATCTATTTCAAATTTTGCCTCCTGCAGCCTACCATTCCATTCTCGAGGTGGGGTGTGCCAACGGTGCAAATCTCGTTTTTTTCGCCCGAGAATTGGGAATTAGGCTAGAAAATGTCCTTGGGATTGATATTTGTGCGGAAGAGCAAGGGGTTTCGAGCATTAATATTCTACATTCGTCTCTTGAAGATTATCTTAAATCTGAAATTCAATGTTTTGATATTATTTTGTTGTCAGACGTTTTAGAGCATATATACAACCCTTGGAAAGTTTTGTCAGAAATTAAAAGCCGGCTCAGTCCAGCCGGAGTTCTTTTAATTAGCGTCCCGAACATCGAAAATATTAGGTATTTAGAATTAGTTGCGTCGGGTCGGTTTTATTACACCGAAACCGGGCTTATGGATGAGACCCATATTAGGTTTTTTTCTATGGAAACAATAGCGAATGCCTTAGCAGACAATGGTTACCAACTTGTCAAAGCTGGATTTAGGCCGGACTTGGGGCTTGAGGGTTTACGGGGACGCGTTGCAAATCAGTTGGATACCGAAGTAGCAGTTGCCCTTCAAATAGCTGACGGTGTATCGGTCACTGTCAACAAAGCAAATATTAACCGCAAATTTGGGCAGCAGATTTTAGTGGCAGCAAGTGCGCTTTAGTATTTTGCCGAATCTTTCTGCGGTGATTTCAGCTTACGAGCCGCGAGGGCTAGCACGATCCATGCGGCTGGCACAACAAATCAACGCACATGTTGACGAAGTTTTTGTGGTGGTTAATTCCGATGGCGTAGAGAGTCCGACGGAGCCTAGCCGAGAGCAATCTATTGGTAAGTCGGTTTTTACGGTTAAGCGTGCCAATACTGGCATGAATATAGGCGCTTGGTCTCACGGCTTGTCATTATGCCATCCAGAGAATGTTGTGCTGTGCTTACAGGATGAATGTGAGCTCCAAAGAGAGGATTTCGCGGAGGCTTATCTAAAAAGGCTTACTGAGCCTGGGGTGGGGATGATAGGAGATTCGCTAAACCCAAAATGGAATCTGCCATGGGAAAATCTTTATCAAAGCGCTCTTAATTATCAGATGGGAGAGTATCAGGGGCGCCCTGTGACCCGAGTCGATTACTATCTGGATTGTTTTAGGCGATGGGGAATTAACCCAGGGACTACGGGCCGGCACCTAAGGGCCTTGTCGTGGGGATTCAGCGTCGCCGCCCGTCAGTCCCTGAGTAGATTACCGCTGGGTCGTCACAAGGAGGAGTGTATTGCTGCAGAGATCGGTGTTTGCCGCCACGTGGAGGAAAATTTGGGGCTCTCAGTCACGCAAATAGACTCGACGCCCTTTTGGTATTTTGCCCACGTCGAATGGGATCCCTCAGGATTTTCCAAGAAAGCGTGATCCTGGAAACGATGTCGGTCGTTTCATCGTTGTTACTGTCAAATAGTTAAAACCGCCGTAAAGTCTTTTCTGCCAAAGGGCGTCAAATTCACCGCGGCGCTCGAAAAAGGGATTAGGTCGAGACTTCTTAAATCTTGGAGCAGCTTAACGAAGGATTGGGGTGTAAATTGCCAGCAATGCACGTCTATATAGCCGTCAGCGCCTTGAAATTCAGTGATGGCCTCCTTGATGTTTTCAATGTCGCCTTTCAACTCTCCAGCTGCTCCGTGGTCTCCCATCCAGTGTCGTAATGCGTTGTTGTGAGCAAGCATGGTGCGGTGTTCAAGGACCTTATCCATTGACGGGCTCGACCGGCGGGCGTGATACGCGCTAAGTATCTCGGGCAATAGCGTTTCAGGAAGGTGAAAGTCAAAGCAATAACGCTTGTCAGGTATCACCAGATAGTAGGCGCCGTTGGGCGTTAACAGTGCGCCCACCTGTTGAAGATGCGTGATCAGGTCTGGCGTGTGCTCGATGCAATGAGAAGAAAAAACGATATCAAAGGATCTTGAGACGACGCCGAGGTCCCCAACATCACTGACATGGTGGATGAAAGGCACGGAGGAAGGGTTCCGCTCGTGCTCAATAGCCCTATGCTTCAGTGCCTCCTGATCCAGGATGTCAAAATATTCCACGCCCTCGCCCTGCAGAATTGGCTGGTCGAAAGGGCCTACTTCAAGCTTGGCCGTTCCGTTGAGTGAATTACAGTATTGGATCATGTTTTCTTTAAAGGTAAACGGTGATGCTGGCAGCCCAGAATCTATAAATTTATCGAGAAAAATCCCGACGATATCCTGATCACTTAATTGTCGGAGCGCAGGAAACAGGCCCCTGACAATTTTCGGATCAACATCAATACCAAAATTACCCATCTGCTAAAGGCCCCAAAATTAATGCGCTGCCATGAGTCGATTGAAGAATCGCCATCTATCGGCGCTAGTTTAATGCAGACCCATAGGTGGACGCAGTAATGGTATTCTACAGCCTCTAACCAGTCCGCACTGCCAACTATGATCCTCATGCTCGACAACTACGATTCCTTCACCTGGAATATCGTGCA
>Ga0181592_10005461_pt1 | contig 10444 bp, 9 predicted proteins | sample 071ome_20_FD_133755 | JGI IMG/M metagenome (GOLD analysis project Ga0181592, IMG submission 133755) | Coastal salt marsh microbial communities from the Groves Creek Marsh, Skidaway Island, Georgia - 071412BT metaG (megahit assembly) | ecosystem: Environmental > Aquatic > Marine > Intertidal zone...
CCGGAGCGGGACAGACACCTGGAAGTTCAAATATTGAACCAGGAAGTGAAGAAGAAGCAAGAATTGCTGCTGCTTTAGTTACAGAAGGTGCTGGAGGCACAGCAGCTACAGACATTTTACAAGTCGCAGCAAACAGAATGGCGACAGGAAAATATAAAGATTATACTGATGTCTTTGCAGCAGAAAGACAATTTCAGGGAGTTTTTGATAATCCTCGCGGTGGAACTGAAGGATACAGAAAGATTAAAACCGTCGCTGATGCTGCAGCTTGGGCTGGAGTCTCTGAAGAGGTAATAAAATCAAGAATTGCCGATATGCGAAATCCAGAACTAAGAGCGGATTCTGCAAAATTTATTAAAGGAGCACAACAATTTAGAGCTGCTCCTAGATATTATTTAGAAAAGGGTTTAGTTCCTGGTGAAATGGGGTCTGATGGAAGATTTTATGATTCTTCTTGGAGAGGTGGTTCGGGGGATAATCAATTTTTTACAACACCTGGGGATATGGGTGCTGGAACCGAGGCTGCTCCGATAAATTACGATGGATCAAAATTAGTTGCAGCAGCAAAACCAACAGAACCAGAAAAACCAACGGTAACTCCTGCACAAACATCTCAAGAAGTTCAACAACAAATTGCAAAAACAGTTTCTCAATCTCCTGCAACTCAACAATCTAAGGTAACTGTTCTTCCTATGGATATGAGCAGTCCTCAAGTTCAATCCCAACCTAAAGATGGAGGTAGTCAAATTTCTCCACCAGTTATGAATAAAGGTGGTGTTTCTGTACCATTTTTAAACTCATCCAATGGTGATAACTACCTTTCGTTATATTCAAAAATAGTATATAACATCGTAGACGGATAATATAATGGCAAAAGATACACCAGTACAATCTCCACTTCTGCAAGCTTTTAATACTATTGTAAAAGTCGATAGAAGTAGAGCCGCTATAAACAACAGTAAACGAGAGTATACTGATTTTTTGAGGTTTATGACTACCGAGACGAGAAATCTCGGGTCAATAAGATTACCGAAAGAAAAAAAGATTAAAGAATTAAAAACACTGAATATCGCTACAACTTTTGGTAGACCAGGAAGTTTACTTAGTGGATTGTTCAGTGGAGCTCTTGATTTGGGCGGTTTCCTTGGTGATATGTTTAGTAATAAAAAACCAAACCCAAAGGCAGGAAAACCAATACCAAAAGGGAAAGGTATTAGACTTGGTGGTGTGAAAGCTTATGGTATTGCAAATGCGCTATTTGCTGGACTAGATTTTGCTACTGGTCTTGCAGAAGGTGAAAGTGTATCAAAAGCTGCTGCGGGTGCAGGTGGATCTCTTGCTGGATCTTTACTTGGAGGAGCAATTGGTCAAACACTGATTCCTGTTCCAGGCTTAGGTTTTATGGTTGGTAGTGCATTAGGTGGAATGGCTGGAGGATGGTTAGGTGATCGAGCTCATGAGGGTATAACTGGGGAAGGTTCCGTAGAACAAAAAACTAAACAAAGACTAAAAGAACAAGAAGCAAAACAAAAATCACAAGCAGAGGCTGTAACAAGTCTAAGTTTTCCACAAGTTCTGGACACATTTGAAGGTGTGGTGTTTAAATTCCAAAGACTTGCTTATGGATCAATTAATGGAGTTGTAAAAGCTGCAGAAGTAGCCACTGAAGACGGCGAAAAGACCCATGCAGAGATTGATCCAAGAAAACCAGGATCACCTTCTGGTGATGATCCCGTAAACAATAAGTATATGGCTGAGGGTGGAGAAAAACCCAGTAAATATGTTAATACGGTAGACTATAATGAATTTAGACAATATTATAACAGTGGAAAGGGGGGAAGACACGCTGGAGAAGATTTGCCTATAAGCCAAGGAACTCCGATTAGTGTAATTGTACCTGGTAAAGTTGTTACTGCTGGATATGGTGGTGCAGCTGGAGGAAATATACTAATAACTCATGAAGATGGTAAACAAACAAGATACCTACATATGAGTGACATATCAGTTTCTCCTGGACAAAAGGTTGAAGCTGGACAAGTAATTGGAAAAAGTGGTGGAGCCCCAGGCACAAGAGGTGCGGGAAGATCCACTGGACCACACTTACACTTTGAATATTATCCATCAGAGACTGCTGCAATGGCAGATCCCAATCCAGTTATGGATAATTACTTTAGATTTGGCGGAAACGTAAAGGTAACTTCTAAAGGTCCTGCAACACCTCCAGCTGGACAACCAACAGCTACCCCACCACCACCTAAAAAACTAACAGAAGATGAATTTCATTCTGTGAGAACAGAACGTGATATTACTGACACGGCTGATATTAGGGTAGGAAGTACAGATACTTATGAAGATTATCTAAAATATTTTGAAGAGAATAAAGCTCAAATTGCAGCCGCAGCTGTTTCAACTGTAGAACCAGGAACTTCTACGCCTGAAGTACCAACAACTACAACACCTTCTAGGAGACCAGATAGAAGATCCCAAGCCGCAGCGAGAAGAAGAGAATCACAATTACAACCACAAGTTGAAGCTGATCCACAGCCACAAGTTGAAGCTGTTCCACAACAACAAGTAATGACTAAGGAACTAGAACAATATCCATCATACAATACATCATCATCTGAAGTTGTGGTAATACCAATGATGATGAATAGTGGTCCACAAAGTTCTTCTCAAAAACCGATAGTTATTTCTAATGGAGGTCAATCAAAAACGATTACTCCTCCTAGAGTTTCGGAAAGATCACTGTTAAATAGTTTATTTAATACTATGCTTCTCACGAACTTATCGGGAACGTAATATGTCAGGAAATGCCGTAGAAAATTTAAAAATTAATTCCATTACCATACAGGCTACAGATAGTGGAAATCAAATTGACCTGTCAAGTTCCGTTATGTATTGTGATTACTATGAGGATCTTTTGTCCCCATGTGTGATGATGACAATCCAAATTGCTTCATCGTATTCAATTTTCAATTCATTACCTGTTCGTGGGGGAGAAAAAGTGGAACTGAATATGGACACTTTGAGTGGAAATTTCGGTCTCTCAGGTGATTATGCAATGTATGTCTACAAGGTAAGTGGAATAACAAATGATGGTGCAAAAGAATTTTGCACTTTACACTTATGTTCTAGAGAAGGTTTGACTAACGAAACTGCAAGAGTTCAGAAAAAGTATGATAAAAAACCACTTAATGAACATGTAGAATCTATTCTAAAAAATGTACTATTAACAAATAAGTTCAAAAAAGAAAATATAGAAAGAACTTCAAATTCTTATAGTTTTATTGGCACACTCAAAAAACCATTTCATGTCCTCACTTGGTTAGGCCCCAAAGGAATACCACCTAATCAATCTTCAGGAAATAGTGGAAAAATTGCAAAGGGTGTTGCAGGATTTGTTTTTTATGAGAATAAAGATGGTTTTAATTTTAGAAGTATTGAAACTTTAGTATCTGCAACAAAAAGTCAGATTGCTTCTACAGAAAAAGAATCTATTGCAAAATATACATACCAACCTGGTGCGGTGGAATCTAACAATCCTAATAATAACTTTTCAATAATAAATTACAACTTTGAGAAAAATATTGATTTGATGAAATCGTTGCGAGTTGGTATGTATTCAAACATAACTTATGTTTATGACCTATATCAAAATAAAGTTGATGGTGTAGTTTATTCATTAAATTCTGAACTAAAATCTTCTCTGGGTGAAGATAAACCATATCCAAAAGACTTTGGTAATAGACCATCAAGAATAATATCGCGGAGTGCCGATGTTGGAATTCTTGATGCTTCTGGAAATACAGATGATTCGGGTAGAGATAGTGCTGACATGGCTAAATCATTTGCTCGTTATAATTTGCTGTTCACACAAGCACTAAATATCTTAGTACCGATGAATATTAATTTGCAAGTAGGTAACATACTTTATGCAGATTTTCAAAAAATAGATGCATCACAGTCTGGTGAAGTAGATCCATCTCAGAGTGGATATTACTTAATCAAAGAAGTAAGGCACCACTTTGAAGGAGGTCAAATGTTATCTTCTTTAAAACTTGTAAGAGATTCTTACGGATTATATGGAGCAAACAAATGAAAGACATCGAAACACACATCCAAAAAGACAAAGAGATTCTTCAAGATCCTACAATTTCTCCACAACAACGTAGACATATTGAAGGAGAATTGCATGATCTAGAAGCATACGCAGAGAACCATAAAGAAGAGATTGCAGCTGGAGATCATCATGATCCAACTGCATTGGAACTTTATTGCGATGCCAATCCAGAATCCCCAGAGTGTTTAGTTTACGACGATTGATAACTAATGATTGATGAATCCCTTTTAAAATCTAATTTTCTAGGCAGAGATGGATTCATCTGGTGGATCGGTCAGGTCGCCGATCCCTCCGTTTGGCGTAATGAAAAAACTCGCATTGATAATGGAACTGATGCATGGAGTTATAGATGTAAAGTAAGAATCATTGGATATCATAGTTTTGATAGAAATGAGTTATCCGACGATTCATTGCCTTGGGCTCATGTATTAACGAGTGCATCTGATGGTGCTCCTGGCCAAGGTGGTTTTGGTAAACTTCCTCTATTAGTTGGTGGGGAATCTGTTGTAGGATTTTTCTTAGATGGAGAAGAAGCACAACAACCTGTAGTAATGGGTTGTTTTCATAGAAGCCCAGTAGTAGAAAATGTAGAAAATCCAAATCCATTTGAACCCTTTACTGGAAGTAAAGCTGAACCCCTGAGAACTGGAGTACAACTAACAAGAAACAAAGCGCAACAGACTGGAGAGACAAAAGAAGTAGAAGAAAAAACAGGAAGTGGATCCCAATTTCAAATCTCCTCAAACCCAGAATTTGGCACAGATTCTCTTGGTAGTTTAGAATTAGATCCTGGATTTACACCTCTAGGTCCCAATTCATTTAATGCTGCTGGTTCTATTTTTTCATCTACACCATTACCAAAAGACACATTATTTTATGATGATGTTGCAGAACTTGCTTTCCTAAGTGAATTCAAGAAGGCAGGAAAAGTAGAGGGAGACAATGGATGCGGCAGTAATATAATCGCTCAGATAACAACTGCTCTACAAACATTCATACAAACAGTAAATGGACTTCAACGTACTGCACTTGGTTTTATAGATCCAGTCAGAAATAAGATAGTTGATGTACAACAAACTATCAGAACTGTTGCTAGACTAGTGGCTTCCATTATGAAATTTGTTATTAATGGAATGCGAGATAACATATTTAAATTGATAGGAAAATTATTTAAACTTCTTGGTATTACCATTCCATCTCCATTACAACTACCAATTTCTGAAGCAACTAAACAGATTATGAATATCATTTTCTGTCTGTTTGAAAAATTATTCGGACCTCTTGTTGACTTTGTTGATGGTATGTTACAGGGAGTTATAGGCAGAAGTCCTAACATCCCAGCATGTGCAGCAGAAGAAATGACAAGTTCGTTGGTAAACAAACTTGCTGACATGGTTGATGATGCTCTAGCAACTGTAATGTCGGGACTAGATTGGTTAGCCGAGGGAATTAGTAGTATCACTGGAGCTTTAAGTGGTGCATTAAATATTGTTTCTCAAATTCTAAGTTTCTTAAGTTGTGATTCATTATCTTGCAGAACTACAACTTCTTGGGATCCATTCAGTGGCTTAGTAGCTCAGTCATTAGATAATTGGAATAATATTTTAGGCAATATGGATATATTATCTGGACTTGGAAATCCAGATTTTGCCATTGGTTATTTGTCAATGTATGGATCCTCAAATACTCCATTTAAAGATTGCAGAAAGGCAATTATAAATCCACAAACTCAAAATGATTTAGCACCAATGCCTTTAGGTGTTAGATTTTATTCCTGCATACCACCAGAAGTTATAATATATGGTGATGGTATTGATGGAAGAGCAAAAGCAGTTGTGTCCGAAGTTGATGGTTCCATATTAACATTTTTAATCTGCGATCCTGGTAGAGGATATACTTTCCCACCAGAGGTCAGAATTGTTGATAATTCAAACTATGGTAAAGGTGCTCAAGCCAAAGCTACTATTGTTGACGGAAGAATAGATTCAATTTATATTTTGAATTCTGGAAGTGGTTATTGTCAAACTAATCTAACAGAAGAAACTGTTGGATCAACAAATGGAATTGGAACTGATACTGAAACAGGAAATACAACTGCAACAAATCCATGTTTGGATATTGGTGATAATACATTATCCACGAGTGTAGTTGGAATAGTGACTAATTTTGTAGTAGAAAGACCTGGAGTAGGATATACCTCTGGAGACACCATTCAAGTTGGTGATGATTGTTTCTATCAACCAGTTTTAACTGAAAATGGATCTATTATTAGTTTTGAATCAAATGGTGGGTGTGATCAAGAATTCAAAACTCCACCAATAGTCAGCATAAATACAAAGACAGGTGAAGGAGCTGTACTTTATCCAGTTCTACAATTTGTTCCACAATTCGTTGTAGATAATCCCGATTTAAGACCTCCACTGACTGGAATAGGTTCAACTGTTATTGTAAATGTTGTAGATTGTGTGTAAAAAATGGCAGATCAACCAAAAGAGTTTTATGACAAAAAACCTGGTTTTGTAGTAAAATCTGGTACGGTAGATGCTGCGGGAAAGGTAACCGATTATGCTGTCTTTACTGACAACGGTCAGGGAATGCAGTGGACTACTGATGGCGAACATAAGATGCAGTGCAGAAAAACATCTTATGAACTTTGCGGAATAGATGGTAAAGATGGGGAACCAGGAAAAGTAATAAGAGCAAAGAAAGGTGACATCGTTATCGAAGCACTTGATGGAGATATTATCATTAGAGGAAAGAACATAAGACTGGTCGGCCTAGATGGAGCTGGAGAAGTTACAGTAACCTGTGGAAAACAGTTTAATGTTAATGCTCCAATACAAAGTTTTAAAGGTGGAGTGTCAAATACAGTAATGTCAAATAGTTGTTCCATAGCTGCTCAGTCAGTTGAATCAACTGGAAATATACAAAATGCTGCTAATTCTGGAGTAGAACAAGCACAATCTTCGATTCTGAGTCAGATATTGGGTGTTGTTACTAAATTTACACAATTCTTTAGTTAATTATAGGAGTGAGATATGCCTGCACAACCAATAGCATATGTTGGAGATAAGTTTGTTCTTGGTCCACTAGATTATTCATTTTTACCAGCGGTTCCAGCTATTCCTGGTACAGGTGTTTTGAATGGACCGGTATGGATTGGTCTCGGTGGTGCGCCGGGTATTCCTCAAGCTAACTGCATGATAGGTCCTGGAGTTACTCAGCCAATATCATTACAAATTTTGGGGATTTGTAATCACTATGGAGTCTATAATAGATTTGCAATTTCTAATGTTACAGGTCTAACTACAAAAGTTGGTGCAACTCTTAGAGCTGCATTGAGTGGAACTACGGGAGTAAATATCAAATCTGCTTTGAATGCTGGATCAGCATTGAATGTATTCACAACTGTAAATGTGGATACAGTGTGTAGAGCGGCCACATTTGTTGGTGATATTACGGCTACTACTGGGATTAACGCACAAGCAGCAGCTGCTATTGCCAAGGCAGCTGCATCACCACCAAAAGGATTTGATATGCATCACCCAACCAAGAAAGGTTGGAGACTGACCCATATTTGTATTGAAGGTCCAGAAGCTGCAGTATATTATCGTGGAAAACTACAAGGATCTAATTACATTGAATTACCAGAATATTGGAGAGGATTAGTCGATTCGGAGACAATAACAGTACAATTAACTCCTATTGGAAATTATCAAGAGTTATACTATGAAATTTCTGATTGGGGAACAAAGATAAAGGTTCTAAATAACGCAGGTAGTGCAGTAAACTGTAGTTTTGTAGTATTTGGTGAAAGAAAAGACGTTGACAAAATAGTCGTAGAATATGAAGGAAAAATAGAAGATTATCCAGGAAGAGATCAAAGATCAATTGTAGGATATCATTATGATTATAGAAAAGGAGTGAATGGATAATGCCAACAGGAATAGGAACAACTGCTAGAGTATCTAAAGAAACAAGTGAACAACAGACTTATATTCAAAGTGCTTTAGGACTAAGCACATCAAATTCCCCAAAGAAATCTAATAGAATTAAGGATTCTTTGAGGGCAGATATTGAGTCAAAGTCAACACAAGCAGAGCAAGTTAATGATATTCTATTACTTCTGGACATTGATCTTGATCAATACGATGAATTGATAGTTAATATTGATGAAAAAATACCATCACCCATAACAGAAATAAACACAAAAATTACTGCGGTACAGGATGCTTATAGGAATAGGGTTTCTATAGGGTGCAAAAGTGACCTTGAGTGGGTATTCCAATCGAGTAAAACTGTTACCGGTTTTGGTAGTGATGGAAGTCCATTCACTCAAACATATTCCACATATAAGGTGGAGAAAGATTCTTCAGAATATAGAACAATAAACTATTATGGTGCAAAATATTTCAAAAGACCGAAAGATCGTGACTATGGATCTAGTGCAGTAAAAGAAATTCCCAGTGCCTCTGTAGGTATTGGTAGCACATATATGATAATCAATGATTCCACTGAAGATTCTAATGGATTTACTGTCTTATCTGGTATTCAAACTAACGATACAATAACTGACTCTATTGAACAACCAACAATTTTTGTTATTGGAGAATTGCCAGAAGTAGTTGGATTTGGGTCAACATCTTTATTGGGAGTAAGTACTACTTTTGGTGGAAGTATATCATTTGGATCAACAATACTTGCCTATACAGGAATAAACACAACAGCAGGTATAACAACTGGAGATACTATATGGAGGACAGGGATTACATCGAGTGATAGTGTTGTAGTTGGATTCGGTACAACGTCGATAGAAGTTGTTGGAGTCAATACTTTGGGCGTAACTACAACTTTTGAACTTGATACCACTTCTATAATTTTAAGTCAACCAGCTATTGCATCAACATCACAATCAATCTTCAACGTTGGAATTTTCACTTCATATCCAACAATATTCATTAGTACAACTTCTGAAGTAGGGACAGAAGATGATAATTTCTTTGTTATTAGGCAGACTGGAAGTGATGAAAATTTTGATCCTGCTACAAGTGGAGAAAATCCAGTAGAGGTGGGACTAATAAAAAATAGTTCTAAGACTGGATATGGTCACAAATTAAATTTAATTAACAATGGAAATCCAGACGTAACTAGAACTTATATCGAACAAGTTGACCCAGAACCATCTGTAGGCGCTGGATTTGCGTCTTACTATGAAGGGACGGAACAATGGCCTGGAATAAGAATTCCTATTTTGGGTGGACCTGGTGGAACTACTGTTATTGGATATAATTTCTCTTATGCTTCAGAAGGACAAACTCTAACGGTGTTAGCCGGAGTTGGTACAATTGCATCTTCAGGTATTGGATATTCTGGTGTAAGTGCTGCAAATCCAAGTGTTGCTACTTGTAATGCAGCCGATGCAGCAATCTCTACAGCAGAATCAGAATTGAATAGTATAAAAACTCAAAATTTACCGATAGTAAATGATTATATCTCAAAAACTTCTACACTGCGAAGAATAAGAGACACAAAACAAAGTCAAGCTTGGAATTATAGAAGAGGGAGAGGATCATTAAACAATGAAGTAAAACAGTTAAGATTGGATCTCAAGACTCTCCAAGGCATAGATTTTGATGATTTTGAATGAAGCCCTTGACACGGGAACTCGGTTAGTCTACTATGGATCCGTAAACAAAAAGTTTTCAAATGATCACTGACCGCGAAACCATCAAGTCTCTCTGGGAACTCCATGAAGACACCGCAGAGTATTTTTGTGATGAGAATTTTCCCATGAGCGGTGAACTCTACTGGACTATGGTAGAGTGTTTTGCAACTGCAAAACTTGCAGAAATTCGCGGGGAGATTGATTCTGATGATGTTTGATGAACCTCTACTAAATTCCCTTCAGGGTACAATGGCTACTATTGACCCATACTCAGTTAAACGCCAAGCCATTGGAGAATATCGTATGGATTTGATTGAAGAACGATTGTCCAAGATTGAACAACGATTCAACGATCTTATCTGGCAACTTAAAATCGAATTTTACGAGGGAAAATGACCTACGAAGCAGAAGTTCAATTCAAGTTTGATGCTACGTTCACTCCTAAATTTGGGACATCATCCTGGACTGATGATGATTACATTCCTGAAGAGCATTACCTGATCACTGCACCAGCAGCAGATCTCAATGCCAAACAGTATTTCAAGTTATTTGAGAAGTTCATGCTATGTGTAGGCATGGATCCCAAATCTATTCGCAGTGGTGCTATGTCGTTGGTATTCAATGAGTATGTGAATGAAGAAGAGCAGCGTAAGGTC
>Ga0181592_10005466_pt1 | contig 10442 bp, 8 predicted proteins | sample 071ome_20_FD_133755 | JGI IMG/M metagenome (GOLD analysis project Ga0181592, IMG submission 133755) | Coastal salt marsh microbial communities from the Groves Creek Marsh, Skidaway Island, Georgia - 071412BT metaG (megahit assembly) | ecosystem: Environmental > Aquatic > Marine > Intertidal zone...
GGGCCGCCGCTTCGGCGGTTTTGCTTTGGGCGCTATGGTATGGATGGTATGTCAACGGAGGAGACATTTCATACGGACGTTTAACTAAAATTCCTTTTCAAGAGATTCAATGGTATCACGCAGGGGCTCCTGCCGTACTCCTTGTGCTAACTCGCATTGGTGTGCCAGTCTCTACCTCCTTCCTCGTTCTTTCAGCTTTTGCATCAACATTTGTGTTGGAAAAGATGCTGATGAGATCAATCATGGGATATGCTGTAGCCGCTGTGGCAGCTTATGCTCTTTGGCACATCATTGCTCGATTAATTAACGAAAAGAAACCTATTGGTGATCACTGGAGTCGCCCTTATTGGCGTGTAGCACAGTGGGGAACAACAGGTCTACTTTGGTGGACTTGGTTATCGCACGACATGGCTAATATTGCTGTGTTTCTACCTCGTCAAGTTCCTTGGGACTTAATGATTCTTATCTCTATTGTCTTTGTAGGCGGACTTGCTTTTATGTTTAGAGAGCAAGGCGGCAAGATTCAAAATATTGTGTTGGAAAAAAGCACCACACGATATATTAGGTCAGCTTGTTTCATTGACTTTGCCTACTTTATCATTTTATATTTCTTTAAGGAGCTTAACTCAATTCCCATGAGCACAACTTGGGTGTTTGTTGGACTTCTTACAGGTCGTGAACTAGCAATTGCTACAGTTCATAACACTAAGATGAAACAAGTATTCCCACTTGTTACACGAGATTTTATGAAGATGATGATCGGACTTGGTGCTTCAGTAGGAATTGTTCTGCTAATCCACTATGTAATAGTCCCGAATGGGTATTAAACTAAAATAGACCTTGACACTTACATAATATTATACTACTATTAGAGTAGTCTTCGGACTACTCTTTTTTTTAGTTTGATGAGAAATGAAAATAGATGAATTAAGAATAAAGTTGATGGAAAAAGCTACTTTTGTGTGTTGGCCTAATTGGTCAGGGGGAAATGCTTTAGGGAGAATTATTTCTGCTCATCAAGAAGATTATTGGTGGCATCCTTGGTTTAATTTATGGAAGTATGATGAAAAAATAACTTGTCCTTTACAATATCCTGAGACTCAAGACTATCAAGAAACTCTAGACGGTCAATTTTGGACAACAGCACATCTGCCGGCGCCCTTTACGTATTTGTGCGGGGTCCCGACGCCAGTGATCGATCGCTGGCACACAGCTGAAGAAATTAATCAAACAATATTAAATTTTTTTAAAAACGGAAACCCAGAGGTCTCAGAGTCTTTTTTAAAAGAAGTAGTAAATGGAAATAAGAGGTTTGTTTGGTTGCTGGGGCATGTGAGTGCTACTTATATTTTGGAACGATATCCTAATATACAACAAATAGTAGAACTTAATGATGCAGACAATATGATAACTACTAGAATGGGAGTAAGTTCAGAAAAAGTTGTTCACGTTCAACTTTTTAAAGAAAAGAAAGATTTAAGTAATAAAAAAGTATTATATCTGCACTCAGATAAGTTTTTTGGAGAAGACTTTTCAGAATATGAAACAGAATTTGATAAACTTTTTAGTTATTTAAAATTTACTTATCCTAGAAAAAAAGCTGTTAGAGCTTATATTTTATACTATAATGACAGAAAAAAACTATATGGTTATATAGATAAGCAAAGCGACCATTTAAAAAAACATAGAGAAAAGATAGAAAAACGTAAAAATGAAAACATACTTTAAGACAACTTGGAAAACAACAGAAGAAGATCCTCAAGTAATTGAATCCGTTAAAAAAGCTAAAAATGTATTAGATGTAGGTTGTGGACATAATCAATACAAAAAATATGCTACGAACTCTTTTTGGGGAATTGATTTAGTTTGTGACGAAGCAGATGAGCTTATTGATATTTTAGATTTTAAAACAAATAGTAAATATGATTTAATTATTTGTTATGGTTCTATAAATTTTTACTCAATTCAGTGGATAGAAGATAGGCTAAGGAAAGTAGTTTCTATGCTTGATTCGCAAGGAAAAATAATGATGAAAGTTAATCCAGGGTATCCTCATGTAGATGGAACAGTATTAGACTGGTATGATAAATGGACTATTTCATTAGCAAAACACTATGGACAAGTTTTTAACTTAGAAATAACTAATATCAGAGACGCTGATAATGGAAGGTTTAAATTCGATTACATAAAAAATGATTGAGTTAATTGGAGGGGTTTTATACGGACTAGCAGTAGGGTTAATTCCTACTGCAGGTGCCACAACAGGACTAATAATTCTGTTTAGTTTTCTATATATATTTCCAGATCCCTATTCAGCACTAATATTTATTATGGCAGTAGTTGCAGCATCAACTACTGCTGATACGTTTTCTAGTGTCTTATTAGGAATACCAGGAGCTAACTCTTCTGCAGCCACTATCCAAGATGGCTACCCTTTAGCACAAAGAGGAAAAGCTAGTCTAGCTCTTTCTTCTGCGATAACTTCTTCAACTTTAAATGGTATTCTTTGGGGAGTTCTTGTATTTTGTTTTATTAGACAATTAGATTTTGTTTATTTATATGTAGGTACTTTAGAACTTTGGATTATTAATTTAATAGCATTTTTATGTGTCGTTTTTGTTTTAGGCAAAAAATGGTATCTAGGGCTTATAGGGTTAGCATTAGGAATAGTTTTTGCGCTTGTAGGTACTAATCCTGTAACTAACTCAGCTAGACTAACTTTTGATTGGGAATATTTAAAAGACGGACTACAGCTAATGCCAATCATCGCGGGAGTTTTTGCAATTCCAGAGATATTTGACGCACTAGTTGGTAACAAAAAACCCTATAAAAAAGCTACTAAATCTTATGTCAAACTAGGTATTTACGCAACATTTAAAAATTGGTGGATTTCTCTCAAAGGGGGAATATTTGGGGCAATTATAGGATTCCTACCAGGATTAGGTGGAGCAGTAGCAGATTGGATAGCATATGGACAAACAGTAGCTTCAGTAAAAAATCCTACAATTCCTTTTGGTAAAGGCAATATCAGAGGAGTTATAGGCTGCGAAGGGGCTAATAACGCTCAAAAAGCAACATCAATGATTACTACAGTTTTATTTGGTATTCCAGGCGCTCCGTTTGCGGCGATTGTTTTAGCTCTTTTAATGTATTTAAACATAGAATTAGGTGACCCTTCTATTTTTGAAGATCAGCAACTTTTTAATTCTATGCTTTTTGGTTTCTTAGGAGGAACCATAATAGTAGCAATTATATTGTTACTTTTTTTAAATAAAATATGTTACATTACTAATGTACCCTATAAATATTATTTTCCCATAATATTTATTTTAGTTGTATGGAGCTGTGTGCAATATACAGGAGGCTGGGAAGACTACTTATTATTTGCTATTTTCTCCGTAATAGGGATAATAGCACATAAACTACATATCTCTAAGCCAGCAATAATTATTGGCTTTATATTATTTGAAAGGTTTGAACTACTATCAGTTCAATTATTAACAAGGTATATACTATGAAAAAACTATTACTCGCATCTGCGATTCTTATACTAGGAGTTAGTGCAGCAAAAGCTGACTATACAATGGTAATTCCACAAAAGCCAGGAGCAGGTACGTCTCAATGGGCTTCTATCATTTCCAAACATTTAGAAAAACATTTGGGAGAAAAAATCGTACTAAAACATATTCCGGGAGCTAGAGACATCCCAGGGTTTAATAAATTTCACAATGATTTGCGCTTTGACGAAAAGACAATCATGGTATCTCACGGAGGAAACGGTGTTTCTTTTCTGACAGAAAAAGTTGATTACAACTACTTGGACTATGACCCCATTGGTGGTATGAACTTAACTATTGTAATGGGTCATAAAAACCTAAAAGATAAAGCAATTTTTGCTGGAGGAAGCGGTAATGTTCCTGATGTTATGGCTTTGACCTTATATTTGTGTGGTAATTTAACTTCACTTTCAGATTACAAAAAATGTTATGAAGATAAAATTACTTTTGTAAAAGGAATGTCAGGTGGTGAAAGGCGTATGGCGTATAGAAGGGGTGACTTGAATGTTACAAGAGAAAACCCTGCCGCATATAAAAAACATGCTCAAGAAGCAGGAGAAGTACTATTTACACACGGAGTAACTTCTGCTCAAGGCTTTAAAATTGTAGATGACCCTAATCATCCAAATAAATCTTTTATCAAACAATTTGTAGAAAAATGGGGAGAACAACCTAGAGGTAATCTTTATGAAGCTTATGTGCTAGTTAAGTCGTATAGAGATACACTTCAAAAAGCACTCTGGATGAACAAAAATAATCCTAATACTGCAAAAGTAAGAGTAGCTTTAGAAAGCATGTTAAATGATCCAGAAGCTGTTAAGGATATTGAGAGAAGTGTTGGTAAATATGATTGGTGGAAAGGAGAGGAGTTATTTGACGTAGTAAATAAGTTAGACTCTATGACCACTAAAGAAGTTTTGATAACATTAGTATACTGGCAAAAAGAAGTACTTGGTTATAATGCAATTCTTAAAAAGTAAGTTACCCGAAAGAATATTCTTTACAGGGGTTCCTGGAAGTAGATGGAGTGGTATTGCTCAAGAAATTGAAGACGACAGGTTTGACACCTCTGACAGGGATCTCTCAAGAGTATATACACATAACCAATTCTCAGGGCACATTGGTGCCTACTTTGGCACTGGGATGGAATTTAGTCCTATTTTAGACTCAAACATCTTAGATATCCCTTACTCAGGAATTGGGTGTAAATTGCATAAAAGCCATGAATGGGCTTATATGCTGCCAGAAATTACTAAACTTTTTCCTAATGATTGGATTATTTTAGTTTATAGAAACGATGCTGATAGTTTTGATTGGTGGAAACAGGCAGGGGGATGGAATATAAAATATCCTAGCTATGATTACTATGTAAACGATGAAAGTATACAAAAACATATTAAAAATATGAACAAAAATATTTTAAAGTTTGCTCAACAAAAAAACTTAAATTGGACGCAACACAACAAACACGAAGACATATTTATCGCAGTATATAAAGTGAAATAAACATAGACAAACTGATAAGAAGGTGATAAAATAAAGTATGATTAAAATTCTACATAGTGCAGACTGGCACATTAATCTTCATAAAAAGAAAGTCCCTTACGATTGGCAAGCAAACCGATTTAGACTATTTTTTGAAGAAATTCACAAACTAGAAAAAGAGTGTGATGTGCATATCTTAGCTGGAGATGTATTTGATAAAAAACCTGAACCAGATGAGGTATGTTTATTTTTGCGTTTTGCTAACGCAGTAACTATTCCAACTTTTATTATTCCGGGGAACCATGAAGCAACTAGAAAAGGTAAAACATTCTTGGAACATTTCCATGAATTACACGCTATTACGAATCCAAATGTGGTACTTATTACAGAAAATACACATAAAGAAGTTTTTGGGCAGAAATTCTGTTTCTTCCCTTATGGGGAAATGCAAACGAATAATTTACCGATGTATGAGGAATATGAAATTCTCGTTACTCATATTCGTGGAGAAGTACCGCCCCATATCACGGCTGAATACGATTTTGAAAAGCTTCGTTCCTGGCCGCTCATACTTCTCGGTGACATACACTTTAATCATCGTTACTTGGATTACCCTGCTTATTATAGTGGTAGCCCAATGAACGTCTCTTTTGACAGAGATGAGAAAAAAGATTATGGAGTGAATGTTATTGACTATATTGATCATCAAAATTATTCAGTTGATTTTCGTATTTTAGATTTGCCAAAATTAATTCGTAGAACAGTTAATGTCGGAGAAGAGCTAAAAGAAGATACTTATAACCATGTAATCTATGAAGTTACAGGTAATTTAGATGAACTAAGTAAAGTTAAAGATTCAAAATTACTAGATAAGAAAATTGCGTTTAAACCAAACGAAGATTCTAAATTAGATTTAAAAGATAAAACACTAGTAGAAGAACTAACTATCTATCTAGACCATATTAAAGCAGGTAACTCTAAAGAGATTGTTAAAGAGTTCTTAGAATTAAACCTAGATGTATGATGATATTGACCTATCTTTAAATAGAGTTTATTGGCAGTATATACAAACTGGTACATATATGCGCCCAGACACGGGGTATATAGGAGACGAACGTCTGCCTTTTTTAGGGGTAACAGTTACTTGTCCTCCTTATAGAAAAAAGGGTCCAGATATTAAAACAGACTTAAAAGAGTTAGCTTCTAGATTTGCAGAGAAATATAGTGATCATAAATTTACTCTAGCTTTAAGTGGAGGAATTGACAGTGAAGTAACGGCAGAAGCATTTTATCAGCTAGGAATTCCTTTCGAAGCTATATCACTAAGACTATTTGATGGAAAAAATGATTTTGATCTAGTTTTTGCCGCTAAGTTTTGTAAAGATAGAAATATTCGTCATAGAGTTGTTAAACTTACTAAAGAACGAATTATAGAAGACATATTTCCTAAAGCAGATAAGTATGGTCAATTTACGCACTCAATGAGTCAAGTCTGTTTAACCAGGCTATTTGACTTTGTTGATGATAATACTATTTTAGTCTTCAGTGGGCATAATCCTGACGTATTTATGCCGTGGGGTTGGGGTTGGTGGGAAGATTCTCCAAATCTTGTAAAATATGCAATAAATACTAATAAAAAATTCTTTACTTTTACAAGTTTAGAACCTGTATTTTTACACTATGCTAGTAACTGGGATGGAAGTCAGCCAGGAGAAAAAGATAATGCTTTTTTATATAAAGCTTTTCCTAATTTACCTTATAGGATTAAAAGAACAGGTTGGGAAAACTTAATAAGAATCCAAGGAGAGCTACAAGAAGAGTATGCGCAATTTATTGACCACAGATGGCAAACTTTTATTACTTGGGACTATTTAATAATTAATTCAGTAAAAAACAATCCCAATGAGATATTAAAATTAGGTTCTACTAGGTGGAAAAAACTAATACAAAAAATAACGAAAGATAGGTACGATGTCTAAAATTTTTCTTAAAAATTTAAAATTTAACAATATGTTCAGCTACGGTGCTGATAACAATCTTACTATTGATAATTCTAAAATCACTCAGCTTACTGCACCTAACGGTAGCGGAAAATCTACTATAGCCCTCATTATTCAAGAGATTTTATTCGGAAAGAATATAAAAGGAATTAAAAAAGGCGATATCTTAAACAGGTATTCTTCAGATAAGTCATGGGGCGCTTCTTTAAGTTTTTCAGTAGACGATGACGAGTATGAAGTATCAATTTCTAGATCAGGTAATACAAGTAAGATTAATTTGTTTAAACAAGAAAATGGCAAAAGCATTGATTTAAGTGAGCATAAAATTTTAGATACTTACAAAAAAGTAGGACAAATTCTAAATATGGACTTTGAGATTTTTTCTCAACTTACTTATCAAAGCTCAACAGATCTTCTAGACTTTATCAAAGCAACTGATACTAATAGAAAGAAATTCTTAATTAACTTATTTGGACTAGAAAAGTATATTGCTATTGGAGATACACTTAAAATTAAAGTTAGTGAAGTTGAAAAAGACTTAAATAAACTAGGAGGCGAGCTTGACGGAATCGAGAGGTTTTTAACTTCAACGGAAATTCCAAAAGAAAAAGAAGTAATAGAAATTCCAACAATTAATGAGGCTCTTAGAGAAGAACTTGGAAGAATACAAGTAGAACTACAACAATATGTTGAACAATGTAAAAAGATTGATAGAAATAATTCCCTAATTAAAACTCGTGATAGTCTAAAATTTGATATGTCACTAAAATCTCCCGAAGTAAATCCAACGCTTTTTGAGGAGTTAGAAACCCTTCAAAGTGATGTTTCAAAAACAAAAAATCATATTGATAACGTAAATAAACAAATTAAGGCTATAGATACTGCTGATAGTTGTTACACTTGTGGGCAACCAATAGATAACAGACAGGCAATGCAAATGAAGGACAATCTAGAAGAAGACTTATTTTCATCAACTAAAGCATTGAATAGATTAAGTGATGAACTCAAGGTGCTTGTAGAAGAAAAAAATAAATTTGCAGACGAAACTCATATCTATAATGAGAATCAAAAATCAATTGAAAAGTTTGAACAACTTTCTCAAATAATAGATATTTCAATGCCTACAATATATCCCGACTATGATAAATTAGAGAGAAAAGAAAAATCTTTAAGAGATCAAATCAAAGAACAAGAAGCTGCGAGACAAGACGCAGTAGAATACAATGAACAAGTAAAAATTAATAATACTAAAATAGAAGCACTAACCGAACAAAAGACACAATTTTTAAATAGACAAGATGAGTTAAATTCTGATATAATTTCTTTAAAGTCAAAAATCCAAAATTTAACAATTTTGAGAAAAGCATTTAGTACTACAGGTATTGTAGCGTTTAAATTAGAAAACTTAACTAAAGAATTAGAAGAGACTATTAACTATTATTTATCTGAGTTTTCTGACGGGCAATTCCAACTAGTATTTAGACTTTCTGGTGAAAAGCTAAATATTGTTATCTTTAACCACGGCAAAGAAACAACAATTGAAAGTGTTTCTGGCGGTGAATTTAGTAGAATCCAAACATCAATCTTGCTATCTATACGAAAACTTCTTTCTAAAATGGGAGGAAGTCATGTAAATCTTTTATTCTTAGATGAGATAACAGGAGTGTTAGATGAATCAGGAAAAGAAAAACTTGTAGATATTTTACAAGTAGAAGAAGATTTAAATGTGTTTCTAATTTCACACGATTTCACACATCCGTTAATTGATAAAATTGCTATCAATAAACAAGATAATATTAGCCAAATAGAATAGGAAAAGGACAATGAGCAAAATACAAGTAATAAAAAGAGATAACACCAAAGAGCCTTTGGATATTGAAAAACTTCATAAAATGACTTTTGAAGCTTGTGAAGGTTTATCGGGGGTTAGTGCTTCTCAAATAGAAATGAATTCTGGAATTCAGTTTTTTGATGGAATTTCTACTAAAGATATTCAAGAAATTATTGTTAAAAGTGCAGCAGATTTAATATCTCTAGATGCTCCTAACTATCAATTTGCTGCAGCTAGATTATTACTATTTGCGCTACGTAAAGAAGTTATGGGACAGTTTGAATATATTTCTTTAGCAGAGATGATTGATAGAAATATTGAAAATAATGTATATGATAAAGAAATTTTAGAGAAGTATAATAAAAAAGAAATTGAAAAGCTAGATTCTTTTATCAAACATAAAAGAGATTTTGAATTTACTTATGCAGGCTTAAGACAAGTTGTAGATAAGTATTTAGTACAAGACCGTTCAAGTGGACAAATTTATGAAACTCCGCAGTTCATGTATATGATGATTGCGGCTACAATGTTTGCGGAGTACCCAAAAGACACGAGGCTAAATTGTGTCAAAAAATATTATGACGCTATTTCGACATTTAAGATTAATATTCCTACTCCTGTTATGGCTGGTGTTCGTACTCCTATTCGTCAGTTTGCTAGCTGTGTTCTCGTTGACAGCGATGATACTCTTCAGTCCATTTTTAGTTCTGATACGGCTATCGGATATTATACAGCGCAGAGAGCAGGAATTGGAATTAATGCGGGGAGAATTAGGTCAATTAATTCAAAAATTAGAGGAGGAGAAGTCCAACACACGGGGGTTATCCCGTTTCTTAAAAAGTTTGAATCTACGGTTCGTTGTTGTACTCAGAATGGTGTCCGGGGTGGTAGCGCCACTGTTCATTTCCCTATTTGGCACAAAGAAATAGAAGATATTATCGTTCTAAAAAATAATAAAGGTACTGAAGATAATAGAGTTAGAAAATTAGACTACTCAATTCAAATTTCTAAACTATTTTATGAAAGATTTATTCAAGATAAGCAAATTTCTCTGTTTAATCCCCATGATGTACCAGGACTGTATGAAGCATACGGTACTCCAAAATTTGATGAACTATATGAAAAGTATGAGCGTGCTTATTCTGTACCTAAAAAGAAGGTTAAAGCACAAGACTTATTTATGGCTATGCTAAAAGAAAGGGCAGAAACTGGTCGTATTTATATTATGAATATTGATCATTGTAATTCTCACTCATCTTTTAAAGACAGGGTATATATGTCAAACTTATGCCAAGAAATTACCTTACCCACAAAGCCTCTTCAACATATTGATGATGATAACGGAGAAATTGCTCTTTGTATTCTTAGTGCTGTTAATTTAGGTAAAATTAGTGCTATTGAAGAGCTAGAAGAAATTTGTGATACTGCTGTTAGAGCGTTAGATGAACTTATTGATTATCAAGGTTATCCAGTTAAAGCAGCAGAAAAATCTACAAAAGCTAGGCGTTCTCTAGGAGTAGGGTATATCGGGCTAGCTCATTATTTAGCAAAGCACAAAGTAACCTATGA
>Ga0181592_10005474_pt1 | contig 10437 bp, 10 predicted proteins | sample 071ome_20_FD_133755 | JGI IMG/M metagenome (GOLD analysis project Ga0181592, IMG submission 133755) | Coastal salt marsh microbial communities from the Groves Creek Marsh, Skidaway Island, Georgia - 071412BT metaG (megahit assembly) | ecosystem: Environmental > Aquatic > Marine > Intertidal...
ATGTTCATCAACCAAAGGTAGAATCAGGTTCCAGAGCAATATAATAGGTCAAATCATGGTTTTTGGATTGGAATCGTGACAAAAGTTTTTGTGACACAACTACCTCATAGGTTCCAGGAAGAATCTTGATATTCTCAACTTTAAAGTTGAAACAAAACTCATCGGTGGTTTCGCCAACGACTTCTTCGTGAGTGTTGGAAGTCTCGTTCTTCTTATCATGAACAACCAGTTTCACAACACCAGCTTCACCAATAACAGAAAGATCGGGAACCTGATAGATTGCTGCTGCTTTCATCAGAGTTGCCAGTTGTTGGGTATCCAACTCAAAGCAGACATCTTCGGAAGGAAGTTTAATAGACTTCTCAGGAGGACTGACAATCACACTAGGATCGGCAAAGAAGAATTGAGTTCGTTTCGAACCAGAACGAATAACAAGTTTTTCGTTGTTGGTAAAATCTAGTTCTGGATTGACATGAAGAGTCGAAACAGCATTAAGAAAAGTATTCAGATCATAGATACCAAAGTCTTTAGGGAATTCTTCGGGAATCTTTGCTTCTGCAAGAATGTTCTTCATTACAGAGATCGTGCGAATACAATCACCTTCCTTAATCAAAATAGATTGATTGATAGAAGAAAAGTTCTTCAGGACGGAGATAGTTTTATCAGAAAGTTTCATAGCAGATAGAGTTTTCATCACTGAGGGTAGGTTTCACGCTGTGCGTTCTTGTCATTGAAGTGCATCAGAAGAACAGCATAGTGCAAAATCTTCATAATGTCACGTCGTGCGGTGCCTTTCTTATCATAACGAGAGGCATACTTGAGGATATTACTGCGGCAGAAGGATTCACCATCACCACAAGCTTCAATCAAATCAAGTGTTTGAATCTTATCATCACCAGCAGAATAATGCTGACTGTATGTTGCAGAAATATAGTCAGTCAGTTCTTTGAGGATACGATCCTCACTGTACTTGTAACGTCGGTCAGTTTTTTCAGGCATCACCAAATTCATGTGAAAGTCGTTTTTATAATCAAATGAGATAGTATCTTCACCAGATCCACCAAAAATATAATCGGAAGAAACTGGTGCAGCTGCATGAACATCACTACTAAAGATAATAGTATCTCCTAAAGTTGTTGCGTAGGGGTTTCCAATAAACTCTACACCATCATCGTGCCAGAAGGCCTGATTGGGATTGTCTGGATGATACCTACCTTCAGCATTTTTACCTTCATAGTAGGGTTCTTTCTGGAAAGAAATGTGGTCTTCTCCCATTCCACCAGGGATTCCACCACCAATTGTAGTAATAGAATCGTTATCATTAGGCATGTTCAATTCCTCATAAAATAAAGATGTAGTTTGTTGATATTCTATCAGAAAGGAGTGTCTTGGTCAATTGGGAATTTTTCACCCGTGGCAGTCAGATCAAAATCAACATCGACTTTATCATAAAGTTCAAGGAATGCTTGTTTAGTTTCATCATCGAAACGATTCAAGCAAACTTGAACTGCTTTTGACTTATCATCAAAGATATTATACGCCTTGACGATATGGACAAGACGACGGGTGCTGATGATTTCATCAATACCACCATCGTAGAAGGTTTTGCGAATGATATCAGCCCAATCAGACAAACGCTTGCAGAATTCAGAATCATCACACAAGCCACTCAAAATTTTCTGCTCAGTTGCGGGAGTAGGATACTCTTGCTCAAGAGTAACAGGGAAACGCTCAAGGAATGCTTCGTTAAGAACGTTGGTTCCGATGAAGCGACCATCATCGCTACCCTTTCCCTTGGTGTTTGCGGTTGCAAAGATTTGGAAACCATCGACAGGTTTAACAAACTTACCAATCTTCTTCAAGAACACACCCTTGCCTTCAAGGATGGACTGGAGGCATAGAATTTTGTTGGAAGCAAGGTCAATTTCATCGAGTAGCAGGATTGCTCCTCGTTCGAGTGCTTCAACGACAGGTCCGTTATGCCAAACAGTTGCCCCATCGACAAGACGGAAACCGCCAATCAAATCATCCTCATCAGTCTCAATAGTAATGTTTACCCGAATCAGTTCACGTCCAAGTTGGGCGCAGGCTTGTTCAACCGAGAACGTTTTGCCATTACCCGAAAGACCCGTAATGAACGTTGGATAGAAAAGACGGGACTGGATAATCTTGCGAATGTCGCCAAAATTACCAAACTTGACGAAGGTATCATCTTTTTCAGGAATGAGATTTTGCTCAACGGCAGGAAGTGCGGCAGGTGCTTTTACAACCTGCTCAAGTTGCTCTCGTGCCTCTTGGATGGTCAGGTTCCACTTACCACGACTAGTCTTGTAGGAATCAAGTTTCTTGGTAACAGTTTGGTAGTTAGAACCATTCATAGCACACCAGGCACGGATGTCTGCGGCAGTCACGGACTCTCCATACACTGCTTGGAGGGAAGTGCGGATGTAGTCAGCGGAGATGGTCATTGAGTCGTTTGTTTTAACTGAAGCTATTGTAAACGAAAAGGAGGGTCTTTCGACCCCCCCATGTTCACTTTCTGGATTGTCCATACTTGTAGCGAAGTGCTTGGAGTAGGTATGCCTGAGAAAGGGATTTTGGCCCATTCTCAAGAATATTCAGTACTTTGGGATCCTTTTCTGATGCTTTGGCGATCTCTTTCCAATCCTCTCTATAAGTCATGCGATCAACTCAACAAACTCACCGAGAACTTTCTTATTTAGTTTCTTAGTACGAAGAGACTTCATAAAAGCACTTTTAATTTTTGCTTTAGTAGCACCCTCATCAACTTCAAAATCAGTTTCTTGCGACAAAGCAGTTGCTGAAATTCCAAAGTATTTGTGGTATCCACTCATGCTAATCGATACACTCCTCTCCTTTCTCCACTCTTTCTGAACTCGGTCAAATTCTCCAGAAACAAATCCACAATAACGACGAGCCCAAGAATTAAAATCCCGACCTTCGAGAACGCGAATACCAATTACATTTACACCAGGGAAACAATCACGAAGATTGGTAAGAAGCATGTTAGTAAACTCATACCACTCATAAGGAACCTTGTAAGTTTTGCCCAATTTACGATCGCGCAAGTAGCAAAGTTCATTCAATCGACCACGGCCAAGATATTCTGCTTCTTGACGAACAACATTCTTATGGCGTGTCAAATGATTTGCTTCACCATCAGTAAGAATAACACAGTTAACCTTCTCAAGACCATGATGCTTCTTGAATTGGGGGATAATCTGGTGAAGTGAAATGATAGATTCATTCAAGGGAGTTCCAGAGAATCCAATACGAGGAGGTGTTGAATAGGTAACATACTTTTGAGCAGCCCAACAAATTCGCCAAATGTTTTTCATTTGGTTATCAAGTTCAGAAGTAGAAGTCTCCGAAGTAAAGAATTCCATCATAGAAAACCGACTGTCAACTACAAGGTTATTTTCCTTTGCTTCATAATGATTTCTAGGCAAAATCGCTTCGCCGTCCTCATCATACTCAACTACATTAAATTCTCCAGTAAAAGCATAAACTCGAAAAGGAATAGAAACTTTTTTACAAAACCAAATAAGGTTGAAAAGTTGTTTGATTGTATCTTCGATTACGCTAGTCATAGAACCAGACCAATCAAGAATAAAGATTAGGCCATGATTCTTGCCGTCAGGAATTACACTCACTTTTTTGAAGAGATCTTCGTTGTACTTGTAAGTGTGAAGTTTAGTGCAATCCAACACGCCAGTCCGACTTACAGTAGAGCGAGAATAAGCACTAGCAGATTTGCGACACTCAAACTCCTTCACAAGATAATTAACTTCTTTCCCTGCGGAATTTTTAAATTTATTATACTCCAAATCAACTTGAGCATATGGACTAATATCTTCGTTGTATTTTTTACGATCATCCAGATGCTGAATGAAGAAATTGTTGATATACTCGGAAACTTTTTTATTGCTATTGATAATGGTATCAAGATTCACCTTGGGAATATCAACATACTCATTAGACATAGCATCAGCAGAAACAAGATTCTTCAACTTATCGCTAAGAATAGAATCTGTCTTCACATCAGTATTATCAAGTCGATCCCCATCATCAGACTCATCATCAAAGTCTTCTCCAGGACTATTAGAACTACTACCATCAAATCCACCTTCAGAAGAAGATTCGTTAGGAGTTTCTTCTGAAGATTGTTCTTGCTGTTCCATATCCCCATCAGAAGAACCTTGATTCAGTTGAGGAGTTTCAACATTCGCAACACTCTCCTCCTTTTCCTTTTTGGAGAACTCATAGATTGCTTTAGCTGCTTCCTGTGCTTCAAGAAAAGTTTCAGCATTAGCAACCATATCTACAATTTCTTGTTCCTCTGCGGTAAAAGAAACGGGAACAAAAGCACCAATCTTGAAATGAATGTTGACCCTATCGGCAAGACTCATCAGGTCAACATTCTCACCTTCAAGTTCAAAGAAATCATCACGATAAAAAGATTGATATCCGCGATAAAAAGTTTTTGCCAAACCCATATACTTACGTTTCATCAACTTTTCGATGCGAGCATCTTCAGTCACATTAACATATTGCTTAGGAACACTAGGGTCTGGATCTTCATTTGGAGTAAACAAAGCATGGCCAACTTCATGACCAACCAGAAGATCATAAACATTATTATCTGCCTTATCCCAGATAGGGAGGGTCAAGACGCGACTATCGACATTAAAGGATGCTGTAGGAACTTGTTTGTTTTCAATAATCAAATCTTCAGTAGCAAGCAGTTTTGCCAGTTGCCCCTTGATTTCTAGATTGACGCCCATTGCGATTCCTTTCGTATGAGGCCATAATACGACGAAACCTCCCGTTTCTGGGAGGTCATGTGACGCTTTTTAAAGTGGCGTAATGCTTCTCGCCGCGCTCTCATCGCTTGCGGTTTGAGTTTTCGCTTCTGTTCTTTTTTAGAGTGGTGTTGCCAATTTGGAGTAGTCATTTTTCTTGGGAGGTTAGACCACCATACGAGAGAATCCTTTAATCTTTTCGAATTTCAGGACACTTTCAAATCTGTCCTCCAGTCCAGTTTTATGTGAAATGACAAAGACATTAGCATCTTGAATTACATAACGAATGATTTTAATAAATTCTTGTGTTCCAAATCCATCAAGTGAACTATCAAACACCTCATCCATAATCAACAGATTAGTATTGACAGAATTTTTTGTTCTTGCAACTTCCCTCCAAGTAAAAAGAAGTGCTAAGTCGATTCGCATCTTCTCACCTTCACTGAATGAAGAATAAGAAAAGTTATCATGAATAGGGGACTGAACGGTTTCGTTAAATTCCTCATCAAGAGTAAAATTAATATAGAAGTCCATCATTTGAAGATAACGATTGACTTGTTGATTTATAAGAGGAAGATATTTTTTTATGATTTTGGATTTAACTCCACCGTCTTTTAGTAAACTATACGTAAAATCGTAATAGCTGATTTCGTCCTTTTTAGTTGCTAGTTCTTCGTATGTAGTTTTTAAGTTGTCCTTGAAGGTCTCTAACTTGTCATGCTCAGTATTTCTGTTTGCAAGTTGTTCGGTAATTCTTTGAATTTCCGATTCCAAATTTCTGATTTGTCTCTGACATCCAGAAATTCTAGTATTGTTTTTAGAAATGTCATTAGTTAGGGTCGAGATCTCCTTTGATACGATAAGGAATTGACGCTCTCGCTCTTCTTCCTCTTTAATTGCGTCCTCTAGTTCTTTGTAACCAGATTGCAACTCCTTTGCTTTAGATTGAGCGTCGTTAATCTTATTTATTCTAAAGGTCTCTTCAATTGACTGTGTGCAGGTAGGGCAGACCGTATTCTCAGTAAAGAACTTATGCTCTTTGGTAATGGTAGATACTTTGTTAGAAATCTTGCCTTTTAGATTACCAAGTTTGCGAAGTTTTTCAGTAGCTCCAGTATAATTTTCAAGTCGTTGTTGGAGAGAAGAAAGTTCTTCATTAATACCTTCAGAGGCATTCATTAGCTCATTCTCTTCACTCAAGAGTCCTTGAATAGATTCTTCTTTCTCTTTAATATTCTGCTTACCACGATTCTCAAGTTCTTCAATAAACTCTTTCTGCATATCGAGTTTATCTTTTAGAGTTTCTTTTTTCAACTCCAAAACTTTTAGTTCATCTTTAATTGAACGAATCTTCTCTTTGATTACAATACCCATAGATGAGAAGATCTTGATATCCAGAAGATCCTCAATGACTTCTCTTCGATTTTGAGCAGAGAGTTGCATAAAGGGAACAAAAGTGCTACTACCCAGAATCACAATCTGAGTAAAAGACTTATAGTTCATCTTGAGAACGTTTTTCTCAAGCCACTTTTGTTGATCAAGAGCAGCAGCATCTTGATCTAATAAAGTATCATTTCTATGAATTTCAAAAATATTTGGTTTGATTCCCCTTACAACTTTCCAATTTATATTATTAACACTAAATTCAACTTCAACCCTACAATCCTTCTCATTTACCGAGTTTGGAAGTTGTGGTTTATTAATCTTGCGGAATGGTTTTCCATACAAAGAAAAAGTAAGAGCATCCAAGACAGTACTTTTTCCAGCACCATTCGATCCAATAATCAGAGTAGTTGAATTTTTTTCAAAATCAATCTCAGTATATTGGTTTCCGGTTGAAAGAAAATTTTTCCAACGAATTTTATGAAACGTAATCATTAGTGCTGGGAGGAATCACAATATCATTTGGGGTGATGATAGTATAACGATATCCGTGGATTTCGCAAGTCTTAATCATCAAATCGTCATCAATCTCTATGACGTGCATTTCTGGAGAATCATTTTCCTCCAACATCATAGCATATCTTATCGCATCGTCTTCTTCTTCAAAGATATAAAGTATATCTTCTTCGTGTTCATTCTTTACCGAATAAGCTCCTTCTGTTTCTTTTCCAAGAACTGTAAGTATGTACATTAGACCATTTCACATGCTTCTTGATAAATTTCATTTACCATTTTTTTAATAGTAGATTTATCAAGACTTATTTCTGCCTCCTGAATATATCTATTCAAAATAGATAGGGTGTCTTCCGATTCAAAAGCTTCTGTATCAGATTCTGCATAGAATCCACCAAAATCATAGTTTTCAACTATTTTTAAATCGGCAATTCCAGAAGAGTATAATTTATCTACAAATTTTTCAAATTTTTTAGTATCTGATTTTTTGCGAACAACTACCTTAACAATTTTATCTTCATATTCTCTGGTATCAAATGTCTGGTAGTTTGTATCTTCATAGTAAATGTTATAAAACATTCTATAAGGATTATCTACCGAAACGTGTTCAAGAGTTTCTGTGTCAAAGATGGTGAATCCTCTCCGATCACCAACATCTGTCCAGTAGATTTCGTATGGATTTCCCAGATAATAGACTTGTCCATTATCCGATCTAGTGTGATAGTGACCGCTGTAGACCTTGGCGAACTTTGAATATAATTCGCTGTCATGACCATGGTCCATGACGATTTGTCGATTAACTCTAAATCCTGCGAGCTCAAGGTGCCCCATCGCACACTTGCAAGTTGTCTTTTCAATAAGTTGATAAGTTTCTTTCTCATTTTCTTGATTAATCCAGGGAATGAATAGTACATCTAAACCACCAACTGTTACCTCAGTAGGTTTTGAATATACGGTGACATTATCATACTCACGAAGTAACAAGTCTACAGCATTAACTTCGTTTGTATTTTTATAATATGCCGTATGATTGCCGACAATAGTATGGACTTTAACTCCCATTTCCTTTAGGCGATCATAATAATGATCTTTAGCCCATGCCAGAGCAGAAAAATCAATACCCTTACGACTATCAAACGTATCTCCCATATCTATAACTGCAGTAATTCCTTCCTTCTCCAAGGTAGGAAAAAATACGTCGTTATAGAACTTCAGGAAATAATCGTGAAATAATTTAGAGTTTTTACGGGCACCGAAGTGTTGATCCGTAATAATGGCAACTTTCATCCGTACCGCAGTTTACTATGGACAGCATCTTTGATGCTATTATAGTCCGAATAGTTGTTGCCGTCAATAGTGTTGTTGTCATCAAACACTTGATCAAATCCAGTTCTTTCCAGAATTTTGTTCTTGATTTCCAGTTGCTTCTTTTCTTTCTGGATGCGTCTCAGGAATGCGTAGTGAATAATCTGAGTAAAGTAAGCAAATGGGTTTTGGGACTTTGCTGGATCAAAATTATGAACATATTGAACACAATTTTCGATTCCATCACAAATCATATCGTCCTTGAACATATAGTTCACAAAGTTTGGCTTAAACGATAAGTGTGTAGCAATTTTCAAGAAACACTCACCAAGATAGTTTGAGATTGTTGGTTTACCTTCCCAACGCTTGGCTCTCTCTTCCTTTGGTTGTTCTTTTAAATCTTTACCAAACTTCTTTAAATATGATGCTTCAACTTTAGTACGGTATACGATTAAAGCCTCTAATAGTTCTTTGTTGTTTACATAGTGTTCTGACCTTTTTCTTTTGGCCATGGTATTTGTAATCATAAGTTTATATGTCCTACTATGTAGACATTCTATCATTTTTCCAAATACTTGACAACACTATAAAATCCCTGTAGACTATGCCTTGTCAAGGTTGATAGAAAAGCTTTAGCCTTTATTGAATATCTTCTCTAAGACTTCTTTAGCATCAGCAACAGAGGAGATATAACCCATTTCTCTTTGACTGAGTTTGTATCTACTTGACTCGTCATTACTTTCAGACTGTCTTACATAGTTCTGATACATTATTATCATTTCTACATCAGAAGATTCTGATAGAGTTAATACATCATTGATATTGATAATGAACATATCATCTGTTGTTGTTTTCAACCATGGTTCCATTTTATAACCCATGATGTCTCCAGTTCTTCCTTTAATTTCAACAATATGAATTGGATTTGAAACTAATAGTAATGTTCTATCATCTTCTTCAGTAGCAGCTACTTTGGCAAATATTTCTTCACCACTTTTAAATTTTATTGTTGCGTAAAAATCATCTTCGATCATTTTCCTTTTAGTTGTATTGTGATTATGTCATAATTAAAATTTTCTTCATTGTAAATTTTAATTCTCTCTATGAAATGATTTAAAGTATAATTTCGTCTTGATTTAGTAGAACAATCATCAGCGATGTCATAGAGCATTGCTTTATTTTTATTCTTTCCTTTTCTAAGTACTCTTCCAATCGATTGGAGATTTCTAACCCTGGACTTGCTTGGTGAGGCAAAGATAACGTTGTGGAGATTTTTAATATTAATACCTGTAGAAAAAGTTCCATATGAGGCAACAATAATAGCGTTGTTTTCTCTTTCAGTAATTTCTCTGACTAGTTCTCTTTCTTCTGTATCAACTCCACCGTGGACAAAAAATACTTTTCGGTCATCTTCCTTAGAATTATTTATCTTTTCATAAAGAACTGCACCATGAGCTTCCACTCTACTAAAAAGAACAAGAGTATTTCCTTTTAAGTCAATAGCAAGTTTTGAGATAAAGTTGTTCCTTTGCTCATGACCAATCAAATACTGAATCTCATCTTCAAATACCTCAAATTTCTGTGGTGGATGTTTAAGTAAAAGACAAGTGATATCTAACTTAGATAGATAACCTTTTTCTTGAAGTTCCTTCGTTCTAACAATCTTATATGATGGGCCAAACAGTCCTTCTAAGACCCACTTATGCGTCTGTGTGCCGTCTAAAGTCCCCGTGAACCCAATCCTATGTTTTGCGGTATGTAACTTGGTCATGATCTGAATCAGAGATTTTGACTTAAATAGATGAGCCTCATCCCCAATTACAACATCAAATCTTTCAAACCAAGAACGCTCTAACTTATAGATAGATTGCCATGTTGTAATAACTACACTTTTACCAGTGTCTTTTTCTTTGCCCGAATAAATCTTGTGACAATATGAATCTGTATCCCAACCGTAATCAGAAAAGTCCTTATACATCTGTTCTACAAGAGATGTCGTGGGAACGACTAGAAGAATATTTTTGCCTTTATCCACATAATATCGCGAGAGAGCGTAAATCATCAGACTTTTACCTGACCCAGTGGGCGATATCAGTAGCCTTCTATTATGCTTTAGAGCATCGTATACTCCCTCAATTTGGTATTCTCTAGGTTCATGAACTGAAATTGATCGAATATAATCTTTGACTCCTTCCTTTGAAATCATTTCATTGACTTCAAATGGTTGACCAAAAAATTTATTATTTTCAAACTTATAAGTGTATCCATAGTTCTTACAGAAGGATACGACTTTATCTAACAGACCGACATAGATTTGTTTGGAACGCATATCAAAGAGATGAATCTCTCCGTTCCAGTTTCTACCACGGTACTGTGGCATAAATTTTGCATTAGGAACCTCAAACTTAAAGTG
>Ga0181592_10005485_pt1 | contig 10426 bp, 9 predicted proteins | sample 071ome_20_FD_133755 | JGI IMG/M metagenome (GOLD analysis project Ga0181592, IMG submission 133755) | Coastal salt marsh microbial communities from the Groves Creek Marsh, Skidaway Island, Georgia - 071412BT metaG (megahit assembly) | ecosystem: Environmental > Aquatic > Marine > Intertidal zone...
ACCCGAAGGACTGATGGATGTGCGCTATGCTCTCATGCGGTCCTGCAACACGTGGTTCTATCAAGTCGGCATGGACATGGGCGCTCACGCGATCACCGATGTCAGCGAGAGATTTGGACTGGGCCGTAAACCGCCCCTCCCCCTCCCTGCTGTGTCATCGGGGAATCTGCCAGACCCCGAAAATTATAATGATGACGCAAGCCTCGCCAACTACTCCATCGGACAGGGGCGGGTTCTCGCCTCACCCGTTCAGATGGTGATGGCAATGGCAGCCCTTGCCAACGGCCAACACGTTCCAGCTCCCCGGCTGATCAAGGAAATCCGGGATCCAGTCACGGGAGAAACGCTGGAATCCTTTTCCCCGAAAATCGCTTCCTATCTCAACCTCGATTCCGAGAGTATCGAACTCGTCCGCGACGGAATGTGGGGTGTCGTAAATCATCGTTCTGGAACAGCCGGACGTGCTTCCATGCGGCGTCCCGTTGTCTACGGGAAAACAGGGACTTCTGAATGGGCCGAGGACGGCGAAAAACGATCCCTCGCCTGGTTTACCGGATGGGTCGATGCGGAGGAACCGCGAATTGCCTTCGCAGCAGTGACACACGGGAGAAAATGGGACTCCCTCAGCGGAGGGCGCAGCGCGGCGCCGATTGCCGCAGGGTTTCTCCGGGAAGCCTACGCCCAACCTGACCTCTATGCCGTCACTCCTCCTGAAAAATCGTCACGCTCGATTCCGAATATTGCGATGGCCGAACCCATCGAAGAGCCCATCGACATAACTCCGGTCCGAGGGAACAACCTCATCGGTAGATTTTTCCGCGGTCTCTTTGGAAAAAAACAGAACCCCGAACCCATTACCGAACCCATTACCGAACCCATTACCGAACCCATTACCGAACCCATTGAATGAGTAGAGACAAGGACAGAACCGATCCGGAAAAGGAAAAGGTCGACGAGGATCGGGGAGAGATCAGGAGCGAAGCCAAAACTCCTCCCAAAGCACGGAAAAAGCGCCCCTTTCTGGTTTCCACCTCTCTCTTTCTCATCAGCTTTGTTTTTTACGTGGCCGTCGTCATAGCCGGTCTCGGAGCTGGTGCTGCCTGGCACTATCTCGATGCAACCGACCACTTTGATATCAGCAAGGTAGAGGATCAGGATCTCGGTGCTGCCGTGACCGACTCCCAGGGATTGGTGGTCGGTCGAATCGGGAATGAAAACCGAATTTTCATCCAGCGAAGTGACCTTCCCGATCACTTCGTGGACGCGCTTATTGCGGCGGAAGACCAACTCTATTTCTTCCATCCCGGTGTCGACCCCAAAGGAAGCCTGCGCGCTGCCTGGAGAAACTATCGCGCCTCTGGAATCGAGGAAGGAGGATCCACCCTGACACAACAACTGGCACGCAACGTTTTCGAACTCGAGGGGCGGCACATGGAGCGAAAACTCATCGAGATGGCCGTAGCACTCCGCATCGAGCTGCGCTATACCAAAGACGAAATTCTTGAGCACTACCTTAATCGCATTTACTTCGGCAGTGGCTTCTACGGCCTTGGTAGTGCCGCAAAGGGATATTTCGACAAGAGTGTCAACGAACTCACCCTTGAAGAATCGGCGATGATCTGTGGTCTGATCCGATCTCCCAGCAAATCTTCCCCTTTCGCCAGCCAGGAATTGGCTATGAATGCGCGAAATCGCACGCTCGATCGCATGCACGCATCAGGGGCGCTGACATCACAAGAACGGAAAGAGGCACTCGCCGCAAAAACCAAGCCCGTCGAAACCCGATCCGTCCACGTCTCGCGCGGGCAACGGGACAGCTTGCTCGATCGTGTTCATAAGGAAGTCGAATCTCGATTTCCAGATGTTCCGACTGACGGCTCGACCATTCACGTGAGCTACGACCTGAGACTGCAGCAAAAAGCCGCCAATCTGCTCGATGAACATCTCACGCAGATCTCAAAAAACAGCACCAAAGAAAAATCCGAAACCCTGCAGGGTGCTGTCATCATCCTCTCGCGAAAAACGGGCCTTCCACTCGCCAGCGTTGGCAGCCGCGACTACCTGAAAAATGAATATGACCGCACGATTGGGATGAAACGCCCCCCCGGTTCCGCCTTCCTTCCTCTCCTCTATGCCGCAGCCTACGAGAAAGAAATTGCCACTCCTGACACCCAGCTACTCGACGGGCCGCTCGATAATCGACTCGTGATGCTCGGTGGAACCGAAGGAGTCCTCGGAGAATGGAGCACAGAAAATCCAGAGAATACATGGGAAGGACCAATCCGCGCCGCAGATGCCCTGACAAAGTCAAAAAATGCAGCCTCTGCTCGACTTGGCTTTACCCTTGGCCTGAACTCGCTAACCAACTTTATTAGGCAAATCGGAATCAAATCAGATCTTCGGGATCGATCGGGAGCCTTTCTCGGTGCCAGCGAAATGAGCCTCTCTGAGCTGACTCACGCCTACGCTTTACTCGCTGAGAACAGAATCATCCCGGCAGAGGATAACGCGGTTCGCCAAATCGTTGATCACACGGGTGCGGCAGTTTTCGAAGCCCCTCATGACACTGGGAGTGTCCCCCTACTCGCTGATTCCACGATCCAAACCATTCAGGATTCGCTTCGCAAAGAAAACAGGGAAAGTGTCTTTTACGAAAAGAGTGGAACTACCGCAGGCTACACCGACGCCTGGCATTTTGGATTCAACGACACCTGCATCTGGGGTATCTGGATCGGACGCGATCGATTCAGTTCCATCGCGCCACGAGCCTTCGGAAATCTCTACGCCCGACCTGTTGCGGAAAAACTGTTCGACCTTCCTCCTTTCGAATTCCCGCCACCACCAATACCAGAAGAAACCCTGACCAAACGGCAGAGGCCGGAATTCGAAAAGCAATACAAGCCGCCTTCCCCTCTCATCGGAAAGGATCCGTTTGGAACCCTGCAGATGGCAAACTGAATAGGGCAAGATACCGGCCAACTCCCGTGTCTTGAAACAGATTCCGATTCTGGCCAAAGCGGAGCAACACTTCTGCCAGACCGCCCTGTGAGATTCCTGATTCCATTTCTGCCTGCTTCGTTCGCTATTGTTCTTCAAGCGAATGACCGACTGGTGCGGGAAACGGATCCACTTTCGCCAGAAGAATAGCTCCCAGTACTGAAGATTGCCGACAGCTCCCGAATAAAGTTATTCGCGGCTGAGCCAATCATCAACAAGCCAATCAATCTGGCTATTGATGAAAAGGAACGAGTCTGGGTTTCCTCCACCGTCGAATATCCTCACGCCACTGCTCCTGAGAGGTGGGCCGACGAACTCGGTACTCGAGTTCGCGACAGCCGTGACGCGAACAAGATCCTCGAAGGCACCGACGGCGATGGGAATGCAGACGAGGTAAACGCCATCTCGACCATGCCCTCTAGTTTTGGAAAGCTCTTGAGCGAAAAGAATTTCACGATCTCCTTGCCTCGCTGATCCAGCAGCGATAGGCACGAGAGTTACATTTCGCCAAAAAGCTTCCGATTTTTCCAGAGGTAGCTCCATCCCGACCAGGCTGTCAGAATCAGGCTAGTCCAGATCAAAGCCATCCCGAGATGATCCGGCCCGAGGTAAAAGGCGTTGAAGAGCGGTTGCAGAAAACCAATCAGAGACTCTTTCGCAGCGAGGAAGAGTAGAAAGTAAATCACCGTGACGATCTGAAATATCGTCTTGTACTTTCCAAGATTTTCCGCAGCCAGAACAACGCCTTCTGCAGATGCCAGCAGTCGCAGCCCCGTGACCATGAATTCCCGCGATAGGATCACAACCACGATCCAGGCTGGAATCAGCTCCAGCCTCGTCAGCAGGACAAAACCAGCACACATCAACACCTTGTCGGCGAGCGGATCCATCAGCTTGCCAAAATTAGTGACCAGATTGTGCTTCCGGGCAATGTACCCATCGAGAAAGTCCGTGATCGCAGCGATCGCAAACACAAAGAGCGCAGCAGTCTTCGACCACGAAAGATCCTCCAGCGAAAGGAGGGCTACGAATACGAACGTCAGAATCAGACGGGCGACAGTCAGCTGATTGGGCAGATTCATGAAGGGGAACTCCCTGACGATACCGCGAGAGGCCCCGAGAGCAAACTCTGGAAAGGAACTATTTCGTTAGCCACTGATGGGCCGAATCTTGTGAGGCCCGCCAGTCCGGAGTGCAGCCTTTGGCTCTTTTTTTTCTACCTTCACAGGTGGAGCTGGGCGTTTTTGTGCCTTTGGCTCGGCCTGAATTGGCTCGGCCTGAATTGGCTCGGCCTGAATTGGCTCGGCCTGAATTGGCTCGGCTTGAATTGGCTCGGCTTGAATTGGGTCCTCGATTTTTTTCGGATGACGGGCAGCTGCATTTCTAAAGTAGTCACTCGGATTGGGTGACTCGACCCTCCCAGCCAGAAGTCGCGCATCGACGATCGCTGAGTATTCTTCGGACTCGGCTGTTTTCTTCCCAAACTCGGGAGCAGATTCAGACTCAACGGCTGAATCCTCCTCTGGCTGCTCTTGCGCCCGTGCCACCTCAGTCCGGGACAAAACAGGAAAATCCGGGGATGATTCCCCTTCGCTTTTTGCTTCTCCGATCGACTCCACCATTTGAAGTTCTGGATCGGAAGGCTGCTCCATCTCTGGAGAAAGCCAATTTTCGAGGATCGCTTCGCTATCGACGGTGGAGAGAAATTCGGCTGGCCCTTCACCAAGGCGAGTCACACCCGCTACGATGGCGAAATGGATGAGAATTACGATGATGAAAAGGCAGAAGGTTTGGAAAGAAATGCGCATGGTCAGTGACAGAAATTGGAGTGTTCAGAAACGTTAGGTTCGCGGCTTCAAAGTCGCAGCCTGCCGAGCAATCGGGTTGACGTTGAGTTCATTGATGTCATCGCTTTCTTCGGGCAGATTGAGCAAGCGATCGCGGATCGAATGATACTTTTTCTTCTTTGTGGAAGTGCCCACTTCATCCGAACTGCCCTCCGTCTCGTCAGATTCCGCCGAACCGGATTCTTCCTGAAGGTCACTGTCGGGACGCTCTTCCCGGACAAACCGGGCCTGGGCACCTGAGGACTCCAAGTTCGTGAACTTCCGCTCGAATAAGCGCGAAATGTCATCCCGAAATCGAGTGATCTCTGCTTGGCGTTTTTCGATAGCCAATGCCAAAGCCAAGCGACCAACGAACGCCGGTATCGCAACCTGCAGAGCGATGACGATAAAGCCAAGCGCACTGCCAATCACCGCTGCCGAAATACCTTCCTCACTAGCGGCATCAAACCCCACCATCAGTGTCCAGATACAACCCAGCGATCCCAGCAGGATGGCCGCTAATCCAATGACACGCAGTCCACGAACACCAGCAGACAACTTTGCTTCCGCTGTCCGGAAACCGGATCGAAACGCCGCTTCGAGAAAACCCTGCTGCCCTGTCGTGAGAACGCCTGCATCACGAATGTCCTCAGCCACTCCAACGGCAGGATTTCGAGAACCCAACAATTGAAACGCCGTTTCTCTTGCTCCCGCTTGGTAAATCAACAACTGCAGCGAGTTTTCATCACGCCATCCTGCCTCAAAAACCTCCAGCGTCGTCTTTGACTGCCGCAGCCGCGAAGAGAATCGACGGTCCGCCTTTTTCATACGACGCAGCTGAATCGATTTCGAAATGATCATTACCCAGCTCACGATCGAAAGAACGAAAAGCACCCAGATCACCAGCTTGCCCGGAAGCGCCGGCTCTTGCATCGCCGACTGAATGCTCCCCACAGGTAGGAGGACGGAGAAAAAGGTTTTCATGTAACAACCGGGGCAGATTCCCGAAATTAGTTAAGTTTTATAAAATATTCGATAATATTCATAAATTTCAAGGGATTGTTTGGGTGAATCTCGACAATCCAAAGCTGCTCAGTCACCTCACCAGAATATGTATTGTCATGGAGTCCCGTTAGACAGGGCTTGTCCATCGTGGACTGATTTCACACCTTGTTTCCTGATAATTCAAAAAATACACCTGATCGTAAATCCCAATGCCTGAGTCGGGGATAATGTTCAGATTTCATCCACCGCCATAAGTTTCCTCGGAGATAAGGGAATCAAAAGGGAAACTCGCCTGACCGAACAAGCCTGACATGAACCCGAGATTGTGACGCAACTTGAATTTGATTAGAAAGAGGCCGTATGCGGGATCGGGAGTGATGGCACTATGCACGAACTGGTGAATGGAATGATGAACCATACCTTGGAAATACGCGTCCCGCAGGCACTTCTCCCTGGGGGAACCGGAAACTCCTTTCTCCACGACCTCGATTGTTGTACGACAGAAGCCGTGCTGAATCGCTTAATCGATGACGAAATACGATCGATTGATCTTTTCGAAATCACCGTGGAAGGAAAGAAGCGCCATGGCTTCAACATTATCGCTTGGGGAATGGCATCGTCCGCCAACGTTCTTGCAAAATCACTGCGCATGCTGGGACGTCGCCGCTACGATATTGCTACCGTCTTCAAGCTTATCAGAAATAGAAAATACAATGCGGCAATGGAGTGGGACGACGGAAATCTCGAAGATAATTTCACATTCGCCGCACTCTGTAATACAATTCATACCGGAGAGGGAATGAAAATCGCTCCGAAAGCTCCCAAAGACGATGGCAAACTGGATCTGCTTTAAATTAAGGGATCGTCTCGAAGCAAGCTCCTCCAACTCTTCACGAAATTGGGCAAAGGCGAGCATGCAAATGATCCTCATGTAAACTGCATCCAGACAACCAACTTCAAGCTCTCCGCAGAAGAAACGGTTCCCATCACGCCCGACGGCGAACTTATCGAAGGCGGCTCTTTTGAAGTGAAGGTTCTGCCCGGAGCCCTTCAGTTGCTTATCTAATAGCAATTGAGTTACCAAGGGCTGCTACTCGCCCGATCCAAATTGCGAAACATTTTGTAATCGTCATCTGCTCAGAGTTTCGGCATCTTAAGTCTCGATTTCGCGGGCTACCGCACTTATTCTTACAATTCACTTATGACCGTATTACTCACCATCATTATTGTCGTCGCCCTCCTGGTCATTCCCATCATTTTCGTGATTGGCCTCTACAATGGTCTTGTCAAAAGCCGGAACCGTTACCGAAACGCCTTTGCCCAGATCGATGTCCAACTGAAACGCAGACACGAACTGATTCCGAATCTCGTTGAGACCGCGAAAAGCTACATGAAGCACGAGCGCGAAACGCTCGAAGCTGTCATTCAAGCCCGCAACGCCGCCGAAACAGCCCGCAGTGCGGCAACAGCAGACCCGGGTGACGATGCTTCAATTCAAAATCTCGCGGCCGCAGAATCAGGTCTCGGTGGTGTCCTTGGCCGACTCTTTGCGCTCTCGGAGAACTATCCTGAGCTCCGGAGTAATGAGAACATGCTGCAGCTCCAGGAGGAACTCACCTCGACAGAGTCCAAAGTCGCATTTGCCCGTCAGGCCTACAACGACTCCGTGATGAATTTCAACAACAAGCTCGAGACCTTTCCTTCGAACTTTGTTGCGAACATGTTTTCCTTCGTTCCCGCGACTCTGTTCGAAGTCTCTGACGATTCGGAGCGCGACGCCGTTAAGGTGGAATTCTGATCTCTGATTCGCGGAACTGAGTCCGGTCAATACGGCGAATGGATTTCTTCGAGCACCAGGAACAGGCCCGTCGCAAGACGGGCGTTCTCATCTTCTATTTCGTTCTCGCCGTCCTCGGAATCATCGCGGCGACCTACGCGCTCGCGACAGGGATTTTACTTTTTTTCGATGATCGCGGCGGTGCGGGAGTCAATGCTTTCTGGCGCCCCGAAGTCCTTGCCTGGACGGGACTGGGCACGGCAGGAATTGTCTTTCTCGCCAGTGCTTTCAAGACGGCACAACTCTCCGGCGGGGGTGCTGTCATCGCAAGAGAGCTCGGCGGACGCGAGATCGACCTGAATACGACCGACTTTCACGAACGACGCCTGCTGAATGTCGTGGAGGAAATGGCAATCGCCTCCGGTGTGCCCGTTCCGACCGTCTACGTGATGGATACGGAGAGTTCGATCAATGCCTTCGCTGCGGGAAAAACGACCAGCGATGCCGTCATCGGAGTGACACGAGGTTGTATGACGCTCTTGACCCGCGATGAACTCCAGGGCGTGATCGCTCATGAGTTCTCTCACATCCTTAACGGAGACATGAGACTCAACATCCGTCTCATGGGCCTGCTTTTTGGAATTCTTTTTCTCGCTTTGATGGGTGAACTCGTTCTTCGTTTCGGAGTGCGCGGCGGATTTAACTCCGGCCGGAAAGAGGGTGCGGGTATTGCTCTCGTGATGCTTGTCGCGGGACTTGGTTTGCTCGCGATTGGCTATCTCGGTAGCTTCTTTGGCAACCTCATCAAAGCCTCCGTGTCCCGCCAGCGAGAGTTTCTCGCCGATGCGTCGGCTGTGCAGTTCACGAGAAACCCAGACGGCCTTGGCGGAGCTCTCATGAAAATCGGCGGCCTCAAGTCGGGCTCGAAAGTCACTGCCCCAATGGCGAAAGATGCGAGCCACTTGTTTTTCGGATCGGCTTTTTCTTCCTCGCTCTTTGCTACCCACCCCCCGCTCGACGTTCGGGTCAGCCGCCTCCTCCCTCATTGGAAAGGCGAATTCTCCCGATCTGAACTTCCCGTCATCACAAAGCAAACTGATAAAAATACCTCCCACCTCTCCGCCGCTCCCGATTCCTCGCATCTGGGGATTTCACAAATCAGTGATGACTCCAAGACAATCGCGCTCAGCGAATCGGAAGCAGCCGAAAGCTTGCGATCCGTGCACCCGGAACAAGTCGCCCTCGGCCAGCAAATTCACGAAGCTCTACCGCAGGAATGGCTCGATGCTTGTCATTCCCACGATGGCGCGCGCGCGATGATTTTCGCGCTGCTCCTGGGACAGGATGAGACATTGAGAAATGCCGAATTGGAAATTCTGCAAAAATCCTGCTCCAAGGAAATCTACGATGCGGTCTGCAATCTCTTTTGTGAAGTGGGGCAGTTGCATTCCTCGATCAAGTTCAGCCTTATCGATCTCGCTATCCCGACCTTGCGTCGTCTCTCGCGGAAGGAATACGAAGCGTTCCGAGCCCTTACCGATCAAGTTATCGCTAGCGACCAACAGGTTGACCTGTTCGAATTCGCGTTGCTTAAAGTGGTGAAACGCCACCTCGAAGTGTATTTCAACGAGTCCCCTTCCCCGAGAATTCGCTATCGCAAATTCAACGCCCTGACCGAAGAAACGGGAATTTTACTCTCCACACTCGCCGCTCTCAGCCATCCAGGAAACGAATCGGCAATGGCCTCCGCTTTCGACCGTGGCTCATCCTCGATCACGGGTTCCTGCGGACTTGCCATTGCATTCCAGCCGCCGGAAAAATGCGGACTCGAGCAAATCGAGCGAGCCCTCGAAAAGTTCAACTTCGCGATTCCGACGATGAAACGGGAATTGCTCATCGCCGCGAGTCGGAGCGTCCTCGCCGATGAAATGGTTTCCAGCAACGAAGCGGAACTGATCCGAGCCATCGCTGATGCAATCGGCTGCCCGATTCCTCCATTTGTCCGCTCGGCCCCCTTGATGCCCGCGGCGGCGTAAGAAGTCGGCTCAACCCTGTCAGGTCGATGACCCAACAGGGTCAGGTGCTCAATCCAACAGGATACGATGGCGGTGACAAATCTTCCCTTCTCGTGAAAGATTTGGCATAATGGAAGCGTATTCGCGTCTGACTCAATGGAAATCCACGCCCTCATGAAACCGAACCGTTTTTTTCTCGCCTTCTTGCTAACCCTCTTCGCGCTCCCTATTTTTCCGATTTTGGCTCAGGATTCCGAAAAAAAGTCCCTGACCTTTCAGCGACACCCTTATCAGTTCAATTCCTCGAACCCACTGAAGCCGGACTCGCCGATGCTGCTGGAGTTCAGCCAGGAAGTGAATCCAGCGTCCGTTCCCCGCTCGTTCCGCTACTACGACAAATCGAATCAGCGCTTCGCACCGCTCTCGGCTCGGCGTCCGACTCCAGAAGAAATCACATCGCTACGTAAACGCAGCGATGAACCATCTCCGGTCAGTCATTTTGTCCTGATTCGCCCGGCCTCTGATTTGCCGCTAGGCGGCTCCTGGTATATCAACGCTCGCGCCGGTTTTGCCAGCGCGACCAGTGGACACACCATCGTCGAAAGTCGACTGGACTACATCGGATCTCTCTACGGATTCAACGTCGACAATATTACTGCCTACAATCCCTACGACGGTCCCCGGGTGATTCGAGTTCATCACAACAAGCGACACCTGAACCGCGAATTCGATCCTGACAAAGTCACCGAATACGTTTCGATCTCACCAAAGCCGAAGAATTTCGAGGTCAAGCTGAACAACTACCA
>Ga0181592_10005487_pt1 | contig 10424 bp, 15 predicted proteins | sample 071ome_20_FD_133755 | JGI IMG/M metagenome (GOLD analysis project Ga0181592, IMG submission 133755) | Coastal salt marsh microbial communities from the Groves Creek Marsh, Skidaway Island, Georgia - 071412BT metaG (megahit assembly) | ecosystem: Environmental > Aquatic > Marine > Intertidal...
CCAGTTCTATCTCCTCAAGGCATCAAATCAACTTGCCAAAGAGAAAGGTCACTGTGAATACTTCGGTCGCACCAAGTATGCTGACGGTATTCTGCCAATTGACACATACAAGAAAGACGTAGACGAACTCATCACGGTAGGATTGGAACATGATTGGGAAGGTCTTAGAGCATCTATCCTGGAATCAGGACTACGGCACTCAACACTGTCTGCTCAGATGCCATCGGAGAGCAGTTCCGTTGTGTCAAACGCAACAAATGGAATCGAGCCACCTAGAGACTATCTGTCCGTTAAGAAGAGCAAAAAAGGACCGCTTAAACAGGTGGTTCCGCAATATCAATCTCTCAAAAACAACTATACGCTTTTGTGGGATATGCCTGACAACACTGGTTATATTAATGTGGTTGCTGTAATGCAGAAGTTCTTCGACCAGGCAATCTCTGGCAACTGGTCTTATAATCCGACCAACTATCCTGACAATGAAGTGCCTGTTTCAGTGATGGCAAATGACTTTTTGTCTACATATAAGTACGGTTGGAAGACTTCCTACTATCAAAACACCTACGACAATAAGAATGATGAGGTGGAAGAAAAACCAACTTTAGATTCATTCCTAGAGCAATACGAAAATTCACAAGAGGAGGGAGAGTGTGAATCCTGTGCAGTTTAAAGTTTCTACAGATATGACCACACCGAAAACGGTTACTGGAATGACCGTATTCAACGCGAATCAAACGGACGTGAAAAAGCAACCGATGTTCTTCGGTGCTCCGCTTGGTCTTCAAAGATATGATCAATACAAATATCCTATCTTTGATAAACTCACAACACAACAACTTGGATATTTCTGGAGACCCGAGGAGGTCTCCTTACAAAAAGACAGAAGTGACTATCACACTCTCCGTCCAGAACAAAAGCATATCTTCACTAGCAACCTGAAGTATCAGGTTATGCTAGACTCTGTTCAGGGTCGTGGTCCTGGTATGGCATTTGCGCCTTACTGTTCCCTCCCTGAACTAGAAGCATGTATGAATGTATGGGAGTTTATGGAGATGATCCATTCACGCTCTTACACATACATCATCAAGAACGTCTATCCCCAACCATCAGAGGTCTTTGACAAAATCCTGACGGATGATAGAATTCTTGAGAGATCTAGAACTGTCACTCAATCCTACGATGACTTCATCAACTCTGCTCAAGAGTATGGTAGTGGTCCCCGTTGGAGACAAGTTCTAGAGCAAGTGCCCTCCGCAGAATACGATCTGTATGAACTCAAAAGAAAACTCTACCGAGCTGTCGCGAACGTCAACATCTTGGAAGGAATTAGATTCTATGTCTCCTTCGCGTGCTCGTTTGCTTTTGGCGAACTTAAGCTTATGGAAGGATCGGCAAAGATCATCAGCCTTATCGCCAGGGACGAGAATCAGCACCTGGTAATCACTCAGAACATTCTGAACAAGTGGCGTGATGGTGATGACCCTGACATGCTCAAGATTGCCAAGGAAGAAGAGCAGTGGGTCTATGAAATGTTCCGTCGCGCAGTGAATGAGGAGAAGCGTTGGGCAGAGTATCTGTTCAAAGATGGATCTATGATCGGTCTTAATGACAAACTTCTCAGTCAGTATGTTGAGTGGATTGCTAATCGTCGTCTGAAGGCAATTGGTCTTGCCCCTCAGTACGACATTGCAGCAAAGAACAACCCATTGCCTTGGACCCAGCACTGGATCTCCTCTAAGGGTCTTCAGGTGGCACCACAGGAGACGGAAGTAGAGTCCTATGTGGTCGGTGGTATCAAGCAAGATGTCAAGAAAGATACTTTCAGTGGATTCAAGTTATGATGCCAAGAAAATTAAAGCAAAGGCGACTCAATAGTTATCGTTTTCCTAGACCTGTCTCACATGAGAAGCGTGGATGGAAGGCATTAGCACTTGAGTCAGAACCAAATCTGACAGAAAATCAGATTCGCATTCTCTCATCTGGTCCCAAGTCACTATCAGAGTCCTGGTTCTTACAGGCGATGAGATATAAGTATGGTGATAAGGTCTAAATAACAGAAATAATTCTGTTATTGATGAAACCTCAGAGTGCGAAGGCGAAAGGGAGAAATCTTCAGAAGTGGGTGAGAGAACAACTGATCGAACAGTTAGAGATTCACCCAGAAGATATCGAATCTAGGTCAATGGGAGCAGGTGGCGAAGATTTAATCATGGCTCGTGCTGCTAGAGAGAAGTTTCCTTTCTCTATTGAATGCAAAAACGTTGAAAAACTCAATGTGTGGGAAGCATATGAGCAGGCAAAGGCAAATGCCAACTCGTATGAACCCATCGTTGTCATGAAGAAGAACCACAAGAAACCACTGGTGGTTATCGATGCTGAATTTTTTATTAAGAATTTTAATGGGACTTGACACCCGCCCCCTTTTGGTCTAAGATTTGAGAAGTTATGAGGAAAGTTTTGTATCTTACCGCGCTTGGAAGCATCGCTGCTGTTGCTGCTACTGTATCTCTGATGCCATGGGAATCTACATCAACTGCCCCCAAAGAACCAATTAGAATCCCTGTAGTTGAATACGATCCATCTTGGAAGTGCCCTACATGTACTCCAGAAGAAAAATATGTCCTGGAACAACTTCAAGAAAACACTAAAATCTCCGATCGTAATGCCCTTGCTACGATCATGGGAAACATTAAACAGGAGTCTAACTTCCGTGCCAACATATGCGAGGGAGGGGCTAGAGTTCCTTACGACGCTTGCCATCGGGGTGGGTATGGTCTTATTCAGTGGACCTCAGTAGGACGTTACAACGCTCTGGGATCTTTCTGTAAGAATTTTGGTTGCGATCCCAGCACTCTTGAGGGTCAAACTCGGTTTATGATCAATGAAACTACCTTCCGACGTTACCTTCCTGAGTTTGAAGGTCGTGGTAAAACCGTCTCTGAGTACATGGTTCCTGCCTATTACTGGTTAGGATGGGGAATCAAAGGCAATAGAGAGATCTACGCCTGGGATTACAGCAAGAAGATCATCAAAGATCTTCACCCAGTCGAAGCTTGACAAGAGACTGCCCCCACTCTATAATCTGGGGGTACACACGGTTCAGTAGCTCAGTTGGATAGAGCAACTGCCTTCTAAGCAGTCGGTCGTAGGTTCGAGTCCTACCTGAATCGCCTTGCGGGTGTGGTGTAGCGGTAACACGCCATCCTTCCAAGTTGGAATCACGGGTTCGATCCCCGTCACCCGCTTAAACGGATTGGCGACATCCGTGCTCACATCTCCGAGAGAAAAAAGAATCGGAACACCAACCCATGTGAGAGAAGAGTGGGATCCTCTTCGGTGCCCTGTTACTGATGGAACCAACTATCCCTGGACGCAGTAACAGTATTTTTATTTTTCGCTTGAATAGCACAGCGGTAGAGCATCTCGTTTACACCGAGGCGGTCGGGGGTTCGATCCCCTCTTCAAGCATTCCTACTACAGGAACTAATGAAAAAACTATTGCTACTCTTGGCACTTCTTGCTCCCCCTGCGTTGGCAGAACCAACGAAGGGTTATTTTACTATGGATGCAATGGGGTGTATGCTTCTTAAGGAGTGTACAAAGGATGTAGAAAGAATCTACTCTTCTGGTGATCTTCGCGCAGCATATCCCGACAGTGATTGGGATCGTGTTGCTACTGAGTTTGACCAAATCATGGTTGCATTTGAACAGATTGGTGTTCATGTTCATCTTGCTGATCCAAAGTATTTCCCACCAGGACATCGTGGTGTATATCACACTGTGAGCAATCATTTTTATCTAAATAAATCATTCATGCATCGTCCGCATGTATTGATGAGTGTGGTTCGTCATGAAGGGTGGCACGCTGCACAAGATTGCATGGCAGGATCCATCAAAAATAACATGATTGCCATCATCAAACCAGAAGAGGAAGTTCCTATGATCTGGAAAGAGATGGTGAAGCGAACTTATCCTAGCTATGCACAACCCTGGGAGGCAGAAGCAACCTGGGCAGGTAAGACTGAGGGTATGACACAGAAAGCACTCAATGCTTGTGCTACTGGTGCCATGTGGGAGATCTATGAACCCACTCCACTGACAAAGAAGTATCTTGTTGAAGAAGGATTTATCAAATGACGCTTTCAAACTCCGTAACTATGTCTCTCAATGAGGCATCTGGTGCTCTTCGCAATGCTTTAGCGTATGCTGCGCGTGGAGAGCGACCGATTGTATGTGCGGAGATTGCTGATATACTCAAGAAGATCGAACATATTGAGAAGTTTGATGATATCTTAGATAGTTTAGATAGCTTGCGTTCAGATGAGTCATGTTAACCGCACGATGCAAAAAATGTAATAGAGAAATTACTAGCACCTCTAGGACTCAGTGTTGTGGATGTCCTAACCAGATGTGTGTCGTCAATGACACGGTTGGGGCAAACAACTTGGATGAAGTTGTACTAATCAATTCTGAAAAGAGTATTAAATATAATGGGATCCTAACAAAACAGGACTTAGAATTCCAAGAGAACCGACGCAAGCGGAAGGTTCGTAAACTCGACTTTGAGGAACGCTGATGATCAACTTGGATGAACGCTACCATTCGTATCTACATACTGATAAATGTTTTACCATTGATGATGAGTGTGAGCATGTGATTGGATATGGATTCACATGCGACGGTACTGGTATCACTGGATACTACGTTCAGACAGAAAAGCACAAGTTGTTCTATGATCTTGAGGAGAAGTTCCTCTACAAGGAAGGTTGGCAGAGTGGTTGATTGCACCAGTCTTGAAAACTGGAGAGGATAAAACCTCCGTGGGTTCAAATCCCACACCTTCCTCCACGGGAATTAGCGCAGTTTGGTAGCGCATCTGTTTTGGGAACAGAGGGTCACAGGTTCAAATCCTGTATTCCCGATTTATAAATAAATCAACTTTGGTTTTTCCGATGGCGGATAAGATTACATACGAACAATTGATGAGCAATTTTTCTGAATACAAATTCAGAATGGATCAGGGAGAGAAGTTTATAATCACAGAGTTCGATTCTAAACCAGAGGACTACATCGCACACACAGACAAAATTCCAGACATTGAGTTTGCCGACATGACCATCAAGGGCATATACACAGACCACAATGAAGCTTCTTAAACTGTCCACCCTCTTGACTTTCTAGTCCCCGAGGGTTTATAATTTAAAGGTCAACAAACAAGGCAATGTCTCTCACAGAAAAGTTCAGCAAGTACCTTCCCATCCTTGAGCAAGCTGCAGATGGTGAAGTCTTTCTTGATCTTAAGAACCCTAAACTGTACAAAAAAATTGTACGATACTATGCTAATCAGGGCGTGAACTTTCATAATGATCCAACTGAAGATTATCCGACTGTCGTTCAACTGATCTCCGAAGACCTGGGTCGCTACCAATGACTACAATCACCAAACCAGAAGTAATTCTTGAGCGTTATCCATATCGATACGTTCAATGCGGTCTCCTAGAGAATGGTTTTCCAGACTATCGCATCCAGAAATGGAACGAGTGGTCCAAACGTTACAAAGACATGTATTACTGTGACAATGGTATGCAGATGGACACTGCCATGGAGGACTTTGAGTACACCAAATGGTTAGATCCTGATCCTGAGGTGGGTGCCTATCGCAAGTACACCTAACATAAATAGATTGAGAATCTAACCCCATATACAAATGGCAACCAGAAAAACTTCCTCTGCTGCGAAACCTGCTGCTCCCTCAGCACCAGCACCCGTGGCTGTTCCTTCCGCTCCTGCCGCTGCTGCTGCTCCCGCAGAAGTTAAGTGCGCTAAGTGTGATGAACTCGAAGAGAGACTTGCTAGAATTGAAAAGTATCTGGACAAGAAATTCGGTTTCTGATTTTTCCTAAAAATTAGTGGCGCGTCCCTAGGGGGTTGATTCGACCCCCTTTTTTTGCTACAATTGAATTATACGATTCGCACAAATGATTAAAGTACATAGTATCGTCATGACTAGGAATGACGATTTGATTATCGACCACTGGTTAGAAAAACATACAAAGGTTTTTGATAACATTGCAGTTGTAGATGGATCTGACGGTGACTTTACAGAAAATCTGTGTAAGAAGTATGGAGTTCTCTACACTAGAGATCCAAAACCCACACCAGAAAGACCGTTTCATGAACAGTATCTGAGAGAGGCAGCATTTAATCTGCTGGTGGATGCTGGTGTCATGGAGATTGGTGACTGGGTTGTCTGCTCCATGGCAGATGAGTGGTACTATCATGATCCCAAAAAGATTGTCAATGCTGGGGTAGAACCTTGGGCAAATGTCATCTCCTGGAATCAACTAAATATTTTGCCACATCCAAGTGAGAAAGAAACTTATCTCTCTTGTGGCGATGATTACAATCCAACAAAGATTTTCAAACACTTCTGGGTAAGAGACAACTATAAGACTTGTTTTGAACCAAGAATGTTTAAGTACACTGGCACAGAAGTTTGGACACACATGATTCCATGGTGTAACAATCCTGTTGCTGGTAGGATCGAACCACTATCCCATAATGTAAAGTCTAGTCTTGTACCGACTTACTTTCATTACAAGGTGTTTGATTTAGATCCAGAGAAATACAAAGACGATGGATTTGGTCACTTTGAAAAGAGTAGACTGAACACTGGTCTTGGATATGCCAAGGCAATGGAACCAAGAACCATTGAAACCATTGACGATTTGTTCTTTGATGAGGATAATATCTATTGTAATCTTGGTCGTGATGACGACGGCGGAGAATACTTACACGGGTATTGCATCAAGATACCTGACGATGGTCTCCTAGAACCATACACTCCGTACAATAATTTTGCCAACAACCCTGATCTCCTTTTGACTGTCTGATATGAAAAGAGCACTTATCACTGGTATCACGGGTCAGGATGGTTCTTACCTAGCAGAACTGCTGCTAGAGAAAGGATATGAAGTACATGGTATCAAACGTAGAAGTTCTTCGTTTAATACTGATCGTGTTAATCATATCTTTACCAAGAACCCTCACTTTCACCTTCACTTTGGTGATCTGACCGACTCCACTAACATCATCCGATTGATTCAATTGATTCAACCAGATGAGATCTACAATCTTGGTGCTCAAAGTCACGTCAAAGTGTCATTTGAGACGCCAGAATACACTGCTAACAGTGATGCCATTGGCACTCTTCGTATTCTGGAAGCTATCAACCTGCTGGGTCTGACTAGCAAGGTTCGTTTCTATCAAGCATCCACCTCTGAGATGTTTGGTCTGGTTCAAGATAATCCACAGAGTGAGAAGACTCCTTTCTATCCTCGTTCTCCTTATGGTGTGGCAAAACTCTATGCACACTGGATTACAAAGAACTATCGTGAGTCCTATGGCATCTATGCTTGCTCTGGTATTCTCTTCAACCATGAGTCCTTCCGTCGTGGTGAAACTTTTGTGACCCGTAAAATCACCCGTGATCTGTGTCGAGTCAAAATCGGTAAACTGAAGACCCTACAGTTGGGTAATCTGGAAGCCAAACGTGACTGGGGACATGCCAAGGATTATGTCCGTGCTATGTGGTTGATGCTACAGCAGGACAAACCAGAGGACTATGTGATCTCCACTCAAGAGCAATACAGTGTTCGTGAGTTTGTAGAACTTTCAGCAGAGTTTTTGGAAATGAAACTACGTTGGGAAGGTGAAGGCATGGATGAAGTTGGTATTGATGACAATACTGGTAGAGTCATTGTCAAGATCAGTCCTCGTTACTTCCGTGATGCTGAGGTTGATACTCTCCTTGGAGATTCCAGTAGGGCAAGAGCAGAACTTGGATGGAAACCAGAGTTCACTTTCCGTGACATGGTAGGAGAGATGATCTCTAGAGACATGGAAATCGCTCGCAGAGAGCAACTGTTAGAAGTTGAGGGATTTAAATCATATGTCTATGAAGAATGACAAGATATATGTGGCAGGTCATAACGGTCTAGTTGGATCTGCCATCACCAGAGTTCTCCGAGAGAATGGATACAGGAATGTTGTATTCAAAACTAGAGAAGAACTGAACTTGCTTGATCGTGATGCTGTTAATACCTTCTTCAAGACAGAAAAACCTGACTATGTTTTTCTAGCTGCTGCTAGGTGTGGCGGTATCAACGACAATATCAAGAATCCTGTTCCATTTATTCTGGACAATCTCACGATTCAGAACAATGTCATTGAGGCAGCACATAAGTTCTGTGTTAAGAAACTGATGTTCCTTGCCTCATCTTGTATCTTCCCTAGGAACTCTGTTCAACCAATCAAAGAAGAATATCTTCTCACTGGTTCTTTGGAACCCACCAATCAATACTATGCTGTTGCCAAGATTGCAGGAGTGAAACTGTGTGAGGCATATCGAAAGCAGTATGGATGTAACTACATTTCAGTTAATCCCTGCAATGTGTATGGTCCTAAGGACAACTTCAGCAAAGAGACTGGACATGTTATTGGTTCTTTGATCAGTAGGTTTCATGATGCCAAGGAGAGAGATCTGAGTGAAGTTCAGTGCTGGGGTGCTGGCACTTCTATCAGAGAATTCATCTATGTTGAAGACCTAGCAGAGGCATGTATTCACATCATGGAAAACTATGATGGTGAGGAAGTCATCAATGTCGGGTGGGGCACTGGGATTACCATCAAAGACCTTGCCGACATCGTAAAAGACGTGGTAGAATATGAGGGAGATATTGTTTGGGACACTAGCAAACCAGATGGTATGCCAAAGAAAGTTCTCTGTGTTGACAAACTGGATGAACTGGGATGGAGAGCAAAAACTGATCTCCAAAAGGGCATCAAACTAACCTATGACTACTACAAAGTAATGGAGACACACAAATGAATCTTGATTGGCCTTTGATGAAAGACACGATCACTTTCAAGGATCGTCTGAAGATGGCAAAGTTTGTCATGACATCTTCCAAACTTACTAACGGACCACGAGTCAAGCAATTTGAAAAAGAATGGGATGATTGGATTGGTGCCAATCCAATGGGCATGAATCATTCTTTGTTCGTTTCATCTGGCAGCACGGCAAACTATCTTTTGCTCTCTGCTGTCAAAGAGTTTTGCAACCTGCAAGATGGCGACAAGGTTCTTGTTCCTGCCTGCACTTGGATGACTAATGTTGCTCCAGTCATTCAACTAGGACTTCAACCTATCTTCTGTGACATCAATCTGGAGAATTTTAGTTTTGATCTTGAGGATCTTGACTACATCAAAGAAGCACATCCAGATATCAAAGTAGTCTTTATCTCACACCTTCTTGGTTTCCCTGGTGACAATGAAATCATTGAGGAACTGTTCCCCGAAGCATACATTCTGGATGATGTATGTGAGTCTCATGGTTGTCTGAATCTTGATGGTGAAAAAGTTGGTAGCAATTCCCTTGGTGCTACTTTTAGTTTCTACTTTGGGCACCACATGACCACTATTGAGGGTGGTATGGTAACAACCAACAACGCCTCTCTATATGAATTGATGCGTATGAAGCGCAGTCATGGACTCGCTAGGGAAGCATCTCCAGATAGGTTTGAGGTCTACAAAAATCAATACAAGGATGTTGATTCTAAGTTCATGTTTGTGACTGATGGATATAATTTCCGCAACCATGAAGTCTGTGCTGTACTGGGTAGTTCCCAACTCAAGAGACTGGACAAAATGATTGCTAAGCGTCGTCGCAACTATGAGTATTTCCTGGCAAGGATGGAATGTTTGAATAATATTTTTCACATGCCCTCCGATGATACTCTGACCAATAGCAGTTTCTGCTTTCCAATGGTCACTAAGCACAAAGAAGATGCTATCAAAATCAAGACCATTCTCAACTGCTCTGGTGTAGAGAGTCGTCCTATTGTCAGCGGCAATCTTCTCCGTCATCCTTTCCTCAAGGGTTATTCTCTTACCACTTGTAAGCAAGATGGTGTCTTCAATGTAGACATTGCTCACAACAACGGCGTCTACATGGGTAACAGTCATTTCGTAAACACTAGAATGATTGGTAAATTGTTTGATGTTATTGAAGAAAATGTTTGATGTAACTACTAGTGGTGGACTTGAGTCCAGTGGACAGTATAAAAAGAAAGTCCACATTGCCTATGATCAGGTTTCATATAGATCTGAAGCAGACTTAAATGTTCTGGTTCAGATCGAACCATCTTCTGTGTTGGATATTCACAATCTAATTAAAATTAATCATCAACTTTGGGATGTTATCCTAACTTGGAATGAAGATCTCCTCAGACTCCCTAACGCTCATCATTTTCTATTTGGTTCTTGTTGGATTGATTGGAGTACATATGAACCAAACAAACAAAAACATTGTTCCTTCATCACCAGTGATAAGTCCTATGCTCCAGGGCACAAACTTAGACAGC
>Ga0181592_10005496_pt1 | contig 10419 bp, 8 predicted proteins | sample 071ome_20_FD_133755 | JGI IMG/M metagenome (GOLD analysis project Ga0181592, IMG submission 133755) | Coastal salt marsh microbial communities from the Groves Creek Marsh, Skidaway Island, Georgia - 071412BT metaG (megahit assembly) | ecosystem: Environmental > Aquatic > Marine > Intertidal zone...
AAGTTTGAAGTTGTCCATCCTTGTTTAGCACCTTGAATGCCGCCACTGACTGCACCTTTGACAGCGTCCCAAACACCTTCTTCCACATCATCTTCTGCAAGCTCAGGATCTCTATAACCGTTAAATTCTTCAAACTTTGCATTGATTGCTTCAATAAACGCTTTTGCAGGATTGATGTACTGTTCGCCGTAGTCTTTTTCTATTGCTGTTAGTACTGCTGTTTCGCCTTTTGGAAACTGTCCTGTATGGCGATCATACATTGATAAAACAAATTCTGTTACTGGAACGTCTCTTTTGCTCTCATCCATTTTTTTGTTCTTTTCGTAGCAATTACAATGTTTACAATCTGGACCGCAAGAGCATTCTGTGACAGGCTTGCCGCAGCATGCTTCTGGACACATTTCAACTTTGCTTTCACTAAATTGACCCATTGCCATTAACTTACCTAGCATTTTTTTATCGCCTTTGGCTTTAGCCTGTTTTATTAATTTTTCCCAAGTTTCTCTATTTGGGATTTGTAATGTTTTTGACCATTCGTCGTCAGTAGGTGTTAATGTTTCACCAAATTGACCCATTAGCTCTTCAAATGTATTTTCAATAGAATGTTCAAATGCACCATGTGGCAACCCTCTAGTTATAGGTTCGCCCGTCATAGGATCTCCTCCTACTGCACCAGTCACCCAAGGAATTTGTAACTCCATCCCGGGCTGTATCATTGCTGGATCTTCAATACCATTGTCGTCTGCAATCATCTGTACAGCATCATTTACACTCATACCTTGCATTTCATACTTTACCATTTCTCTAGCAATGCTATACAAAGTATCGCCTTGTTTTACAGTATATGTTTCTCTGTGATCTTCGTCTAAAAATGATTCTGCTGTTAACTCTTTTGCACGAGTTGTTTCGCTTACCAAGCGGTATACGAAAGGAAACACATCTTTTAATTCTTCATTAAACTGACGTATTGTAAGTTGATCTATCCAATTTTCTGCTACGTCTGTTGGAACTTCTGTTACTTCTTGTAGTTCAAAATTTTCAAAAGTATTTTTATAAAAGGATTCTTTTTGAAGATGTTGCACTGTTTTCTTTAGTTCTTCTATTCTTTCATTGACCGGACGAACATATGAAGAAAGACCTTCAGCCATTACACTAGAACGATTCATGTATGACTTAAATTTTTTCAAACTAATTAATTCTTCGCTAATAGATTCGATATGTTTGCCAAAGTCATCAAATGGCTTACCGCCTTCACTGACATGTCTTGCCATTGCTCTTGCACCATTAATGTGTTTAAATGGAAATTTAAATCTTTCTCCATCGCTACTTTCTATATAAATTGCACCTATATTTTGTATTCTACCAGTTACAGATTCATGATTTACTGGTTTAGTGTGTTTTATTGCAATTCTAGCTTCACCAATATTTTGGTAACTAGTTTTGCTAGTGCCATACATCTTTGATTCGTTCATTGTATTATCTCCGGTGCGATCTTTTGTTAAAAATTTATAATCTCTTAGATCTAAATTTGATTTATTAATATTCCTTGTGTCAAACTGTAAAAGTCTCTTTTTGCTAAAACTTCTTAATTCCTTTAAAAACCCGTACCAATTGTCTCTAGTAATACTATCTTCGTTAGCTACAAAGTCATTACTATACATTACTTGGATAGCGTTATCGGATAGCGTTACGTTTACACTCCCTAATTTTTTATCGCCTTCCATATAATCGAAGTCAAAAAATCGAGCAGCATTTGGCTCGTTGGTTACTTTGCCTTCTTCATCACCAATGGTGACACTTGGAAAGCGTCCTCGTATTTTGTTAAAAAGTTCTTCTGCTATTAGATCTAAATTTTTCATTGCAATGTATTTATCAATAATTAGTACTTATGAAGATTGGCATAGGTTGTTCATAATCTTCTATATCTTCAGCTTGGTTAAAGGTATTGTAAACTCTAGGATCCCAATCCTTTAACACACTCATCATTCTAAGTGCTAATAGTGTAGCACTTACTAAATCGTCACTGTGACCCAATTTAGCCTGGTAGCTAGAACCTGTTGCTACATATGCTTTTAATTCTGACACAAACGGTTTAGATTTTATTGTCATCTTGTCATTTTCTATCATTGTTTTCAATCTACTACAAGCAGTAACTTTTGTGCTGTGAGTAGTGTTGAAACCTTTGCGGAATTTACGAACGTGTCCTTTGCGGATGGGCTCACTGACGAACAACCCCGGAATGTTCTCTTCACCGTAATCGTTTATAACGATAAGGGCAGCCTCGCCTAATCCATTGTTCTCCACGCTCCAATAAATTCCTGTGGGATTTTTTGTTTCACTTTCTATATACTTACAAATGTCTGCAAGTACTCTTATTTGTCCGGGTATAGCAGTAGTATTGTGCTGCCATTCTGCTACTTGTTCATAGGTAGGCAGTTCGAAAACTTGTATGGCAGAATAGTCGCCGCCAGTACCCATACTAGGATCAAGTGCAACAACATATGTGTATTGGCTTGTGGGCTTTTTATACCAACGTGTTTGCCCCATATTTAGAATAGGATTTACACCCTCCATAGCAGCAAGTTTAATACTGTTAATTAATGTTTCATCAAAAACTAAGAACTCACAGCCATATTCGCGTCGGAACTTTTCTTCGCCAATACGTCCTATTTCATCTTGTTTCCATTGTTCGTCTCTGTCTGGATGTTCGTCCCAACTTGCTCTAAAAGCATGAAATCCGTTTATGCCAACATCTTGTTCATTGCCATGTTCGTCAAACTTTTGTTCTGCTTGTTTCCAAATAGTAGCAAATGTATCTTCATCTGAGTTCGGTGTGCTAGTAATGATAGCACGACCACCTGTTGCTAGTGTAGGAGATATTGAAGTCCAAAACTCTTCCGCAATATTAGGTTGCACAAACGCAAACTCGTCACAGTATAGTAAAGAGATAGACAAACCACGTCCTGTGTTTCCAGTTGTTGTTTGGCTTATAATGCGTGATCCATTTTCAAATTCCATACTACCTTTGTTGTAACTTGTTACACCTGCCCTAATATGATCTGGACAAGTTTCATACACATAGCGTATACGTGACATAATTTCTTGCGCACCTGTATATTTGTGTGCAGCAATTAGAATAGTTTGATCTGGATGGAACATAGCATACCAACACAAGTAGATACTAGCACAAGTAGTTTTTCCTGTTTGTCGTGGCATCATGTTAATGTTAAATCGGTAATTATGATAAGAGTGTAACAACCTAAGTTGATATTCGTAAGGATCAAATAAAAGTTTGCCTTGTACAGGGTGTTGTATATTTGCAAAATGTTTTGCAAAATAAAGATACCCATTATCACGATCCATGCACTGCATAAGATCTTGAATATGATCTTCTGTAAATGTTTCTTTACGGTTTGCCTTTTTTGTTAAGACACCATCTAATGACTTACTCATATGTATATTTACTCAAAAAAATAGGGCCCTTAGGCCCTATTGAGTTCTGGGGGATATTTACTTTTTCTTATTCTTTGCTGCATGCACTGCTTTGCGTTGTGCATCATTAGCGTATTTGCCTTCGAGTGCTTTGTATAACTGATCTTTAACTGATTCTACTGCCATAGCATTGTCTCCGCGTTGTGAAGCAGCATACATTTTTTTCTGTCTATTAATACCACCTGATAGATCTTTAACCATGTAATTATGATCTTTGTATTCTTCACTAGGACCATTATCCCAATCTTCGCCTACAAGTTCTTCTCCCATTCCACACGGAGTAGGAGCTTCTTCGCCGTGTGCTATACCGCAAACAGGACATGGCATTTCATTATGCGAATCATCATCAGTATGCAATGCATCGGGTGCTATTGGCATATGAGTATGTTCTCCGCTGCCACCTGTGCCTGCTAATTGCATAATGCGCATTAGTTCTCCGATTTCAGAAGCATTTGTTCCATTCATTGAAATGTTCATTGATGCTTCTTTTAATTTTGATTTATCTGTCATGTCATTGTCCCAACTTTCTCTATTTGTAGCACCTTGGCTACCTGAAATTTGTTGCTGTATACCTCTATAAAAATCGTTAGTATTGCCAATTCTAAAGTTTGTATCACTGCCGCCGTTATATTTTTTGTTAAAATATCCTGCTAATGCAACTTGTAGTTTAGTATTTAGTGATTGAAATCTTTGAGGGTCAGCTTCGCGTGCTAAATCTCGTATTTTAGTCATCCATACACCGTTAAACTGTACAATATTGCCACCTTTTGCAAGTTCTGCTTCAATTTCAGCAACAATTGGATTTGATCCGGATCTAATTTCATCTGCTAACGCATTATGATTTTGTAAAACATTACGTTGAGCGTCTATGTTACCTTCTCCTTCAGATCCACGTTTGCCGCCTCTTGTTCTAGGTCCGTCTGCACTTGCAGATGATGCAGCATTATCTCTATCCATCTTATTGTCAATTGCTTGGTCTGATTTAGGAAATGCTTTATTATAACGAGATACAAGTTCTTTAGCCCTAGGATCATCGCTTGCTTCCAATCTTGCAAAAAGTGCATCTAGTTCTTCACGTTCTTGATCAGTTAAATCTTCAGGTGCTTCATGTAGCATAAACTCTACCAAAGCAAGCATATTTTTCATAGACATATCAACACTTGCTGTTTGCACGCCTCTTTCTTGACCGTCTAGTTCTGCGTTTGGTTGACCTGATTCTTGTCCAGCGGCCGAAGTAGATGTTTGTTCTTGTTCTACTTTATCCATTAGTTCTTGGAATCTATCCATTTCTTCTGGTCTTACAGGTACTGCTTGTGATTGAGTTTGCCCAGTTGCAGGTTCTTGTACAATAATTTGTTCGGAGTCATCGCCGCCACCTCTCAAACCGTCACCAATATCTCCAGGAGCTGTTGCGCCTGTTCCAGGACTTGTTTGTCCTGTTGCTGGTTCTTGTACAGGTTCGTCTGTTTGTGTGGTTTGACCTGTTGCTGGTTCTTGTACAGTTCTGTTTGGCTCTTGACCGCCTCTTGTACCATCGTCTGGACCTGTGGTAGGCTCTGCTGCTTGAGGCTGCGCCGCCGTTGATCCAGCTTGAGCGTTTATCGCTCTTTGTAGAGCAGCCATTGTTTCAGGACCTGCTTCGCCGTCTACTTGTAACCCATTTTGTCTTTGAAATTCTTGCACGGCAGCATATGTACCGCGGCCATACTTTCCGTCTACACCATTTGGATCTATGCCTAAACGTTCTAGTGCTTGCTGCAAATCACGAACACTGTCCATTGCTTGTTTGCCGCCATCGTTATATGCATCCATTAAGCTCGGTGTTGTTGTATCTAATCGACCTGCTAATGCATCTTGTTGAGGTTCTTCAGTATTTGCGTCTGTTTGTCCTGTTGCTGGTTCTTGTACAGGTTCGTCTGTTTGTGTGGTTTGACCTGTTGCTGGTTCTTGTACAGTTGTTGTATCAAATTCGCCACCTTGTCTATTACCACCTGCAAATTCATCTGCTGCTTGTTGTGCATCTGATGGTGTTGTATCAAATTCGCCACCTTGTCTATTACCACCTGCAAATTCATCTGCTGCTGTTTGTCCTGTTGCAGGTTCTTGTGTAGTTCCTTGAGGCAATTGTCCTGCGCCACCTGGTGCAGGTCTTACTGCATTTGTTTGACCTGTGGCTGGTTCTTGTGTAGTTCCTTGTGGGCTTTGTCCACCTCTTGGTCCTTGACGTCCATTTTGTGGACCTGATGTGGTAGTTCCTTGTGGGCTTTGTCCGCCTCTTTGGTCTGGTCCTCTTGGGTCAGCTGCATCTGGATCTGCTGTAGTAGTTCCTTGTGGGCGTTGTCCACCTCTTGGTCCTTGACGTCCATTTTGTGGACCTGATGTGGTAGTTCCTTGAGGCAATTGTCCTGCGCCACCTGGTGCAGGTCTTACTGCATTTGTTTGACCTGTGGCTGGTTCTTGTGTAGTTCCTTGTGGCTTTCTAGTTCCAAGATCTGCTAAACTATTTGCTTTTTTCGAGGGTGGTGCTTCATTTATTATTTTGCCATAAACATCAGCTATATTAATTAAATCCCTAATATCTTTCATTTTTAGTTTCCTAACACTGCTTTTGTATTTTCGGCACTATCTATGTCTTTTGACTCTCCTTTAGGAGCACCTTCCATTGGGTCAATTTCTCTTTCTTTACGTGCAGTTTCTAGTTCTTTCAAAAGATCCATTACCCTATTGCCTGCTACAGAATCTTGTCCACTTGTACCACCCATATCTTCAGTTGCAAGCAGAGCTTCATATTCTTCCTTTTCAGGGGTATTTTGTAATTCTTCTAAAGGATCAAATTCTCCTTTAACTTTCAAGTGGCCTCTATCTACAGAACAGTTGTCAATTAGATATTCTTGCAAATGAAAACTTGTAGTAGGATATTTTACTTCTGCTTCAAAATGGTGTACTTCCATATTTTGTAATTTAGGAAAATCCAACGGTTGTTCTGTTATGGGTGATTTTTTGCCTGTAGAAACATTAACTAGATCAAACTTTTGTAAGTTTGTTTCTAATCTATCAGCAAATCCTTCTGGTAACTCCCCAGCTACACATATTTTAAATTTATAAGTCTTTTGACTTTCTGTAAGAAATTCTTTAAAGTTTTTCATGGCCACTTCCTATTATATGTTATTTATCCATGTTTTTAAGTTTTTCTAGTAAACTATTTCTATCAGTTACGACATAACCGTCACCGTTTACTATGTCTCCGTCCGAAGATCCTTCTTTGTCTAGTTTTTCTTTTTTCAGTTGCAGCTCAATCATTTTTAATTTTTTATCCATTTTTGCAACTTTTGCATCCAAACCAGTTTTCAACATACTACCAGCGACTTCAAACACACGACCACTATATCTGCTTTCTACGTTCATACCTAAGTCCATAAGATCTTCGTAACTTTGTAGTGCCCGTTGAGCTATATCTTCTAGTTCTGTATCTGCTTTGTCACCCAAGCCCTTTACAGCAGGCAATGCACTTGCTATTTTATCAAACTCTGCTATATCCCTAAAAGTATTTTTTTGTTCTACAATAGCAGCTTCGGCTTTTTCTTTATTCTTTTGCTCTTGTATTAATTCTTTAGAATCAGGTAAATTTAGCAAATCTTCTAATTTTTTTGTCATGGCAGTTTCCAATTATATGCTACTATATTTATCGTTTACCGTTATGGAATATATCTGATTCTGTAATTACCCTGAAGAAAATGTTCTTTTGTTTACACCAAGCTCTGGCTGCTTCCCATTTTGCTTGGTTAACAATCCATGCTGCTTGATTAGCACGATTGCGTCCAGTTTTTTCTTTTAGTGTTTGATTTGCTGGTTTTACTTCTATTAACTCCACCATTTTTTTACCACCTTTGTTTGCGTAAGCAATAAAAAAATCAGGAACATATATTGTATATCTTCCTGTTAATGGATTTCTGTAAGGAATTTTAATTGATTCGCTTGCCCATTTTTCTACACTGGGATGTTCATCGCAAAAACGCATAAATGCAAATTCCCAACTACTTCTATATGTTGGACTTTTTGTTCCTATATATTTTTCTGGGTACTTGCAATTAAATTTGCCTTGGGCAAAACGGCTCATATCTGAATATTTCTCTTCTCAGTAGTCTCTGCCCATTCTGTAATCTTGTAACCTAATACACTTGTCTTTAGTCTGTTATAATTTAAAATTTCTGTAACTACTGCACTGAGTTGTACTTCGTTAAGTCCTTTTAGTGTATCTATTAGAGTAAAAACTTTTACGCCATCTAATTTTGCTTGATTTAAGAGAGTAGTAGCAGTAGAAATGGCAGCAGACTTTTCAAAGTTTCTTTTTTCAAAAAACGCAACAACAGCATCTACTTCATTGCTAGGGAAACTAAGTTTTTTTGTAAAATAATTATTAAAGACTTCTGTTACTTTTTCATCATTAGTTGGGGTAGTTTTTGGTAGACTTGACATGTTAACCTCCTAGAGCTCTATCTCTATATACCTGTCTTTCTGACTGACCTATAGCGTTCCAGGCAGCATTTCTTTCGTTAATACCACCTGCATTTCCTGCTGCCTGCCAATCTTTTCCAAACTCCTGTCTAGCAGCAGATTCTAATGCAGCAGGATTATTTGCTAGTGTATTTCTTTGATTTGCATTTCTAATTGCATTTACAGCTAGTGCCGCGCCTGCTGTAGCTAATAGTAATTTTCCGTCGCCTCCAGTGCCATTATTTTTTGGAAAGAATGTACCTGCAACACCACTAACATCTATACCCGCTGCCCTACCAATTGCTCTGGTTAATATATTAAACCCTCCCTGTCTCAAACCTTCAGAGCTTAAATCTCTTACATTACCAATTAGATTTGCTGCTGCTAATGCTGCTTCTAATGGATTGTCAAATGTATCGCCGCCTGCAATAAAATCATATAGGTCTAAAGCGCCTGAAATAATGGAACCTATGCTTGTTGTTCCACCACCTATTAAACTTAATGGGCTAGGAGTTGTATCATAATGATCTTGTCCGAATCCGTTTGGTTCTCCATTTGCGCCTGCCTCAATAGCGCCAGCATCATAAAACACTGCTTCGTAAGAAATTTGCATGGAGTTTTCTGCCATGCCGGCTCCATCAGAATTGTCAACCCTGTCATGACCCCATGCCGTTACAATTGGGTTTACAAGTGTATACGTTACATACGATCCTCTTGATAACTGACTAATTTGAATACTATTAAAAAATGGTAGTCCTGGATTGTTATTATCTAAACCAAATTTATCTTTATTACGAGAACTACCTTGATACAAACTATTCGGTGTTCGACTGTAGGCTCTTCCGGCGTTCCTTATTTGGTTGCCGTCTGCAAAGTAATATCTATAGTATGCCTGCATTAGTGCTGTTGTTAAACTAGAGTTGTCATCATGGAAGGTTAAGTTTACAGGGTCGTATGTAATAGATGTTTGACTATGCTTTACCCTATTGTATTGTTTTCTAGTTTCAACAGTTGCGGTATAAGTTGGCAGAGTTGCACTTTTTACCAGCATGCCCATTTCATTTATTTTTTGGGCATTTATAGTGGGTATAATGCTTGCTGCTGTAGGATTTATATCAAAAAATACATGATATAAAAATCTTGTTTTTGGTGCTAGAGCATGATTATTATCTGTATAAAGTCTAGCCGCATGTGCGTAGTCACCTAAATTACCTTTAGGATTAAGAGCTCCGCCTGCAATACTATCAAAAAGACTATTAAACTTATTCGCCATACAAATATTTATCCTTAGTAATAATGTACGTATATAATAAAAATAGGGAGCTGAAAATACAGCTCCCTATAATGCAGACTAAATGTTATTTGTATTAGGCGCCGCCGCCTGTTACAAGAGTGTTAATTGTACGACCCACTGCTGTTCCTACGCCAGTACCTTGTGGTGTTTGGATAGCATTGTCGTATCTAATAGAAAGTGTAACACTTACTGGATCTGTTGAATTAGAATATGCTAACTGATTATAGTTTACACTTTCACAATAGCATCCGTATAACTCAAATGTTTCTAGTACAGTTGGTGTATTAGCACCGTTACCACCATCTAGGATTTCAATTCTAGTTGTAAACTTGTAATCTAGACCAGATGCTGCACTTGACTGCTCGTAGAAATCAAACTGCTTTTGTAGCTGTTCGCCTACTAGTTTTTGTACGTTGTTGTTTACATCTTCACGTAAGTTTAATTCTATAGGCTGCCATTCGTGTTTGCCTGCTAGATATACTTTTGAGTTGTAAACATCAATAGTCATTTGTTCGAAACTTACATTTGGACGACCTACGTCAATAACCTGTTTTGTAAGTTCTGTTGTTGGTGTACTAACACCAAAATTTTCAAGTGTCACTCTAAAGCGATACTGTAATTTTGGCATTAACAAGCCCTGGCTAGCAGCGGAATCACCGCTTGCTAGTGGTACTGTAATTCTTGATAGTGTTGAAATTGCCATTTAATCTGCTCCTAATCTAATAGTATTTATCACATTACAACCCTGCTATTTCGCCTGTATTTTTCAAGCGTAGCGGAATGTAAATAAACTCAACCGCTTTAACTGGCTCAATAGCAATATCCAGATAAAGTTCGTTACGATCAATTCTAGATGGAGTATTGTTTGACTCATCACAAACTACCAAGTAGTCATACAATGCTCTTTGTCCAACAAGCTCAAGCATTAAACTTTCTGCTGCTTGTTTAATTTCATCGCGTGTAATCTTATCGTTAGGCTCAAAGATGTAAGGCTTAGCAAGCTGATTTAATTGACTGCGTAAGTAAATTACTAATCTTGCAACATTGATTCTATCCAATGCACTTGCACCTCTCGAACGAGTTTTTTGTCCGTAGTTTACAAGTCCTGCACCGCTAATAAATGTTATTGGGTTAATATT
>Ga0181592_10005499_pt1 | contig 10416 bp, 12 predicted proteins | sample 071ome_20_FD_133755 | JGI IMG/M metagenome (GOLD analysis project Ga0181592, IMG submission 133755) | Coastal salt marsh microbial communities from the Groves Creek Marsh, Skidaway Island, Georgia - 071412BT metaG (megahit assembly) | ecosystem: Environmental > Aquatic > Marine > Intertidal...
CAGTTCCTGATCCTGATGACTGCCAGAGCGCCGCAACAGCAGATAACCGGCCAGCGCCACCGCGCCAAGCGTGATCACAACCAAGACCATTTCACTGCCTGTCATTGTTTGCACCTTTCCGGCTTGTTGTTAATCGGCTTTTTTTCACAGCCCACATCGCCAAGTCTGACAGGTTAGCAACTTGACTGCAACGACACCATCTTCTAATCCATGAGAACCGCCACAACGCGGCGCCGCGCGTGTCAGCCGCGCCATTAGGGCCACAATCATCAGGACGATCTGCCATGCCAGCCAATGCCAGCATTATTCCGATTATCAAAATACCCGACCCGGTATTACGGCAAACCGCCAGCCCGGTGACCGAGATCACCGACGGTATTCGCCAGCTTCTCGATGATATGGCGGCCACCATGTATGACGCGCCGGGGATTGGCCTTGCCGCCCCGCAAGTCAATATCAGCAAACGGGTGATCGTCATGGATTGCGGCAAGGATGATGAACCGATGCTGTATAAAATGATTAACCCGGAAATTACCAGCCGATCCGACACCCTAGCCATTTTGGAAGAGGGCTGTTTGTCGATCCCTGACCAGACCGCCGAGGTAGAACGGCCGGCCGAAGTGGAGGTGCGCTATCTTGACGAAACCGGCGCCGCACAAAGCCTGACCGCAACCGGGCTGCTGGCCGCCTGTGTCCAGCATGAAATTGATCATCTGAACGGGGTTTTGTTTATCGACCATATTTCACGCTTGAAACGCGATATGATCTGGCGGCGGGCCATGAAGGATTTACGGCAAGCGGCCAAAAACAGCTAGCCGGGCCGGTCCGATGTCACCCACGCCATCCACCGTTCATCCCGCATCTGCCGCGACCCGCCCCGCCAGGATTGTGTTTATGGGCAGCCCTGATTTTGCGGTGCCAACAGTGGCGCGCCTTGCGGCCACCCATGATCTGTGCGCGGTCTATAGCCAGCCTGCCAAAAAATCCGGCCGCGGCATGGCCGAACGGCCGGTCCCCGTGGCCGCGTGGGCGCTGGACCATGATGTACCGCTCTTCACCCCCGACAATTTGAAAGCCGCCAGCATTCACCGCCAATTAGCACAGCATCAGGCTGATATTTTTGTCGTGGTGGCTTACGGGCTATTGCTGCCGCCAGCTGTGCTAGCGATCCCGCGATGGGGTTGCTTGAACGGTCATGCCTCATTGTTGCCGCGCTGGCGTGGTGCGGCGCCGATCCAACGGGCGATCGAGGCTGGCGACCGGGAAACCGGCGTTGCGGCGATGCTGATGGAGGCCGGGCTTGATACCGGGCCGGTCGTCGCGACAAGGCGCACGCCAATTGCACCCGATGATACGGCCGGCAGCCTTCATGACCGGCTTGCCGAGATGACGGCCGCATGTCTTGGTGCGGTGATCGACAATCTGCCCGATAGTCTGGCAACCCCGACCCCGCAAGCCGAAGATGGCATTATCTATGCGGCCAAGATTAGTCCTGCCGACGCCGAAATAGACTGGCAAAAACCCGCCAAAAGGCTGGATTATCATATCCGGGCCTTTTCACCGGTTCCGGGCGCGTGGTGCATCGGGCCAAAGGGACGGTTGCGCCTGTTGGCCGGACATCCAGCCCCGATTCCAGACGGCACACCCAACCTTCCGGCCGGCTGTTTCCTCGGTAAAAGCGCTGAAGGGGCGATGCTGATCCGCTGTGGTGACGCCGCCTTTGCGGTTACCACGGTCCAGCCGGCGGGCAAAAAACCGATGCCGGCCGATGCGTTTTTGAATGGGTGCAACCTCGTGGTTGGTACGCCATTGGCTAGCCTATCTGACACGGCGCCGCGATGAAACGGCGGGTTCTTATCACCATTGAATATGATGGCGGCCCGTTTGTTGGCTGGCAGCGACAGGATAACGGCCTGTCGGTTCAGGGCGCGATAGAGGCCGCCGCCGCCGCTTTTGTCAATGCGCCGGTGGCGGTGTCTGGCGCTGGACGAACCGATGCCGGGGTCCATGCAACCGGTCAAGCCGCACATCTGGATGTGCCGGTCCGGTTTTCGGCAAACCGGGTTCAAGAGGCGTTAAACGCCCATCTGGCCGACCTGCCTATCACGATCCATAGCGCCCAGGATGTCGCGGCCGATTTTCACGCCCGCTTTGATGCGATTGGGCGCCGCTATCTTTATCGCATTTTACCCCAGCGGCAGCGGCCAGCGCTGGATCGTGGACGCGTCTGGCACCATAAATTACCGCTGGATGCTGAACGCATGGCCGAAGCCGCCCGATATTTGCTTGGCAGGCATGATTTCACCAGCTTTCGCGCAACCCATTGTCAGGCCGATTCACCTGTCCGGACATTGGACCGGCTTGATGTCAGGACGGCCGGGGCAGAGATTCACATTCATGCCGAAGCACGATCATTCCTGCATCATCAGGTTCGCAATATAACCGGTAGCCTGGCCTTGGTCGGGGTTGCCAAATGGCAGCCGGACGATATCCCAAAAATACTGGCCGCTGCCGATCGCCGGATGGCTGGCCCGACCGCGCCAGCCGAAGGGTTATATCTTGTCGGCGTCGACTATCCTGCCCCGCCAACCCGTGACTGAAGCACCAGCAGCAGCCCAAGATCGATCATAAAAGACAGCACAACCAGACCAGCCGCAACGCCGCCACCTTTCCCGATAATGTCGCGGCCAAGACGCCACAGCCAATAAATCGTCCAGAGCGCCAACGGCAGAATCAAAATCAGCACTGTCTGGTCACCGGTCATCACCAAAAGATTCTGCACAATCCCGCCAAGCAATTGTTGCAGGTTTTCGATCCACAAAAACGGTACCGCAAAAGGCAAGAACTTGTTGCCACAGCCAAGTCGGGTCAACAGCCGGTGAAACATCAACAGCAGCAGCAAAACCCCGATCAGCTGCACGATGATGCTGGTAAAGAACAGCGTCGGCGTCGCCATCAATCCAGGGTATAGCGACACCAAAACAGTCAGCAGCAACGATGCGCCAATCGCCTGCCACAAGCCATCGGGTGTCGCCAGAAAATGACCAACGGCCGGGATGCGCCCCAGCATCACCCGTAAAGTGACGCCAAGCATCGCCATTATTGCCGCCGGCGACAGCCAGGTGCGCGGCGCCGTCATCACACACGCACCTTGAAAAACCTGCGTAAAATCTCGCCGTAAATATCCGCCAGCCGATCAATATCGGCCGCCTCAACATGTTCATCGGTCTGATGCATGGTTTTCCCGACAAGACCAAATTCGGCGACCGGACAGATCGTGGTGATAAAACGGGCATCAGACGTACCACCGCTTGTCGACAACGCTGGCGCTTGCCCCGTCACCGCCTGAATAGCATCACGGATCACGGTCAAATGTGGCCCCGGCGGCGTGACAAAAGGATGGGCCGAAACCCGCCAGTCGGCCTGCCACTGACCACCGATACGGGTGAAATGCTCTTCCAGCCAGCCAATCAAACCATCGGCCGTATGTTCAGTGTTAAAACGAATATTAAAATTGGCCGAGACCGATGCTGGGATCACATTGCCCGCCACATTGCCGGTATCGATCGCGGTCACATTGGCCGTCGATGCATCAAAATGATCGTTGCCGCCATCAAGTTCGGTGCCGTTGACCGGGGCCAGCATTTTGACCAAACGGGTAATCGGATTGTCGGCCAAATGCGGATAGGCGACATGACCTTGAACCCCGTCCACCCGTAACCGGCAGGACAGGCTGCCACGGCGGCCATTCTTGATCATTTCGCCCAGTTGACCCGGATTTGTCGGCTCGCCAACAAGGCAAAAATCCGGAACATGGTCATGCGAACGCATCCAGTCAACCAGCTTTACGGTGCCGAATTCAGCATCGCCTTCTTCATCGCCGGTGATAATCAAACTGATCGTCCCTTGGTGATCAGGCACAGCATCGACAAAGCTGCCAACCGCTGCGACAAACGCGGCCACAGCGCCTTTCATATCAGCAGCGCCACGGCCAAATAGTTTACCATCAACAAGCGCCCCGCCAAACGGGTCATGCTGCCATAAGTCCGGATCACCAACCGGCACCACATCAGTATGGCCGGCAAAGGCGAAATGCGGGCCGCCGCTACCGCGCCATGCCATGAGATTATCGACGCGGGCCGCCCCGGTTCCAAACGCCAACCGTTCAACCGTAAAGCCAAGCGCCCCAAGACGATCCTCAAGAAGATCAAGCGCGCCCCCTTCAACCGGCGTGACCGACGGGCAACGGATCAAATCTTGCGCCAGGGCGATGGCCGGAGATCGCATGCTGTCAGTCTCGCAACAGATCATTGACCGAGGTTTTGGCACGGGTTTTCTCATCAACCTTTTTGATGATCACCGCACAGGCCAATGCGGGCCCCGGGCTACCGTCGGCAAGCGGCTTGCCGGGCAAGGTACCGGGAACCACCACCGAATAGGCCGGCACCCGGCCCATATGAATTTCGCCGGTCGTACGATCGACAATCTTGGTCGAGGCCCCAATAAAGACCCCCATCGACAATACCGCGCCCTGTTCGACAACCACGCCTTCGACAACTTCAGACCGGGCACCGATAAAGCAATCATCCTCGATAATCACTGGGCCGGCCTGAAGCGGCTCAAGAACACCGCCAATCCCGGCACCACCCGACAAATGCACATTCTTGCCGATCTGCGCGCATGACCCGACCGTTGCCCATGTATCAACCATGGTGCCGCTGTCGACATAGGCCCCAAGATTGACAAATCCGGGCATAATCACAACATTCGGCGCGATATAGGCCGAATGGCGAACCACGCACCCCGGCACCGCGCGAAAGCCGGCGGCCCGAAACCGGGCCTCATCCCAGCCGCTGAATTTGGGCGGCACTTTGTCCCACCACACAGATTCGCCATGCGGTTTATAGCTTGTACCGCTGGGGATCACCTGCATGTCATTCAAACGGAATGACAGCAGCACGGCTTTTTTCAGCCACTGATTGACTTTCCATTGGTGGTTTCCAACCGGTTCGGCAACGCGGGCTTGGCCTGAGTCAAGCATCTCAAGCGCATGCGTCACAGCATCGCGCACCGCGCCGGTGGTGGTGCTGTTGACCGCATCGCGATTGTCCCATGCGGCATCAATTTCGGTTTCAAGCTGTGACAGGTCCATCTTGTCTCTCCTTGCGTCTGGCGACATGCCGCGTTATGGCCTGCTGCCGATGGTTTATAAGTTATAGCGTTTGGGCCGGGTGGCGTCCATGCATGGGCGCCTCTTGGCTAGAGATTTAATCCGCGCAAAAATCCTTTCAGATCATCAGCCCGATAATGCACATGCGCCCCATCGGCGCCTCGCGCCGCCCAGCCAATATCGCTGGCCAGCCACACCGTGCGCATGCCCCGCGCCGCCGCCGGTTCCAGATTGGCCGCCATATCCTCGATCATCACCGCGCCGGCCGGATTGATCCCGGTTTGCTGAAAAAACTGGTCAAAGGCATGCGATTCGGGCTTTGGGATATAGTCGGCCGCGACAATATCAAAAATCTTGTCGAAATGATGCCGCAGCCCATAGGCGCCAAGGATATTGTCGGCATGCGGCACGGTACCGTTGGTAAAAATATGCTTGCGGCCCGGAAGCCGTGCCAACAACGCGTCAAGTTCATGGTCATGATCAAGATCGGTCAGGTCAATATCATGCACGAAATCCAGATATATTTTGGGCGCGATATTTTCCTCGGTCATCATGCCGCGCATCGTGGTGCCATAGCGATGAAACAGGTCTTTTTGAATGACCCGTGCTTCATCGGCTGGCACCTGATAATGCGCCGCGACAAATTCGGTAATGCGAACCGATACCCGCCGAAATAGATTGGTTGCCGCCGGATAAATGGTGTTGTCGAGATCAAACACCCAATCCTGAATATCGGCGGCAGGAAAATCTTTGATGTGGCGGGGCATGTAATTTCCTCGTCAACAAACGCATCAATCGGCGATGATCATGGTACCCATACCATGTTCGGTAAACTATTCGACAAGCAGCGCATGCGGGGCACGCCCATCCATAATCACCGCGCCTTCAACCCCGCCTTCAACCGCGTCGATACAGGTTTCAACCTTGGGAATCATGCCGCCGGTGACAACCCCGTCACGAATCATCGCCCGGGCTTGGCTGATCGTCAGTTCACTGACAAGCTGACCGTCCTTGTCAAGAACGCCAGCCACATCAGTCAGCATTAGCATCCGTTTGGCATTCAGCGCGGCGGCAACCGCACCGGCGGCGGTATCGGCGTTGATATTGTAGGTATTGCCGTCCTCGCCGCTGCCGACAGGGGCAACCACCGGTATCAGGTGATGCGCCATCAGCGCCTTCAAAACAGTGGTATCAACATGTGACGGCTCGCCGACAAACCCAAGATCAACCGCCTGTTGAATGGCACTGTCAGATGATTTGGCCGATGCCAGCAATTTACGAGCCGTGATCAGCCCGCCATCTTTTCCCGACACCCCAACAGCACGACCACCCGCCTTGGCAATCGCGGCCACCAGCGCCTTGTTGATACCGCCGGCCAACACCATTTCGACCACTGAAATGGTCGCTTCATCGGTCACCCGCAGGCCATCGATGAAGTTGGATTCGATTTTTAGCCGGCTCAACATATCGCCAATTTGCGGTCCACCGCCATGCACCACAATCGGTGCTGCACCGACCTGATCAAGAAGGGCGATATCGGCCGCAAAGGCGTTGACATAATCGGCCTTGCCCATTGCATGACCACCAAATTTAATCAGGATCGTTTTGCCCGAATAACGGCGCATATAGGGCAGCGCCTCGACCAACATGCCGGTCTTTGCCAGCAAATCCTGTTCTGCAATGGGCGCTATCTTGTCCATAATTTTCGCCTTTATTACACCGGTCCGAACCATGCCAGACCCAAAATTTTGCCCCTAACAGGCTGTCAAATGCGCGCTGATTATCGGCAATCCTGCCAATAGCGCAATAGTTCCGGGCCGATTTATTTCCACAACCACCCGTTTTCGCCAGATCAGCTGGGTTTCGGTACCGCAAACCCGGCCATATGCGCCCGCAATGTCTCAATGCCAGCACCGGTCTGCGATGACGTGACAAACAGTCCGGGATAGGCGGCCACATGCTTGCTGATCGCACTTTCTGTCGCCGCGCAAACGGCACGCAATGCCTCTGGCTTTTGTTTGTCGGCCTTGGTCATAACAACCGCCCAAGATACCGCGGTTTCATCAAGCAAGGTCATGATATCGCGGTCAGCCGCGCCAATGCCGCGGCGGCTGTCAATCAGCAGGAACACCCGCTGCAATGACGGGCGACCGGCCAGAAATTTACGGGTCAGGCTGGTCCAAGCCTTGATATCGGTTTTGGGGGCGGCAGCATAGCCGTAACCCGGCAGATCGACCAGTTGCAGCCGATCAGCCAGATTGAAAAAAATAAGCTGCCGCGTGCGGCCCGGCGTTTGCGAGGTCCGGGCCAAGGTCTTGCGCCCGGTCAACGCATTGACCAGTGATGATTTGCCAACATTCGAGCGGCCGGCAAAACATATTTCCGGCAGCGTCACCGGCGGCAGCGCCTTCATGTTGTTCGCCGCCGCCACAAAGTCGCACGCACCGGCAAACAACAGCCGGCCCGTTTCGATGTTTGCCGCTAGCTCGCTTTCGTCACGCGCTTCAAAATGAACCATTGCTGCGCCATTGAAAGCAGGTTGTTCCATGTCCAGTAAATCACCAACCCAGCCGGGAACGTCGCCAGCAAGAAGGTGAAAAACAGTGGCATGAATTGGAAGATTTTGGCCTGCACCGGATCAGGCGGGGCCGGGTTCAGGCGCATTTGCAAGAACATCGAGATCCCCATCAGAATCGGCCATATGCCAAGTTGCAGGAATGGCGGCAAGAAATCGACCGAATAAGGCAGGATCCCGAACAGGTTAAACACCGATGTCGGATCCGGTGCCGACAAATCGGCAATCCAGCCGAAAAATGGGGCATGCCGCATCTCGATGGTCACAAACAACACCTTATAAAGCGCGAAAAACACCGGAATTTGGAGTAATACAGGTAGACAGCCTGCCGCCGGATTGACCTTTTCAGCCTTGTAAAGTGCCATCATTTCCTGATTGAGCCGCATCCGGTCATCGCCATAAGTCTCGCGAAGCGATTGTAGTTTTGGCGCCAGCAACCGCATCTTGGCCATTGAATGATAGGATTTGTTGGCGAGCGGGAAAAACGCCAGCTTGACCACCACGGTGAAGGCCAAGGTGGCAACGCCGAAATTGCCGAAAAGATGATACAGCCAGCTAAGCGCATAAAAGAACGGTTTGGTCAGGAAATAGAACCAGCCAAAATCGATCGCCAAATCGAAATTGGGGATGCCATATTTGTCCTTATATTGGTCAAGAAGCGCGACTTTTTTGGCGCCGGCAAAAAGCCGCCCTTCAACCGCCACCACGCCGCCGGCGGCAAGGGTCATGCCGGTCTGATCAATATAATCGACCTGATAGCGATCCGACCGGCCCGGCAGCGACTTAAAGCTGAACGAGAATTTTTCGGTCTGCGATGGCAGCAAAGCGGCAAGCCAATATTTATCGGTTATACCGATCCAGCCGCCTGCCGTTGTCGGCCTTAAGGTAATGCCACTACCACCAGCATCTTTCAGATCGCCGTAATCCTGCTCATTCAGCGTTTCGTCAAACACGCCAAGCGGGCCTTCATGAAGGATATAGAGCCCACTGGTCGCGGGTGTGCCCTGACGACGCACAAGACCATAAGGGAACAAGGTAACAGCCTGATCAAGACGCGACTCGACCTGATCATTATAGGTGATCAGGTAATCGTCATTGATCGAGATTTTCCGAACAAAGGTCAGGCCGTTGCCATTATCCCAGCGCAATGTGACCGGGCTAGATGGCGACAACAATGTACGGTCAGCCTGCCACAGCGTCTTGGCGCTCGGCATTGGCTGGCTGTTATCGACCACCGACCAGCCAAATTCAGCAAAATAGGGGGATTCAGAACTGAATTTTTTGAGGAAATGAATATTGTCCGAATCAGACTTCAGCGTTTCGCGATAGCCGGTCAGGATAATATCATCGATTCGCGCGCCTTGTAACGAAAACGACCCTTTGACAAGCGGTGCGTCAATGACCACGCGGGTGGCGGTTTCGGCTGGCCGATCTTCGCCCATCGGTGCCCCAGCAACACCCGTTACCTGCGGTGTGCCAACCGCCCCCATCGCGGGGGCAGCAGGTGTGGCCGAATCAACTGGTTGACCAGATTCGCGGGCCTGTTTGGCCATCATATCAAGGCGCGCCTGCTCTTTTTCAATTTCCGGCTGCACCACCATGATTTGCCAGCCAAACAGGACGGCCATTGACAGCACAACTGCCAGAATCAAATTGCGATTTTCGGGTTTCATTCAGCTAACCTTCACCTTTATCGGCTTTGTTTCGTGTCGCCATCCTTGACCGCGCGACTGGCCGGGGGCACCGGATCATGTGCCGGTTCCGCCCATGGGTGGCATCGCAGAATACGTTTTAGCGCATAGAAAGATCCATGCAAGGGGCCATGTTCGATTACCGCGTCTTTTGCATATTGCGAGCAGGTGGGAAGATACCGGCAATTGGCGCCAAAAAGGGGTGACAAAACCAACCTATAAAGACCAATAAGCCCCAGAATCATCACCGTCAGCGGGTGTTTTGGCCTATTATCCGGGCGCTTTGTCATCATATCTTGCCCCGTTTATCTGGTGTCAGCATCCATTGTCAGCGCTTGGTGCCTTGTCAAGACAGCGATGAATATAACGTACCGCCTTTGGCAGGCCGGCAACAAGATCATCCCAGGCAACCAAGGCGGTATCATGACGGGCAATCAACACATAATCGACACCGGGCCGGGCCAATGGCGCCAGATAGTGCCGGGCCACCGCGCGAAGCCGCCGCCGCGCCCGGTTCCGGATCACGGCATTTCCGATTTTTTTTGTTGCTGTAAGGCCAAGTCGCCATTCGGGCTTTCCCGTTTCAACGGCTTGGATCACCATGCCTTTGGCAAGCGCCTTCTGGCCTTTCACCCGTGCCGCGATAAAACCGGCACGCGTCGGAATTGTGTTCATCACAGACACCGGACAAGGGTATCTTGACGACAAACGGCCCTAGGCCGACAGACGTGCACGACCCTTGGCACGACGCGCTTGGATAACCCGGCGACCACCAACGGTGGCCATCCGTGCACGAAACCCGTGGCGACGTTTACGAACCAGAACACTTGGCTGATAGGTGCGTTTCATCTGAACGCTCCTTTATGGCTGTTGATACCTCGAAAAACACTGAATGCGCGGTATAGGCCGCCTTATATGCGTCTGTCAATCAGATTCACTATCGCACGCCCTTGATTCGGCCCTATAAGGCCCATTTTAAC
>Ga0181592_10005508_pt1 | contig 10405 bp, 11 predicted proteins | sample 071ome_20_FD_133755 | JGI IMG/M metagenome (GOLD analysis project Ga0181592, IMG submission 133755) | Coastal salt marsh microbial communities from the Groves Creek Marsh, Skidaway Island, Georgia - 071412BT metaG (megahit assembly) | ecosystem: Environmental > Aquatic > Marine > Intertidal...
CGCTCCAGTAATCCAAACAATACCACTCCAACTGCCCGACCTTGTCTTTCATATGGGCCGTTAACTCAGCCAAGGCGCTGTCGCGGTCCATACCGTGATGGGCTGCGTATTTTTCTGGCAGATGGTCTAACCAAAAATAGTTGTCGAAATGCAGGTCCAACAGGGTGCCATCCATGTCCAGCAGGACGGTATCTATTTGGTGCCAATCTAACATTGAGTCTGCCTTGTGCCTGTATCAATCGCGGAAAGCGTCACGGTTGGCGCTCCACGTTAAACCCTTGTTCCTCAACATTATAACTGCTTAACTGCCTGCCGTGCCTACACCCTTGAATTAGCGCGCTGACCTAGTACGCTGACTTACTACGCTGAATTAGTGCGCGCCACTACCCGCTTGTTATTGTTTTATTACTGGTTACAAAGGCCCTGTAATGCCCCATCAAAAACCCGAAATTCTTGCCTCCCATTTAGTTGCGCAAAGCCGATTATTTCGCGTGGAATCGCTTGAGTTACGCTTCTCTAATGGTGAGGAACGCACCTACGAACGCTTAATTCCCGGCGGACACGGTGCGGTCATGATGGTGCCGATTACCGCACAGGGCGAAGTTATCCTAATCCGCGAATTTGGTGCAGGTGCCGAGGATTACACCCTGACACTGCCCAAGGGTGCTGTGGACATGGGCGAAACGCCTGAAGAGGCCGCTAACCGCGAACTAAAAGAAGAGATCGGCTATGGGGCACGAGCATTGACCTTTTTAAAACGCATAAGCCTTTCGCCCAGTTATATCAAAAGCGGCATTGACGTTTGGTTAGCACAAGACCTGTATCCCGAGTCACTTGAAGGTGACGAACCCGAACCGCTGGAGATTGTCCGTTGGCCTCTGGACAAACTGGATGAACTGGTTCACCGTGCAGATGTGACAGAGGGGCGCGCCATTGCCGCTTTGTTTATGGCCCAAAGCTGGTTACAAAAAAATAAAAACAAATAACCCAAAAGTAAGTAGGTGGTGTGTTGTATGCAGCCGAATTACGCCGATGTCATTGCCCTCGCTAGAAAAGCAGGGGCTGCCGTGCTCGAAATCTATCATCGCAGTGACTACACCGTCGTCGAGAAGTCTGATACTAGCCCGTTAACCGAAGCCGATCTCGCCGCTAACGAGATTTTGGTGCACGGTTTACAACACCTCACCAGCCCCAGCATTCCCATCATCAGTGAAGAGCTCGAACTACCCAACTTAGAAGAGCGTAAAACCTGGGATCGCTTTTGGCTGATCGACCCCATAGATGGCACACGGGAGTTCATTGAACGCAGCGGTGATTTCACCATTAACCTAGCCCTAATCGAACAAGGCCAACCCGTATTTGGCTTGATTTACGCCCCCGTCACAGACGAATGTTTTTACGGCGGCGATGGTAAAGCGTTCGTCAAAATCGGCAACGAGCCTGCGGTAAAACTCAAACCCACCTCGGTACTCAAGCGACTGCGCGAGCAACAAAACCTGCGTATTCTCAGCAGCAAGCGCCATGGCACCGAAGAAGTTTCACGCTTGAGTGAAAACTTAGGCGAACGCCTCGGCAATGTACAAAAGGTTGCCGTGGGTAGCTCACTCAAACTGGCCTATGTGGCCGCAGGTCAAGGTGAGCTTTATCCTAGATTTGGCAACGTCAGCGAGTGGGACATTGCCGCCGGCCACGCCATTTTGAAAGCCGTGGGGGGCGACATTCTAAACCGTCAGTTTGAACCCATTCATTACCGCCCCAAACCCCAGCTCATCGTCCCCGGTTTTTATGCCGTAGGCGACACCAGTTTCGACTGGCGCCCTTTTCTTTTGACATAAACCCAAGTATTTCAGCAAGCAAACGGCGTAAGGCGACCTAGTTGTTGTCTTACCCGTTTTTATACGAAATTCGTACATCAACTTCTGCACCATGGCGAACTCTGTCAACTAATCTGTAATTAAGACGTTATTGAAAGTTCGAACCTCGCCATGGAATACACAGTGAACCCGAAGTCAGATCGCTTGGAACATGAAATAAGAACCATCGAGCGCCGCATGAAAGAAGCGCAGCGCCACTTTGGCAGCGCCAATCCAGCCGTCATCAACAACTACAAAGAAATGATCCGCAGCCGCCAGGAATTGATTGAGCTGCTGGAACGCAAAGGCAAGAAGCATTGAGACCAACGGGAGACGGGAGACGCTAAACCGACTTTGAGTCTCGTCAACGGCGCATACTAACGCACAAGCTGCTTAGACCGGATAAGCGAGGGACGAGCGCTGTTCGGAAATTAAGTCCACCGCATCATTCCATCTACGCCTTTGGCCTCGCGAGCATGGCTCGACTCCTACTGCGAGCACCCCTGGTTTGTTCCATTGAGCGCATCAGAACCTCACCGTGTGGCCATGGATGCGTTCCGTTTGCCGACATACGATCAGCACCCGAGACCGCAGCGGGTTGAACGCGAGCCAGTGTTCTTTCGGAAAATCAAAAGCGTTTACGGCGAGACGGACCCGCAAGGGCGAAGTGCTCGAAATCGTATGTCGTGCAAAAAGGATAAAACGCATCTTCGGGGCGCATGGAAAGGTTGTGCATGCAAATGGCAGGAGGAATCGATCCGCCACTTCAACATATTTCAGGCATAAAAAAGCCCCGAATTAACGAGGCTCTTTTAAATAATTCTAAATGGTGCCCCTAGAGGTTTGAGCCGGAATCGAACGATTCCGCTTGGGCACAAGCATTTCCATTTAATCAGCTCAGAAAACAAAAAAAGCCAGCTCTAGTAGCTGGCTTTTTCTTGAATTCGGTAATGGTGCCCAGAGGCGGAATCGAACCACCGACACGGGGATTTTCAATCCCCTGCTCTACCGACTGAGCTATCTGGGCATCTCGCTGACCGCTTGTCTTTTCGACGTGGGCTGCGCTGAGGTCGCGTATTAAACCCGCAATGCGTTGAGCTGTCAACTCTTTTACAAAAATATTTTGCTTAGTTTTCAGGCACTTGTGGGAGGCACGTAACCTTCGGCTTCGTCCACCGCTTCGCCTGCCAAAAACTTATCCATTTGCCCCTGCAAGTACTTGCGGTCCGTCAGGTCCATCATGTTCAGGTGCTTTTCGTTAATCAGGCGCGTTTGGTGCTCCATCCATTCTTTCCAAGCCTGCTGGCTAACATGCTCAAAAATATCCTGACCTTTCGGGCCCGGAAACGGCGGCTTTTCCAAGCCAGGGAGATCTTGCTTCAAACGGCGACAGGTAACGGTACGGCTCATGTCAGTATTAACCTTCTAAAAATCCAATTCGCCTGTGCCCATTAACTGCTCCAATAGTTTTTTCACCGGAGCCGCCAACCCAACACTGGCCGGTTGCTTGGGGTTATACCAAAGGGTCTGAACTTCCCCAACCCCTAGCGGTTTTTTCTTCACGTCGATCACCACAGGATGAATATCCAAATGGTAATGACTAAACGTATGACGAAACGGCGTTAAAGCTTGCTGCGCGTCAAACCCATTGGCGCCGGTGAGGGTGCGCAGCAGGCTATGGTCGTCTATATTGGCGTCCACGTCCTGTTGCGGAAATATCCATAACCCACCCCAGATGCCGCTTTGCGGTTGCTGTTGCAGCAGGTATTCGCCTTTGTGACGAAGCATTAACATGCGTGTACTGCGCACGGGTTTTTCTTTTTTCGGTTTAGAAAAAGGAAATTCTTTTACGCGTTTTTGCCCATAAGCTTCGCACTGCGTAACGAGCGGACACACTTCGCAAGCAGGCTTACTGCGCGTACACAGGGTCGCACCTAGATCCATCATGGCTTGGGTATAGTCACCAGTGCGGCGCGCTGGCGTGTAGCGTTCGGCAATGTCCCACATGTGGTCGCTGACTTTTTTCTCGCCGGGCCAACCTTCTATTGCATGAAAACGGGCCAGAACACGCTTTACGTTGCCATCTAATATGGCAGCATCTAGCCCCATGGCAATACTGGCAATGGCACCGGCCGTGCTGCGACCTATACCTGGTAACGCCGATAACGCTTCAACGGTTTGGGGGAACTCGCCGTCGAACTGCGCAACCACGGTTTGCGCGCATTTATGCAGGTTACGAGCGCGCGCGTAATACCCTAAGCCTGTCCATAGATGTAGCACTTCGTCTTGTTCGGCTGCCGCTAACGAATACACATCAGGAAAGCGAGCCATAAAACGATGGTAGTAATCGATCACGGTCGTCACTTGCGTTTGCTGTAACATGATCTCTGAAACCCACACGCGGTACGGGGTTTTGTTTTGCTGCCAAGGTAGATCGGTGCGACCGTGTTGATCAAACCAATGCAACACGGCTTGACTAAAATCGGTGGAAGATGCCATGACGTTTTCAAGGGTATTTGATAAATCAGGCGCGGGACGTTACATCAAATGGCCGTTCGATGTAAGCGGTAAGTTCTGGGGCTGCCACAGGCGGACTAATCAAATAGCCTTGGCCATATTCGCAATGGTTGGCTTTTAGGAATTCCATTTGCTCTAAGCTTTCGATGCCTTCGGCGACCACTCGCAAATGTAATTTATGAGCCATGGCGATCACCGCAGCGGTGATTTCCATGTCGTTTAAATCTGTCGGAATATCCATGACAAAACTGCGATCCACCTTGAGCACGTCAATGGGAAAGCGTTTCAAATAACTTAACGATGAATAGCCTGTACCAAAGTCATCTATGGCAATGGATACACCCATGTCTTTCATCGCGCGCATGGTGAGGATGGCGAACTCGACGTTATCCATCAGTGTGCTTTCGGTAATTTCCAGTTCTAAGGCTTCGACGGGGCATCCCGTTTCTTTTAGCGTTTCTTTAATACAGGGAATCAAGTCCGCATCGGCAAATTGCCGTGCAGAGAGGTTCACGGCCATCTTTGCACCCATGGGCCACATGCCTAAATCTATAAATTGTTTTACTTGCGCGCACGCTCGCTTCAGTACCAATTTACCAATGGGGACGATTAAACCGGTTTCTTCTGCAATTGGAATAAAACGATCAGGACCAATCATGTCTTTGTTGTGGGGCTTCCAGCGAATCAACGCTTCGGCACCGATATAGGCTGATGTGGTTAAATCAATTTTAGGTTGATAAACCACGATGAATTCATCTTCGGTTTCGAGGGATTTACGCAGGTCTTTTTCGATTTCCAAAAAGGTAAGGATTTCGGAGTTCATTTCTTCAGAGAAAAACTGAAAATTATTTCGCCCGAGCGACTTAGCACGATACATGGCCATGTCTGCATTACGCATAAGCGTGTTAGCATCTTCGCCATCGGACGGACCCAGCGTGATACCGATACTGACGCTATTGCTAATTTCTTGGCTTTTCAACATTACGGGCGCGCGCAGTTGATTGAGAATTTTTTCGGCAATGTGAATGACATCGTGACTGGATTCAATATCGTTTAGCAACACCGTAAATTCATCGCCACCAATGCGCGAGACGGTATCACTTTCACGCACGCTTTTAACGAGGCGTTTGGCAGACTCAACCAACAGTTGATCCCCTGCGTCGTGCCCCAGACTGTCATTAATACGCTTGAACTGGTCCAAATCCAAAAACAACAACGCCAAATAAGTGCCACGACGCTTGCAGTCAGCTATGGATTTTTCCAGACGCTCTTTGAACAGACGTCGATTGGATAACCCCGTTAATGGATCGTAAAACGCAAGGTTTTCCATTTTTAACTGCGCGTTTTTTAAATCTGTAATGTCGCTGATGGCACCCATGTAACCATAGATATCACCGTTGGCATCTTTTAACGCACTGGCTTCGATGATGGTCCATGTTTTCTGTTCGCCCTTTTCAAACCCCACTTCAATCACAAATGGATGCTCATTGTGAATCAGCTCGCTCCACGCTTTAAGCGCGCCGCGTCGATCTTGATGACGAATTTGGTTTAGCCAATGATCCAGATTAGCTTGAGGCTTATGAATGCCTGTGATTTCACACCAACGACTGTTCACATAAGTTATATTGTGGTCGAGGTCGATTTGGAAAATCCCCACAGGCGATAACGCCGCCAATTGTCGAAACTTGTCCTCACTATTGGTTAAGCGCTGACGTTCGCCTTCGATCTTATCCATCATGTGGTTAAACACATCGACCATGGCACCCAACTCATCTCGCACACCGGTCTCGGCGCGCAAGCTAAAGTCGTTTTGCTGTGAAATATCGCGCGCTGTATCGGTCACACGCCGAAGTGGATTCACCAGCATGACCTGTAAATAGCGAGCTAAAAAATACGAGATCACCAGCGCAATACTGGCAACCGCCAGCACAAACAACCATTGTTCAGCCCGTCGTTCGGCCACCCAATCCAGCGTTAGGTTCATGTACAAGGTGCCCACTTGCAAACCGTCCATGGTGATGGGCTCAAAAATATGCACAGCATCATCTACGCTCATGGACGTGTTTTCGGGTTTTGCTGGGCACGCCCCTTCAGATAAATAGTGGAACTGATAACGCGCGAACACTTGGCCGTTAGAATCGTACATACAGGCTAGGGTGACATTGGGGTTTTCACCCAAGGCTTTTAGGTTGGCTTCTGCCTGATTTGGGTCGCTAAAAATAAGCGCCGCCGTACTGCGGTTGGCAATGACCGCCGCGAGGGTTTTGGAGTCTTTTTCGATGCTTTTTAAACTTTGAAAGCTTTCGTACTGAATCAAGGCCACACTGGTCAACGCAATGGCCACGACACTGACCACGACCATGGCTGCGATCAGCTTGGTTTTAAGATGAAGCCGAGACAATGCGTGCACTACGGATTACCTCGGTAAATGTGGCTAGCCACCTCCAGTAAGTTAGCCGCAAAAGACAATTTAGCCTGTTCGGCTAGCCCGAGGTTAATGTGCAATCGCACGCGCTGTTGCTCAATCACAAAGGCGACCATGCCCTTGCTTGCATGCTCATTACCGTCCACTACCGTCAGCACAGGGTGTGAATTCAACCAGCTATTGAGCTCTCGGCCTTCAAGTCGGGCGGGGTCTGAAATAACCAATAGATGGCAATTTTCCGCTGCGGCCAATGAACTGACTTGGCGTACTTCAATGGGCTTTTTGAATACGGTCCGCCCCTGCATCTTTTGCAACATACCTTCGTAGTGATCGGGGCCGAGTTGGCACAAGTGAAACGCGCCTTCTGCTTGACGAAGCTCTTCAGGCCAAAAAACGAATTTACTGATTTGATAGAGGTAGGCCGCTTTAACTTGGTGGGGCTTTAGATCGGCGTAGGCAGGCAGGGACAGGAAAATAAGTCCCGCAATTAAAAGCCTGCTCCTAGCGCCAAAATCGTATTTTTTCACATGCTCAACCCTTGCCACATAGTACGCGTAGCGTAGGTTAAGATTAGGCCTAAGGCCTTGTGAAATCAAACCACTAGCAAGATTGGGCGGGCTTGGCCCAAGGGCATTTAGGGTGCCTTGAGCCAAAGAAAGAGAAGGGAATTACTGACCGGCTTTTAACTGCGCAATGGTCTTTTCGATGCCATCACGTTGGATCTGATCGGTGAACTGAGCACGGTAAGTTTTAAGCAAACCCAGGCCTGCCACCTTGGCATCAAACACTTTCCATTGACCACTGTCTTCGTCTTTAAACAAACGATACTGAATGTCGATACTTGTCCCGCCTGGTTGCACAATAGCCGAATTTACAATCGCCTTAGTTTGCGTGTTATCCATGCGGGTTTCACCATAGGTCACCTCTTGGCCATTGTAAGCACGAAATGCCCCTGAATACGTCCGGATCAACAGGCCACGAAAACCATCGATAAAATCCTTTTGTTGTTGGCTTGTGGCCTCTGACCAATGCTTACCCAGCGCCAGCTTGGCCATGCGTTCTTGATCTACGATGGGAATCAAATTGGTTTCAATGAGCGAGGCAAGAAAATCACCACTGCTGTCGACCTTATCTTTGTTGGCCAAAATCTGCGCAAGCAGCTTATCGGCAGCCCCTTTAACCAAGGCCTGAGGTTCGTCTGCCCATGCTGACAACGACGCCAGCATTAAAACAAGGGCACTGAAAAATACACGCATGACATTCTCCTAAGCATTTAGCGGCACATAGTAGGCAGGTATGAAGCATCAATAAACGGGCAATTCACCAACTGATTGTTGCACTCAATAGACAGTCGCTGTTAGTTAAGCCGGCTGTCTAACCCAACGCCCCTGTTCCGCAGCAAATCCATGTTCTTCTAATTTATTTATGAGTTTAGCTAACGCAGGCTCATTGGCATCCACCACCAGCATGAACTGATTGGCGTCTGCCCATTGTGTAAGGCGCACCAGCAATTGACGCGCTACACCACGACCCTGAGTGACCGCCCGCACAGCAAGATGTTGAATGGCGTAACCTTGTTCGACCGGAACCAACGAGGCCGCCGTAATCAGACGATCATTAAAGCGACCTGCCGCCAGCAAGCGCGCATCGCTGCCACCGTGAGACGCCACATAATCCTGCACCGTCTCAACACCGTAGTCTGAATACCACTGACCCGGAACCTCTTTATAAAGTTTCCCAAGGTCAATCCAATCTTGATCGCTGGGTTGATCAACCCACTCTAGATACACAGGCAAAACATCACCCTCTCATTACGGTTGCGCGATTCTAACCACTGACACTGTTAAGCGCCATCGCCAGAATGGAGCAGATAACCGCACACCAGCTTAGGCAGGGTGACTGAACCCAAGCTGAACCCCATTCCATCCGCGCCGATCTGGTTGATCGGTGCTTAACCACAGACCAGAATATCGGGTATAATCCCGCCCCTTCTACAGCCCAGCGCGGAGAGACTCATGGCGGAGCGTACAGCTTCTGTTGAGCGTAATACCCTAGAAACGCAAATCAAAGTGGACATCAATCTTGATGGTACCGGCAAAACCCAATTCGACACGGGCATGCCTTTCCTTGAACACATGATGGATCAGATTGGCCGTCACGGCATGATCGACCTGAACATCGTCTGTAAAGGCGACAACCACATTGACGACCACCACAGCGCTGAAGACACAGGCATCACCCTGGGTCAGGCATTTGCCAAAGCACTGGGCGACAAAAAAGGCATTACTCGTTACGGCCACGCTTACGTGCCACTAGACGAAGCCTTGTCCCGCGTAGTGATCGACTTTTCTGGTCGTCCGGGTTTGGAATACAACATCCCGTTTACCCGCGCCAGCATCGGTGGATTCGATACCGAGCTGTTTTACGAATTCTTCCAAGGCTTCGTAAACCACGCCGGAGTGACCTTGCACATCGACAACCTAAAAGGTCACAACTCGCACCACCAGATCGAAACCGTATTCAAAGCCTTTGGCCGCGCCCTGCGCATGGCCATCACCGCAGACCCGCGAATGGCCGGCATCATGCCGTCCACCAAAGGCACGTTATAATTCTGAATGACCAAATAGTCGCAGTTTGAACGTCACAAGCTGCACTGGGCGATGGCAAGACAAGGCGAAAATTATTTTTAGCGAGGCGCATAGCTCCGCTATGTAACGAGTTAAAAGTAATTTTCAACGCCGTATTGGCAAGCTCCAGTAAGCGCGGAATCAAATATGAATAGTAAAGTATGTGCTGTAATAGATTATGGCATGGGAAATTTACACAGCGCCTCCAAAGCGCTGGAATACGTCAGCGACCATCACACCAAAGTGCTGGTCACCGCCGACCCTGAGCAAATCGCCAAAGCCGACCACGTCGTGTTACCCGGCGTCGGAGCCATGCGTGACTGCATGGGCGAAATCAAACGCCTAGGCGTTGACCAAGTGGTGGCCGAAGTTGCAAAAAGCAAACCTCTGCTGGGCATTTGCGTGGGTATGCAAGCCATGATGAACCACAGCGAAGAAAACGGCGGCGTACCTTGTTTGGGCATGTTTGACGGCGAAGTAAAATTCTTCGGCGACAACCTAGTAGAAAACGGCGAAAAATTAAAAGTGCCGCACATGGGTTGGAATCAGGTGCAACAAGTGAATCACCCACTGTGGCAAAACATCGAAGTCAATAGCCGCCTTTACTTTGTACACAGCTACTTTGTCGCCGCCGCCAACCCAAACCAAATTAAAGGCCACGGTCATTACGGCAAAGACTTCGCCGCCGCCATTGGTCAGGACAATGTTTTCGCGGTGCAATTCCACCCCGAAAAAAGTCACACCGCCGGTTTGCAGTTGTTGAAAAACTTCCTTGAATGGGACGGACAAGCGTAACGTTTAGCGAGCCGCTATACGAAAAACGCTTTGAGAAACGGCCGCTGGTCTTTTCAAGAATCTAACTTATAGAGCTGTATTGGACGCAGCCAAGACAAGGCAAAAATTCTTTTTTGCGAGGCGCATAGCTCCGCCATGTAACGAGGAAAAACGAATTTTTAACGAGGTATTGGCAAGTACCAATAAGC
>Ga0181592_10005515_pt1 | contig 10394 bp, 10 predicted proteins | sample 071ome_20_FD_133755 | JGI IMG/M metagenome (GOLD analysis project Ga0181592, IMG submission 133755) | Coastal salt marsh microbial communities from the Groves Creek Marsh, Skidaway Island, Georgia - 071412BT metaG (megahit assembly) | ecosystem: Environmental > Aquatic > Marine > Intertidal...
TCGGTGTTGGCGGCGTTGGGTCCGCGCAGCAGGCCTATGATAAAATACGGGCAGGCGCCAGTGCAGTGCAGCTGTACACAGCCTTGGTCTATGGTGGGTTATCTTTGGTTGGTGAAATTGCGCAGGGCTTGGATACATTGCTGGAACGCGACGGATTTGCGAATGTGGCCGATGCTGTTGGCACAGATCGGGATCGCTGGCTATGACAACGATTTGGCATAACCCACGCTGTTCGAAATCGCGCCAAACGCTGACACTGTTGCAAGACCGCGGCATCGATGTGGTTGTGGTTGATTATCAAAAAACACCCCCCAGCACTGACCAATTGCGCGATGTGATTGCCGCGCTTGGCGTCAATCCGCACGATATCATTCGCCACAAAGAAACCATTTATCGCGATTTGGGGCTATCACCCGACACACCACACGGTGAACTGATCGCGGCCATGGCCACCCATCCTAAACTGATTGAACGCCCAATTGTGATACACAACAATCGCGCGGCAATTGGCCGACCACCGGAAACGGTACTGGGATTATTTTAACCGACGCTGCGTTCCAAACTAGGATAGCGCGTGGCCAGTGTCAGGCCACGCGCCGCGAATGAAATCAGCATGCTTAGCCACAACCCCTGATTTCCAAACATTGGCACCAAAACCACCACAGCCCCCAAATAAACCACAAGGCTAATTGCCATCATATTGCGCATATCGCGAGCCCGCGATGCCCCAATAAAAACACCATCCAGCATCCAAGGCAGAACACCAAATATCGGTGACAATACCATATAAACCAGATAGCTTCGCGCCGTTTGCTGCACGCCGTCATCCGTGCTCATAACCGAGATAATCCATGGGCCCATGACCCAAAACGTGATCGCCAAAACCACGCCCAATGCGACGGCCCAAAGGCTTGCTAAGAAAATACTTTGACGCAATGCCGATTTGTCGCGGCGCCCAACTGCTTGGCCCACCAAGCTTTCGGCGGCAAAGGCAAATCCATCCATGCCATAGGCGGTGATGTGCAAAAATTGCAATAAAACTTGGTTGGCGGCCAATGTTGTATCATCAAAATCAGACCCAATCATTAGGAACGACACGAAAATAACCTGCAACATCAATGATCGTAGCAGAATATCGCGGTTTACCAACACCATGTGTTTCCACCGGGCACGATCCCACAACACGGCATCAAATGCCACCGATCTGATAAACGCGGCGCGACAAAAATAGAGCGCCAATGCCGCACCGATTGCCTCGGCGATGAGTGTTGCGTAAGCAACGCCAGCGACACCATAATCCAGCCCCAAAACGAACCACAAATCCAACACTACATTCACACCGTTCATGATAAATTGGATTATAAAAACAGCGTGCGTGCGTTCTTGGGCAATCAGCCAGCCAGATGCGCCATAAATCGCGATCGCCAAAGGTGCCGAATAAATCCGAATTTCCATATATTCACGCGCCAGTGTTTCCACCTGGTTCGATGCGGGCGACACCATAAAGGCGACATCAAAGATAACGTGCTGCAATATGATCAATGCAACGCCACCGCCAATCGCCACAATCAGCGCGCGCATGAACAGTGCCGATAATTCAGAATGGTCACCTGCCCCATATGCTTGGGCAGCCAAACCGGTGGTTCCCATACGCAAGAACCCAAAAATCCAGTAAATTGATCCGATGATGACCGCACCGATACCAACAGCACCAATTGCCGCCGGATCGCCCAGCTGACCGATCACGCCAGTATCAACAGCCCCCAAAATCGGTACAGTCACATTGGACAATACGATAGGGACGGCGATTGATAACAGCCGGCGATGTGAAATCTGTGACAAAGGTCTGGCTAGCCTTGTGTTGGGGATGTGACATCGGGCATCACGTAATGACCAGATGCTTGGGCAAACAAACGACTGCGATTGTCTTGCCAGGCCTCGACTGAAACGGACGCATATCGCCGTCCAGATCGATTAATACGCGCACGCGCATATGCATCACGTGGCAGGCCTGAGCGTAAATAATCCACGGTAAAATCAATCGTTTTGGGCAATTGCAAATTTTGGCCCAACTGAATTTGGTCGGGTTCAATCAGACCCGTTTCAATCGAATTCCAGACTGTGGCCCATGTTAATTCAATCACTGACGTTATTTCCAAAAAGGCCGCCGTTGCACCACCATGCAATGCCGGCAGCATTGGATTGCCAATCAAATCATCCCGAAACGGCATGATCGCAGTCAATTCATCACCCCGACGTTCGAATTGGATACCCAAATACTGAATATACGGAACCGACGACACCAGCGCGGCCAATGCAGCATCGCGGCGTTGTTTGACAACTTGGACAGGTTCAGGTTGTTGTCGCATTATTTACCCCCACCATTCACAAATGTCCCTGATGCCATAGCGACTGGTTTGTCCGTCCGCATATCCGTCGCAACGGCACGAACAAATGCCACTGTTCGGGTAATGTTATAGCATGTGGCCGTCGCGGTGATTGTCTGATCAGGGCTAGCAGGCCGCATATAATCCACGCGCAAATCAATTGTCGCGGTCGACCCTTGGCATTGTGGATGCGACATCACAGCCGCACCACAACAGGTATCCAGCAAGGCAAACACAGCCCCACCATGGATAACCCGCGTCGCAGGATCGCCGATAAATTTTTCATCATAGGGCATTTGCATTTGCACTTCGCCTTCGGCGGCTGACACGATTTGCATTCCCAACGCATTCGAATGGGGAATGGCACGGATAAATTGCTGAGCGACTTCAACGGTTGTGGCTGGCATGGCGGCACTCCTTTAAGGGTTTGTGCGAATTATTTTGTAAAATGACAACCCCCATGGTTGCTCTTGCTCTGCGTTCGCCCTAGCTTTCAAATAAGAACGGAGGCCATAATGCAGGAACTTAAGCTAAGTTTCAAAGAAATGTGCGCAAAATTCGATGTGACGCCGCGAACATTGCGATATTATGAGTACATCGAATTATTACAACCCGAACGTCAAGGGCGATCGCGTTATTACGGCCCACGCGAATGCGCACGTATGACACTGATCTTGCGTGGCCGAAAATTTGGCTTTCAACTCGAAGAGTTACGCCAATGGTTGCTGATGTATGACAGCGAAGGCACGCAAACACAGATGCAAGTTTTCGTCGATATGGCTGACGCAAAATTGACAGAACTTGAAGATCAGCAAAAACAGTTGGCGCAAACCATTGAAGATTTGCGTGTGCTGCGCAAACAAACCCAAGATTTGATTGGCTCAAATTAATTGACGTAACGTTTCAATTACGTCAACGTAAACCTTTGTTAAACTGGCAACACGAGTACACATACCGAGTCGCCAAAACTCAGAGGTGAACATGACCGAGGAATTAATGACAATCCGCCAGATGTGCGAGGCGTTCGACGTTACAGCGCGCACACTGCGGTTTTATGAATCGAAAGAACTATTGGCCCCAATGCGCCAAGGCCAGAAACGATTGTTCACAAAGAAAGATCGCGCACGTTTGACATTGATCATGCGTGGCAAAAAATTCGGTTTTTCCCTAGAGGAAATTCGGCAGCTGCTGGAAATGTATCATATGCAAGACCAGCAAGAAACACAGCTTAAGACCACATATGAATTGGCACAAAAACGTTTGGCACAATTGGTCAAACAACGCGAAGACCTGGATCAAGTTATCAAAGATTTGCAGGATCAAATCGCTTGGGGTTTTGAATTTATGCGATCAAAAAACATTTCAATCACACAATCAGACGAATAGGAAACAAAATGCCAGCCTACACCGCACCTGTCCGCGACATGCAATTTCTGCTAAATGATGTTATGAACGTCCAGTCTGCCAATATTCCTGGCTATGACGAATTAGATCCTGATTTTTTGACCGCGATATTGAACGAATGCGGAAAAATCAATACAGACGTTTTGGCCCCCCTAAATGCCATTGGCGATACCCAGGGATGTACGCTGGAAAATGGTGTGGTCCGCACGCCTGACGGATTCAAAGACGCATTCGAACAGGTCAAAGAGGGCGGCTGGACCGGCATCGACTGTGACCCCGAATTTGGGGGCCAAGGGCTGCCATATTTGATTGGAACGGCTGTTGGTGAAATGTTTGCATCCTCCAACATGGCCTTTGGCATGTATCAGGGTTTGACGCATGGCGCCTATTCCGCGATCCATGCCCATGGCAGCCAAGAGCAAAAGGAAACCTATCTGCCAAATATGGTCAGCTGCGACTGGACTGGCACCATGAACCTGACAGAACCGCACTGTGGAACCGATCTGGGATTGATGCGGACCAAGGCAGAACCGCAAGCAGATGGCACATTCAAAATCACAGGCCAGAAAATCTTTATCTCGGCCGGTGAACACGACATGTCAGATAATATCATTCATCTGGTTTTGGCCAAAATTCCGGGTGGCCCTGCGGGTGTCAAAGGGATTTCGCTGTTTATCGTTCCAAAATTCTTGGTCAATCCCGATGGATCATTGGGCGAACGCAACACCCTATCCGTCGGCAAGCTCGAAGAGAAAATGGGCATCCACGGAAATGCCACCTGCGTCATGAATTATGACGGTGCAACCGGATATTTGCTGGGCCAAGAACACAAAGGCATGCGTGCCATGTTCACCATGATGAACGAAGCCCGCCTTGGCGTTGGCCTGCAAGGTCTGGCCCAAGCCGAAATCGCCTATCAAAACGCACTGGCCTATGCCAAAGATCGCCTGCAAGGCCGCGATGTGACCGGCGTAAAAAACCCTGACGGGCCCGCCGATCCCCTGATCGTACACCCTGATATTCGCCGCAACCTGATGGACCAAAAAAGTTTTGTCGAAGCAGGCCGCGCATTAATTTTCTGGGCAGCCCAGCTGATTGACCAACATCACCGCAACACAGATGCCCAAGCCGATGGTTTGGTCAGCCTGCTGATCCCCGTGATCAAGGGGTTCCTAACCGACCGCGGCTTTGACATGACAGTTCAGGCCCAGCAAATCTATGGCGGCCACGGCTATATCGAAGAATGGGGCATGTCGCAATTTGCCCGTGATGCCCGCATCGCTATGATTTACGAAGGCGCAAACGGTGTCCAAGCGCTGGATTTGGTGGGTCGCAAATTAGCGACTGACGGCGGCAAGCATGTCATGGCATTTTTCGAAATCGTTAAATCATTCATCGCCGAAAACAAAGATATGGACGAAGAATTTCAAGCACAGTTCTTGGCACCCCTCAAACAGGCATCCAAAGATTTACAAGCCGCAACCATGTATTTCATGGAAGCTGGCATGAAAAATCCAAACGACGCCTTGGCAGGGTCTTATGATTATATGCACCTGTTTGGGCACACCGCGCTGGGTTTTATGTGGGCACGCATGGCCAAGGTCGCCAAGACTGCATTGCAAAATGGAACTGATGACGCAGCGTTCTACGAGACAAAAGTAACAACAGGGCATTACTATATGGCCAAGCAACTGCCATCGACGGGGGCGCTTTTGGCTAAAATTACAGCCGGTTCATCCCCTGTCATGACACTAAGTGCAGATCAGTTTTAAAACAGGAGGCTATGATGTTTACGACCCGATCAACTTGGATGACAGACGACCACGTGATGCTGCGCGACATGACCGCCAAATTCATCATGGACGAATGGTCCCCCCATTTTGATCGCTGGCGCAAACAAGGTGAAATGGATCGATCCACTTGGCAGCAGGCCGGTGAACTGGGCCTGCTGTGTCCCTCAATCCCAGAAGAGTTCGGCGGCGCAGGCGGTGATTTTGGTCACGAAGCTGTTATTCTGACCGAAGGCAGCCGCGCAAATCTGGCCAGCTGGGGTCACGGCATCCATTCCGGCATCGTGGCGCATTATGTCCTGAACTATGGAACCGAGGATCAAAAACAACGCTGGCTGCCAAAATTGGTGTCCGGCGAATTGGTCGGCGCACTGGCCATGACCGAACCCTCAACAGGATCAGACGTCCAATCCATCAAAACTCGCACCATCCGCGAAGGAAATTCGTATCGCTTGAGCGGCCAGAAAACCTTTATCACCAACGGGCAACACGCCAACCTGATCATCGTTGCCGCCAAAACCGACCCCGCCCAAGGCTCCAAGGGTGTCTCACTCGTGGTGCTAGAAACCGACGGAGCCCAGGGTTTTACACGCGGCCGTAACCTAGATAAAATCGGACTAAAGGCAGCAGATACCTCGGAATTGTTTTTCGACAATATCGAAATTGCACCAGAAAATATCCTAGGAGGAGAAGTAGGCCGCGGATTTTATCAATTGATGCAACAATTGCCCCAAGAACGTCTGATCATCGCCTGCGGTGCTGTCGGCGCTATGGAAGGCGCAGTTGAACGCACCATAACCTACTGTAATGAACGCGAGGCCTTCGGCGGCACCTTGATGCAATTCCAAAATACGCGCTTTAAATTGGCCGAAGTACTAACCAAAACCAAAGTCGCACGCGCATTCATGGATGAATGCATCGCCGAACACCTACAAGGCAAACTAAGCGTGGAAAAAGCGGCAATGGCAAAATATTGGACGACCGACACCCAGGGCGAAGTTTTAGATGAATGCCTACAGCTGCACGGTGGCTATGGATTTATGCAAGAATACGCCGTTGCAGAAATGTGGACCGATGCACGTGTTCAACGGATTTATGGGGGAACAAACGAAATAATGAAGGAACTTATTGCGCGGCTATTAACCCAAAACTAATGGGGTGATTTTTGAAAACGTAGAAGCCTCCGGCGGGAGTATTTTAACAAAAATGAAAGATGCGTCCCCAAAAAGATTGGTACACTCTTAATGGGGACGGCTTTCACTTTTGGCGGTCATCGGCTCTCCAGCCTGTACCGCAAAATAAGTGGTGACCCAAAAGAGTTAAAAGAGCGTTAATGGTTTTCATTTTTGTACAAATACTCATTTGCAGCGTCGCAATCATTGAAAGGGTCGAAAAATAAAATGACATATAAACTGCATTGTTTTGGCGAAAGTGGCCATTCCTATAAAGTTGCACTTGCGCTTTCGCTCTCCGGGGTCGAATGGCAGGCGAAAAAGGTTGATTTTTTCGGTGGCGAAACACGCAGTCCGACCTATCGCACTGAAGTAAACGAAATGGGTGAGGCTCCGGTTTTTGAGCACGGGGATATTAAACTCACGCAGTCTGGGGTTATTTTGGATTACCTGTCAGAACAAACTGGGAAATTTGGGGGTAACACATCACAAGAACGGCGTGACATTTTACGTTGGGTTTTGTGGGATAATCACAAGCTAAGTTCGCTGGCCGGCATGACGCGTTTTTTGATGAATTTCGTTCCGAAAGAAAAGCAGCCAACAGAGACAATTTCATTTTTACAAGGCCGCCTAAACGCCAGTTACCAAGTGTTGGAGGCCCACCTGGACAGTCGTGAATGGATATCCTGTGGACGGTTAACAAACGCGGATTTCAGCTGCTGTGGATATTTATACTACCCTGAACCGTTTGGGTTTAATCGTGCGGATTGGCCAAATATTGATGCGTGGTTGACGCGTTTATCACAACAAGACGGGTGGAAATCACCCTATGACCTAATGCCCGGAAATCCTTCTGAGCGTGAATTATAAAAGGAGAAGACATGAAAGACGTCTTTATCTATGACGCGGTGCGGACCCCACGAGGGAAAGGTCGCAAAGATGGATCATTACACGAAGTGACCGCAGTGCGTTTATCAACAACTGTATTAAATGCCCTTAAGGACAGAAACGCCCTAGAAGGCCACGCGGTTGAGGATGTAATCTGGGGCAATGTCACCCAGGTGGGCGAACAGGGTGCGTGTTTGGCCCGGACGGCTGTTTTGGCATCAGATTTGGATGAGGCCATCCCAGGCCTGTCGATCAACCGGTTTTGTGCCTCAGGGCTTGAGGCGGTAAATGTCGCGGCCAACCAAATCGCCGGCGGCGCAGGATCGGGATACATCGCAGGTGGTGTTGAAAGCATGAGCCGCGTTCCCATGATGTCGGATGGTGGCGCAATTGCGGTTGATCCATCTGTGGCGATGGACAATTATTTCGTCCCGCAAGGCATTGGCGCGGATATTATTGCCACCGAATATGGCTTTAGCCGTGATATGGCCGACGAAATGGCGGTTGAAAGCCAACGGCGCGCCAAGGCGGCGTGGGATGACAATCGGTTTGCGAAATCAATTGTTCCTGTGCGTGATGTCAACGGATTGACCATATTGGATTATGACGAATTCATGCGTCCAACAACGGACATGCAATCGCTGGGTGCGCTAAAGCCGTCGTTTAAGGATCAGGGCGAAGTCATGCCCGGATTTGATGCAATTGCGCTGATGAAGTATCCCCATTTGGAACGCATCAATCATATTCACCATGCGGGTAACAGTTCTGGCATCGTGGATGGCGCGGCGGCCGTTTTGTTGGGTGACAAGGAATTCGGCGAACGTTGGGGGTTAAAACCACGCGCGCGCATTCGTGCGACCGCCAAAATCGGGACAGACCCCACCATCATGTTAACGGGCCCTGTTCCAGTGACACAAAAAATCCTGCGCGACAGTGGGTTAAGCATTGGCGACATTGATTTGTTCGAGGTGAATGAGGCCTTTGCATCCGTGGTTATGCGGTTTGAACAGGCGTTTAACGTTGATCATGATCGTGTGAACGTAAATGGAGGATCCATTGCGATGGGCCACCCCTTGGGGGCCACGGGTGCCATGATTTTGGGCACGCTGCTGGATGAATTGGAACGCAGCGATCGTGAATTGGGATTGACCACATTGTGTATCGGGTCAGGCATGGGTGCCGCAACGATCATTGAACGGGTGTAAGGGGGCAAAAATGGCTGATTTCACAATGAACATTGATGCCGATGGCATCGCGATTATCACTTGGGATTGTCCCGAAAAATCCATGAATGTGCTGAACAATGCGGCGATTGCCGCACTGGATGGCATGATTGATCAGGTCATTGCAGATGATGCGATCAAGGGCGCGATTATCACCAGTGCCAAGCCTGATTTTGCGGCTGGAATGGATTTGAACATTCTGGCAGACATGCGCAACAATGCGGGTGACAACCCTGCCCAAGGGTTGTTTGACGGTATCATGCAAATGCACGCGTTTTTGCGCAAAATTGAACGTGCGGGCATGGACCCAAAAACGAACAAGGGCGGCAAACCGATTGCTTCGGTCCTGCCAGGGACAGCCTTGGGCATCGGGTTGGAATTGCCGCTTTCCACACATCACATTTTCGCCGCCGACAACCCCAAGGCCAAAATCGGCCTGCCTGAAATTATGGTGGGCATTTTCCCTGGCGCAGGGGGTACAACCCGTTTGGTGCGCAAACTGGGCGCGATGGGCGCATCGCAATACCTGCTAGAGGGGAAAACAGTATCGCCCAAGGCCGCCAAAGCCGCAGGTCTGATTGACGAAGTCAGCGACGATCCGATGGCCGCTGCGCGCGACTGGGTGCTGAATGCCACGGATTCTGATATTGTCAAACCATGGGAGGCCAAGGGCTATAAAATGCCCGGCGGCACGCCTTATCATCCCGCTGGGTTTATGACCTTTGTTGGGGCATCGGCAATGGTTAATGGCAAAACCAAGGGCGCCTTTCCCGCGGCCAAAGCATTGCTAAGCGCGGTGTATGAGGGCGCGCAGGTGCCATTTGACACGGCGTTAAAGGTCGAAGCACGCTGGTTTACCAATGTCTTAATGAACCCGTCTAGCAGCGCCATGATCCGCAGCCTGTTCATCAACAAAGGCGCGCTGGAAAAAGGCGCCGTGCGCCCCGCAGGTATCCCAGATCAGCGCGTGACCAAGGTTGGCGTTTTGGGCGCGGGCATGATGGGGGCCGGCATTGCGCTGGTGTCTGCACAGGCTGGCATCGATGTTGTGTTGATCGACCAAACCCAAGAGGCCGCAGACCGCGGCAAAGCCTATAGCGAAACCTATATGGACAAGGGCATCAAGCGCGGCAAAGCAACGCCCGAGAAAAAGGATGCCCTGCTGGCACGGATCAACGCCACCACCGACCTAAATGCACTGTCCGATGTTGATTTGATTATCGAAGCCGTGTTCGAAGACCCCGCCATCAAAGCAGACATCACCGCCAAAGTCGAAGCGGTCGTTTCGCAAGACTGCATTTTTGCGTCAAACACATCGACCCTGCCGATCAGTGAATTGGCCAAAGCGTCCAAGCGTCCTGATCAATTCATTGGCATCCATTTTTTCAGCCCCGTTGAAAAAATGTTACTGGTCGAAATTATCAAGGGTCGTGAAACGGGCGATCGCGCCGTGGCCAAGGCATTGGATTATGTCCGCCAAATTCGCAAAACCCCGATTGTGGTCAATGATGCGCGGTTTTTCTATGCCAA
>Ga0181592_10005525_pt1 | contig 10389 bp, 6 predicted proteins | sample 071ome_20_FD_133755 | JGI IMG/M metagenome (GOLD analysis project Ga0181592, IMG submission 133755) | Coastal salt marsh microbial communities from the Groves Creek Marsh, Skidaway Island, Georgia - 071412BT metaG (megahit assembly) | ecosystem: Environmental > Aquatic > Marine > Intertidal zone...
ATCACAGAACCACCCGCTCCCACCGAAAATGGCACTGACTCGGAAGAAATTCCTGATTGCGAAAATTGAATCCAGCTATGGGGTTGATTCGACTCCCGTAGGTGGCTCCAACGCAATTCAGGTTACCAACCTGGATGTGACCCCAATTGAGTCTGACAACGTTCAGGCTGCGGCGTATCAAGGTTTTATTGGTAACAGCACTCGTTCAACCCTGGTTGCCAACAAGCGAGTCAGCGTCACTTTTGATGTTGAATTGGCTGGTTCCGGCACAGCTGGTACCGCTCCTGCTTTTGGTCCGCTGCTGAAGTCTTGCGGTTTATCTGAAACCATTGTTGCTTCTACCAGCGTTACTTATGCCGGTGTAAGCAGCAGCTTTGACTCTGCAACCATTTACTGCTTCTACGACGGCACCCGCCACAAGATCACTGGCGCACGTGGTTCTGTCACTTTCAACTTCACTGCTGGTCAGTTTGCTGTTGCCAGCTTCAACTTCATCGGGATCTACAACGCTCCTGACAACACTGCCTTGTCTGGCGATTTCACTGTTGCCAACCAAGCAGCAGCGCTTGAGGTAAACGACACCAACATGACTACGGCCACCTTCTTTGGTGAGTCCGGTCAGCGCATTGAGTCGTTTGATTTGGCTCTGAATAACGAGCTGGTTTACAAGGAGACTGCTTCTAGTAAAGAAGTGTTGATCACCAACCGTACCCCTGGCGGCACGGCAGTGATTGAAGCCCCTGCAATCGGCACCACCGACTACTTTGCTGATGCAGTTGGAGTTACCACGGCTTCGACAAACCTTGTGCTTGGTGCAACTGGGGGCAACATTATCAGCCTGACCACTGCTCAGACTGATGTTACTGGAGTATCCTACGGCGATACCAACGGTGTCGTCTCACTGTCAATGCCCTACCTGGCTTTGCCCAGCACCAGTGGCAACGACGAGCTGGCACTAGCTTTCACCTGATTCTGCGTGGCATTCGTTCTCAAGAAGACTGCTTCCTACAAGTGGGAAGTCAAGGTTGAAGTCCCTGTTGACGGCAACCAATTTGAAACTCAAGCGTTTGAGGCAGTCTTCAAAAAGATCAGCCGTTCAGCTTTTAATAATCTCGTCGACAAGGGTGATGACGCTCTTGTTGGCGAGATTTTGCTTGGCTGGGAGGGCGTCACTGATGAAACAGGCAAGCCTGTGCCATTTACGGAAAAAAACAAGCAACAGCTTTGTGACGACCCCTATGTCTTGCGTGCCTTAATTCAGGCTTACGCGGACAGCGTGACTGGAGTTACCGCAAAAAACTAAAAGACGCCGCTGAGTACTGGGCAAAAGGCGGCGTTGTTGATGAGCGGGAGTCTGATTTAAAAGCTCTGGGTGCAAGCCCAGAACAGATTGCCGCATCAAGAATTCAGCCAGCAGAGCAGCACTGCGAGGTGTGGGAGGAAAACTGGGACATCGTCTTGATGTTCGTCCGTATGTCGACGCAATGGCATACGAGCATGGCGGGGCTTACGGGATTGAACTACCCGAGTCTTGAATGGCTCTGTAAGCTGTATTCAGTCAAGGATCCTGTTGCCATCTTTGAGGGCGTACAGGTGATGGAAATGGCAGCCCTTGCGGTCCTCAACAAGAAAAGCTGATGGCAATCTCTAGCGCGACCGAACTAAAGATTCTCGTCAAAACGGCTGGCGAGCAAAATCTCAACCGCCTTTCCCGTCAGCTTGAAGGCATTGGCAAAAATACTGCAAGTACTAATTTTAAATTTGATAAATTTTCACGTTCACTAAAAAGGCAAGAGCAGCAAGCAACAAAAAATATCAGCAACCTTCGCACATTTGCTGGCGCATGGCGTGAATTGGCAAACAGTGTTGATTACACAAGTGTTCAATTTAGAGAAGCCAATCGTGAAGCGCAAAGACTTGAAAAGCAATTAGCAAAAACACAGCAAGCAGGTAGGGGCGGAGGTTTAGCCCGAGCCGCCCGAACGGGTGGAGCCATTGCCGCCGCTGGAATCTTTGGTGGTCCCGAAGGTGCACTGGGCGCAGGCATTGGTGCAATTGCTGGTGGTCCTGTTGGTGCTGCTGTTGGTGGTGCAATTGGTGCACAGGTTGGGCAATTTAGGCAACAATTAGGCGGTACCGCAACGTATGCAGCAGATCTACAAAAGCAGCGACTAGCACTTCAGCTAGTAACTAAAAACGCTCAAGAATATCAGCGTGCATTGAAATTTATTTCAACAACAAGCAGGGAGTTGGCAATACCGCAAGACATTCTTACCCGTCAATTTACAAAGCTTTCGGCATCTGTTATTGGCGCTGGTGGTGATGTTGCTGAAACAGAAAAAGCCTTTATCGGTGTTACTGCTGGTATTCGCGGAACGGGCGGAAGTTTGCAGGACTTGGATTCCGCACTGACTGCAACTTCACAGGTATTTAGTAAAGGCAAGGTTTCTGCTGAAGAACTGCGTCAGCAAATTGGTGAACGTTTGCCTGGTGCTTTCAGTTTGTTTGCCGAATCCTTGGGTATGACGCCCCAAGAGCTTGATAAGGCTCTTGAAAAGGGACAGGTAAGTCTGCAAGATTTTCAAAAATTTGCAGAAAAACTTTTTAAAGAATATGGTGATGCAGCCAAAATTATTGCCGATAGCCCTGCAGCAGCTGGCGACAGACTCAAGACTGCTTTGTCGAACTTATCTGCTTCTGTTGGCACATTGCTGCAGCCTATCGGTGCAGCATTTCAAACAACTTTTGCAAACATTGCGAATGCAATTAGTAACGCTGCAGATGAGCTAAACAAATTCTTCGGAATCGCGGGCAAAGCCAAGATGAGAAAAATAACGGAAGCCATGCAGAGAGAAGCGGCAAATATAACTAGACTTGAAAACAAAAGAAAACTAATTAAATCAAGCCCAAGCATGAAAGAAAAAGCTATGGGCATTGAACCGGAAACTTATTTTTTAGACAGACAAATCACACAAGCTCAAGCAAGCTTCGACAGACTGCAACAGGAATTGTTTGGTTTGCAGGCAGTTAACAGAGCGACGCAAGGTTTGCGCAAGGACAAGCCAAAAGGACTTCCTTCAATTGACCTGACTAGCGGTACTGGCAAAGGAAAAGGCGCACCAGATTATTCTGTACAACTTGCCGACGCATTGATTGCTGCGCAAAACGAATTAAACCCAATTAAAAAAATTCAGCTTGAATATGATGCTGAAATTTTAAAAATCAACGAAAGCAAGCTCAAGCCCGAGCAAAAAAGGGTTGCTTTAAACGCCGCTGCGGCAAAACTTAATGAACAATCTATAAGACTTGGACAGAAGATGGGGGCAGGCCTTGTTGACCTGATTGAAAAAGATGAAAAACGCAAAGCGCAAGCTAAAGAAGCAATTCAAAATCTTGAAATTGAAGCTGGCATCCTTGATGAAAGAGCAGCTCGCGAAATAAATCGCGAAAGGTTTATTAATGAATTCAAAAAGAACAACAATGACTTGACCAAAGACCAGCTTGACCGCATCAATAAGGCCTTTGATGAAATCAATAAAAAAGCAAGTGAGTCATTTTTGCTAATGCAGCAAATCAGTCAAACAGTGGCTACGTCGCTAACTGATGCCTTTATGTCATTGGTAAACAATGCAAAATCGTTACGCGACGTATTGACAGACGTTCTAAATCAAGTCGCTCGGTTGCTCGTGCAAGCTGGGACTCAGGCATTTCTAAAATCTATACCTGGCCTTGGCAGCTTTTTTGCAATGGGCGGGGTTATGAGTGGCAATGGTCCAGTCGCTCTGAAGCGTTACGCACGCGGCGGCATTGCAAACAGCCCACAACTTGCAATGTTTGGTGAAGGCAGTACTCCTGAGGCTTACGTGCCACTTCCGGATGGTCGCAGTATCCCCGTCAAAATGAAAGGCGGTGGCAATGGTGGCAACGTAGTCGTTAACGTCGACGCCAGCGGAAGCAGCGTTCAAGGCAACCAGCAAAATGCAGGCGCATTGGGACGTGCCATTGGCGCTGCAGTGCAGGCAGAATTAGTTAAGCAGAAGCGTCCGGGAGGCTTGCTCGCCTAATGGCTACTTTTAACGACGCCACTGTTGGTACCAGTACTGGGGGCACAACGCCTGATTTTGGCGCCTCCAAAAAAAGCGACCCCATCACTCGCATTGTCAAATTTGGGGATGGTTACGAACAGAGATTGACTTTTGGATTAAATCAAAATCCAAAGCGATGGGACCTTGCCTGGACTGCTACCAGCAATTCTGACGCTGATGCAATTGAAGCCTTTTTTGATGCACGAGCTGCTGATTCAGCAAGTTTTGACTGGACCCCATTAGACGAGTCAACCTCTTACAAATGGGTCTGTGAATCTTGGACGCGGGTACATCAATATGCAAACATCAATGAAATTAAAGCTACGTTCCGCCAAGTCTTTGAACCGTAATGGCTGTCCCGTTTTCCGATCTACAAGAGGTCAATCCCGGCGCAATTATCGAGCTGTTCAAGCTGGAGTTGAACAACGATATCCACGGCACTAACACGACATACCTGTTCCATGCAGGTAGCAATTTGAACGCCAATGGGGCGTTGGTGTGGAACAGTGAGACCTATTTGAGGTTTCCTGTTGAGGCAGATGGCTTTGAGTACAGCGGCACAGGTCAGCTGCCCCGTCCGACAATCAGGATCGCCAACTTAAACGGCACGATTACCGCACTTCTTTTGACGCTGCCAAACGGTTTAGAAGGTGCCAAGGTTACGCGCATCCGTACCCTGGCGCGGTATCTCGACGCATCTAATTTCCCAGGCAACACTAATCCTTACGGCACACCGGACCCGACAGCTGAGTTTCCACAGACAATTTTTTTTGTTGACCGCAAGTCAGCTGAAACGCGAGACATCGTTGAGTTTGAACTTGCGGCTGCATTTGACCTTGCTGGAGTAAAGGCACCCAAGCGCCAGTGCATCGCCAACCTGTGTCAATGGATTTACAAGGGTGACGGCTGCGGCTACGACCCCAACCCTTCTGCCACTGGAACGTATAACCGCAAGTATTTAAGTTCTGCGACGTACTCACAATCAGGCACGACGATTACGGTCACTAGCAGTTCACACGGTATTTCTGCCAATGAAATTGTTTATTTAACACGCACCAAAGAATTTACCGCGACTTACGAGCAGTCAGCTCCTAGCACAAATGTCCAAGGGGATAGGAATTTTATACCGACAACTTATCCCTTGGTTGTCACAAAAGCAGGACACGGGCTTTCGGCGGGAGACGAAGTTGTCTTGACTTTCACAAGTGTGTCTCCATTTGGAGCAACCCAGCCAAGCAATGGGTCTTTCACAATCACAGAGGTTACTCTTAGCACATTTACGGTTACCAGGAATTACACCGAGACAGAGGACATCAGCGGAAATGTAACTGTTTCCATGATCCGTCCGGCTAATTACTATGAAGTTACCAGCGCTAGCACAAATACTTTTACTGTTTCCGACAACACGTCACGCACTGAGTCTGGCTCCGCAACAGTGGACTGGCTAAAGGTAAGCATCAACTCGCACCAACTAGAGGTGGGCGAATCTGCTTACTTTATATTCAACACTGGCGACTTGGCATCTGCTCATCTTGTCCCTGCTACAACGACGACAAATACGATGACCTTTAGGGTTAACGACGAGATAACGACTAGTGGCAATGTGACAATGACGCAATGGTTTGAACGTAACAACGAGGCAACAACCGTTAGCGCATCCGACGCTTGTGCCAAGACATTAGCGGCGTGCCAACTTCGATTTGGCGAAGCTGGACAGCTGCCTTTTGGTGGATTCCCCGGTATTGGAGCGTTTAGGTAATGAGTTGGCGCGAAGCAGCATTGGAGCACGCCAAGGCTGAAGACCCCCGCGAGTCATGCGGTCTGGTTGTTGTTATCAAAGGCGTCGAAACCTACTGGCCGTGTCAAAACCTTGCTGACAAGTCCGACCAGTTCATCCTTGATCCTGAGGATTATGCGGCTGCTGAAGATGCTGGTGAGGTGGTCGCAGTTGTCCACAGCCACCCATTTACGCCTGCAATTCCAAGCGAAGCGGATCTGGCGTGCATCGAGCAGAACGACCTGCCTTGGTACATCGTCAACCCAAGGACTGAAGCGTGGAGCGCTGAACTACGCCCCAGGGGGTACAAGCCTGAACTGATCGGCAGGCAGTGGATTTGGGGCGTAACCGATTGCTGGACTTTGGCGCGGGATTGGTACAAGCAAAACGGCATCAGTCTGCCTGATTGGGAGCGTCCGGTCACACCTGAGGAGTTTGAAGCTGAGCCGCTGTTTGAGCAGCATTGGCGTGAAGCTGGTTTTATCGAGCTGGAACCTGAACAGGAGCTGCAGGCCGGTGATTTTCTGTTGATGGCTATCCGCAATCAGCATTTAAATCACTGCGGCGTTTACCTAGGTGATCAACGAATCCTGCACCACATGCGACGACGTTTATCCTCCCGCGATTTGTACGGAAGTTGGCTGATGAAATGCACCGGACGTAGATTGCGCCATAAGCAGCGTCTAGGATGAGCGGAGGTTAGCTGGGACGATGCTGCGTAAGATTCGCGTCTACGGCAAGCTGGCGAAATTCCTCAAGCAGCGCGTGTTTGAGGCGGATGTTGCCAGCGCAGCAGAGGCTGTGCGTTTTTTGGTGGTGAATTTTCCGCAGTTGCGCCCGCATATGGCGGAGCAGTATTACAAGGTCACTGTTGGGACGTATGCACTAGCGGCGGATGAGCTTCATGACCCCGCTGGTCAGCAGGAGATCAAGATTGTGCCAGTGCTTGCTGGTGCGGGTGGTAGCACTTCGCAGATTTTGCTTGGTGTCGGCTTGATTGCGGCGTCGTTTTTGTTTCCTGGTGCCGGTGCGTTTGGAACAACAGGTTTGTTTGGCGCTGGTCAAGCTGCCGTTGGCGTTTCATCTGTTGCAGTTCTGAATGCCGCTGCTTTTGGTACAGCTCTTAGCCTCGTTGGTGCATCCCTTGTTCTTACCGGCGTTGCAGGTCTTTTGACACCAGTGCCAACAGTCTCACTGGACCAGCAGCCTGATCCACGCAAAAGCTATAGCTTTTCTGGGATACAAAACACCAGCCGCCAAGGTATTCCAATACCTGTGGTTTACGGCGAAACCGTTGTTGGATCGGTTGTCGTCTCTGCTGGCCTTGATACGGTGAACACCTGATGGCAAGAGAAAAGCAAAAACGAATTGCCGGTGCAGGCGGTGGCGGCAGTGAGCCTAGGCAACCAACTGTCGCTGCTGACAATTTAAGCTCCAACCAGTTCCTTACCCTGATTGACGTAATTAGTGAAGGAGAGATTTACGGGCTAAAGGACGGCCACAAGTCTATTTATTTCGACAATGTGCAACTGCAAAATGCAGATGACAGTTATAACTTTCAAAACGTCACTATCGCAACCCGCGTAGGGACAGATCAGACTGGCGATAACGACGAAGGCGCAATTGAGCTTGCCGGTTCTACAGATGCTGGAGATCCAAAAATAGTTGGCATCGAGGTCAAAAAAGATTTCCCGGTCGTTCGTTCAATTACGGACTCCAATGTCGATGCTGTTCGAGTAACTATTGACATTCCGCAACTTCAATATGTCAACGACCAGGGTGACGTATTGGGATCTACAATCAAATTAAAAATTTCCGTCCAGTACACAGGTGGAAATTACGAAGAAGTCGTAAACAATGAGATCAGCGGTCGCACTGGTGACTTGTATCAGCGCGATTATGAGATCACGCTTGCACCAGGTCCACTTGAAAGTTTTCCGGTTCAAATCAAGGTTGAACGGGAAACCAAAGACAGCACTGATCCTCGCCGCGTCGATGCATTTACCTGGAGTTCTTACACCGAGATAATAAAAGCAAAGCTCAAATATCCGCATACGGCATTGGTCGGTTTGAGGCTTGATGCCTCGCAATTCAACAATGTACCTGAGCGGGCGTACTTGATTCGTGGCATTAAAATTGCAATTCCAAATACTGCCACTGTTGACCAAACCAATGGCCGCTTAATTTACAGCGGCGTATGGGGTGGAACATTCCAAGCAGCGCAATGGTGTTCTGATCCAGCTTGGATCCTGTGGGATCTACTTACGAACAGCCGTTACGGTTTTGGCGACCACATCACAGAAAGTCAACTTGACAAGTTTTCCTTTTACGCGGCAAGTCAATACTGTTCGGAGCTTGTAAACGGTGAACCCCGGTTTAGCTGCAACGTCAACATCCAGACCCAAGAGGAAGCGTATAAGTTAATCAATGACATGTGCTCGGTTTTCCGGGCAATGCCTTACTGGAGCGCAGGGACGCTAGCCATTTCACAGGATGCTCCTGATGATTGGGCGTACTTGTTCACGCTGGCAAACGTCGGTCCTGCAGGCTTCAGGTACGAAAGCAGCAGCCAAAAAACTCGTCCCACCGTCGTTGGCGTCAGCTACCTAGACCTCAACACCAGAGACATTGCGTATGAGTTTGTTGAAGACAGTGAAACTGAGATTCAAAAATTTGGCATAGTCAAAAAAGAAGTTTCAGCTTTTGCGTGTACTTCACAGGCACAAGCAAGGCGCGTTGGCGAGTGGTTGCTGTACTCAGAAAAATACGAATCATCAACCGTGACTTTTACCACCAGCATTGACGCTGGTGTGATGGTGCGGCCTGGTCAACTAATTAAGATTGCCGATCCAGTTAAAGCTGGTGAACGCCGGGGCGGCAGGATCGTTTCAGCTACGACCACCACAGTCACGGTTGATGATGCAACGGGCTTGACCACTGCTAACAGCCCGCAGCTGAACGTGATTTTGAGTGATGGAACGGTCGAGCAACGTGCAGTCAGCGGCATCAGCGGTAATGAGATTACCGTCAGCTCTGCATTTAGCAGCGCACCAAACGCCAACAGCATTTGGCTGTATGGCACAACCAACATCCAAACAACAACTTGGCGCGTTCTTGGTATTGCAGAGCAGGATCAAGCCAGCTACACGATTACTGCCCTGGCATATGAACCCAGCAAGTACGGCTACATCGAGCGCGATCTTGAACTGAGTGTCCGCGACATCAGTGACCTCAATGTCTTGGCTGAAACGCCCTCAAGTCTGAGGGGTACCGAATATCTGTATGACGCTGGCGGCATTGCGAAAGCAAAAATCCTTTTCTCTTGGTCGCCTGTTGCAGGCGTATCGCAATATCAAGTCCAGTGGCGATTTAGCAGCGATAACTGGAAAACCAGCTTTGTCAGCACAAATGAGCTTGAGTTGTTTGACACAAGCATTGGAACGTATGAGGTCAGGGTTTATAGCCTGAATGCATCACTTCTGAAGTCTGCTGCGGCTGCTGAACTGTCGTTCGAAACGCAAGGCAAGAGCGCCCCGCCAGAAAGCCCAACAGGATTGAATTTAATTCCCAACGTCGATGGCACCAGCGGGTTGCTGAGCTGGAACCGTGCCACTGAATTAGACGTGATTCTGGGCGGCAAAGTGTTGATTCGCCATAGCTCCGCTACTAGCGGTGCGACCTGGGGCGGGTCTCAAACCGTTATTGCAGCTGCTGCTGGCAGCCAAACCCAAAAACAAGTGCCATTGCTTGAGGGCACTTACCTAATCAAGTTTGAAGACGACACGGGTAACCGTTCTGAAACGGCTGCCTCTGTTGTGGTTGATCTGCCGGAACCACAAGATCGACTGCTAATTGAGGACTTCCGCGAAGACAATACACAGCCTCTGCTGGTCGATGATTTTGGCACTTGGGACAGCCTTGGCAACATTGACACGATCCAATCGGCAGCGTTTTCTGGGGCGAAAACGAATATGGAATATGACGCCGTTATCGACGGCTTAAAGCTGTCTGACACGTCGCTACTTACGGGTGAGTATGAGTTTGCCAATGCGCTGAACATGGGCGGCGTATTTGACGTGAATCTGCGCCGTCACATCGTCTCCGCAGGCTTTTTACCTAATTCCCTCTGGGACGATCAGACCAGCTTGATTGATGACTGGACCGACATCGACGGCAGCAAACTTGAAGAGGTCAATGCGCTGATGTACGTCCGCTCCACGCAGACCGATCCAACAGGATCCCCCACCTGGAGCGATTGGCGCGAGTTCAGCAATGGTTTGCTGCGCGGCTGGGGGTTTGAGTTCAAGCTGGTGGCATCAACCGAGATCGCCTCTCAGAACATTGAAATTGACCAACTCGGTGTTTACGTCCAGCTGCAGCAACGAATTGAGCAGGGAGGACCACTGGAGACTGGTACGTCAGCCACCTCGTTCAATTTTGACAACAGCTTCTACCAAGCGCCGATCTTGAGTATTACAACGTATGAGCTTGAGGGGGACGAAGCTCAGTCGGTCTCGCAAGTGACTA
>Ga0181592_10005530_pt1 | contig 10385 bp, 23 predicted proteins | sample 071ome_20_FD_133755 | JGI IMG/M metagenome (GOLD analysis project Ga0181592, IMG submission 133755) | Coastal salt marsh microbial communities from the Groves Creek Marsh, Skidaway Island, Georgia - 071412BT metaG (megahit assembly) | ecosystem: Environmental > Aquatic > Marine > Intertidal...
CAGTTTACCACCAACAATGCCATCATTCATCACACTACTATTACTTCCATCCCATCCTTCTTGCCTTCCTTTCAAATAAAAGCGCGTTGCTTTTACACATTGTTCCTCACTTAGTGAACTAATCAATTTCTCACCATTCTTTGCTTCACTATGCCATAAACCAAATCGTGTCTTATACACCCGAAAGGCATCATCAATCCACTGTATCTCTTGGTTTTGTTTTGAACTTTTTGAATCGTTTTCCGCCATCTCTTTTGTATTGTTGGATGTATTTTGTTCGGTAGTCGTCATAAGGGAAGTAAGCAAAGTGTTCTAAAGTTTTCTTTCCAAATTGTGTTGTCCAACTTAATCCATAAGGAAATGTTTTGTGAAATGGTTTAACAACAATTAAATTGTCCTTCTTCAAAGACTTTGATTTTTTCATACTTGTCAGGAACAACTACAATATTTACGTCTTGAGAAGGATGCTCTCCATAATAAACTGTCACAGTGCAATAATACTCTGAAACAAAATTAATGAATCCAATTTGATTCTCATAGAGAACCATCATTCCCTGTTCAAATATCACTCATATCCTCCAGAAATACCCACTCACTTGGTTCCTCACCATCAACTACAAACTCCTGATACAATGCATCAGAATCATCAATTCGATCGGCAGTGACAAGTTCACACATTCGCTCACTCCAATATGCCTCCAGATTGATAATCTGCTTTTCTTTCATTCGATCGTTGCTCAGTGAAAACATTGTTCTAAAATTGATAGTTTGAGTTGCATTGCAGAGTATGGAGTTGTGTCTCCAAACTCTACCGAATCTCCGCACTTGGAGGAGTTAATAGGGGCGTGATAGGATTCGGTTTTGGTGTTGAAGAATCCCCAAATACTTCGCGCACTAGCACCATCGTTGTAAACAAATTTATAATGATTGCGAATCCAAATAGAAATGATGTTGCGTTTAAATTCTTCAACTTCATAACTGTAACCCTCTGGTGCTGTGTGTTGAAATGATTCAGGTAAGGAAAGAATCAACGATTCCGATTTCTTCGTCTTCTTCATTACTTAACATTAAACGAGTTGCTTTGTAAACATTCTCCTGAATTCGATCATCATAAGAACTCTCACATTCATCACGCCAATCAATCAAAATATCATGGCATTGATTGTCATTCTCTGCAACAACTGCAATCAATCCTCCATATTCAGAACTTGGAAAAGGAACCCAGTAATTAACAAGATACAAATACTTCATTGATCAGGATACCATAATTTTTTCAAAGAGTTCATCAAATACATCTTGGTCATACCTTGCGTACATATCACTGTCCTGCATATCAATCATAATTTGTTGAAGAAGTACAAGTTCCTCATATGCAAGATTGTCGATAACCAATTGTTGTTGCATCAGCATTGATTGTTTTGGTGATTTACATTACAATTATACCATAAAGTGAGAGGAAATCAATACCTCCCACTTTTATATCATATCAGCACATCACAGGAGAATAATCATCTCCAGTGTAAGCATGAAGATTAAAGTCAGTCACCTTAGCACCGTTAGCAATCAGATTGCTGATGGAATACAGAGCATCGCTCTTGACAACAGTAGAGAAAGAGATCATCTCACTCTCAGCACCAGGATGCCAGATCACACGCTTCACAAACCGCTTAGCAGCAGGAGTGCAAGGGTAGAAGTCGATTTGATTGGCAGAGGTTTGGAGTTGCATCGGGTGTTCTCTTGATTACCTTGTTATTATAGGGTGAAATGGGTGCCGTGGAAGCAGCAGTGTGCCACTTCCTCAACTGGTCACCAGATCTCAGTGAAACGTTTGTGAGTTGCCGTGGTCATTCTACCTTGCTCAAGCATGTTATCACATACTCTAACAAAGACTTGAAACTTTTCCTCACGAGTGAGAGTATCTGCTCCTTCACAATCTTTCATGATGCGGAGCATTTGTGATTTGGAAGTAATCATTTCAGGCACCAATAACAGAAACTTCGATCTCTTTGATGTTCAATCCACACAACTGATTGTAGACTCGCTCTTGAATCTCAGCACAAACATTGCCTTTTGCTTTAAGTTTGGCACGCTCATACCAAATAGTCGTGCATCCATCATTAGTGGAAACTTGAATTCGGATGTCCTTCAAAGCGTGATTCTCTTGATTACCTTGTAATCATACAGGCAAACGTGCTTCGCTGGGGGATCTCTGTGCCAGTTTGGAAGGTGGCACAGAGAGATGTCACATAGTCACGCCAACAAAGAAATTGCGAAAGTATCATCAGTGATTCTTTTCAAGGATTTTTCATAGAAAATTGAGTCAATCTCACAAGAAATATATTTCCTATTAAGTCTTTTTGCGGCAAGTGCTGTTGTACCACTGCCACCATAAGGGTCAACAACCACGTCCCCTTCATTTGTATGTTTTTTAATCAAATCTATAAACAGTGGTAATGACTTTTGTGTTGGATGAAATCTATCCTTTCCCGAATAGATTGGATAAGAATAAACACCATTATCATATTCTGAGTTAAAGGCGTGTCTCTTACTACCCTTTATGCAAGATATAGCAATCTCTCTTGAATTTGAAAGATATGTTGACTTTGAATTGATTGGAACAGGATTTGTCTTCATCCATTCGACTAATCTAAGTTTAGAGAACTCATGCTTCTCTAAAAGATTTGAAAGAGTCTCAATCTTCCAAATATCAAAAAAGATAATACAACTACCACCAGGAACAAGAATACGCCGAAACTCTTCAATTGCACGATCAAGATTTTCTATTGTATAGTTTTTATCCCAATCACCATAATCTGTCGCAATAGCATATCTTTTACCATATTTTACATCTTTTTTTGCAAGTTCCTCATTTTTACTATACTTATCCATTCCAGAATCTTTGGAAATAATATATGGAGGATCGGTAAGAACCATATGCACAGATTTGTCTGGAATTGTTGCCAGAAGTTCTAAATCTGTGCATTTTTCAAATTTGCTATCAATCATTATCTTCTCCATAGATACTATCAATTATAGCATTATAGGGCGATTCGATAGTTAGTTTTTTGCCACGTTGCTCATAGTGTCCACCAAAAATTTCCATCTTCTCTTTAACATCTGTACCAGCAATTTTCTTACCTTTCTCAGTCATATATGCAGCATTACTATCAAGACCTTTCAAAATCATATACAGATAGAAGGAAATAATCCTCTTAGGATTGCTGAACTGATATTGTGCTCCAGTTCCAAAATAACTCAATTTAGGAACCATCTGTTCCCCTCCAGGTTGCTTAGCAAGGCGAGGGATTTCAAAAGTTTCCCACAAAATACGCTCAATGGGAGTCATCTTAAACTTATCCAGATTAGTTTTCTGGAAAGTAGAATCCATGGGATTGTAAACCACATCAAAACGCTTGAATACATTTTCGAAGTATTTAACAGGTTGATCATGGTATTTCTCACCTTCATTGATGATTCTAACGATAAACTCTTTAATATTTTCCTCTCGATTTCTATCCTTTAACAGGAGAAGTACAGCAGCAAGGGCACAAGGACGGTTAGCATTATTCTTACCAAGAAAAGACCAGGCAGTGTCATAGTTGTTGATATTAGATAGACAAACAAGTTCATCTTTAACTACACCAACACGACCAAACGCAGTCTTTTCACTTGGAACAGAAAATCCCAATACACGACCTACCTTACCTGTTGCAATATGTCCCTTTACAGATTTGTGAATATTATGTGAACGGTATGCGCCATAAATTTCATCTTTTCCTTGCTGTGCATTGTTCTTATTGTCAATCAAATCATAGTCTTTTTTGATGTCAACAAAGTTGCTATATGGTTTGATTACCAACTGCACTTTATTTTCTGGAGGAAAATAGTTATCAGGAACATTAGAATCAAGCAAATCTCTACGACTATTTCCATTTTGTAGATACCCAAGCAGGGCAAGATAAGAGAATGTCAGTTTATTCTCAGAATAAACGTCAAAATCTTTTACAGGAACTGCAATGTAATATGGAGTTCCAAGACCGTCTACATGTCCACCTCTTTCTTCATATTGGACAGCAAGATCTTGGGAGTGTTCTTCGTGATTTCTTTGACAATGTACTGGTGGGACGATATATTCTCCATCGTCATTCTTCATCATCAGCACATCTAAATCAATTTCGTGATTCTCTGCTCTGCCAGTTTCTGTGACGTGGTTGCAAAGAGTTTGCAGTTGAACGAGTTCAGTAATAGTCATTAGTTTTCTCCTTTTAGTTGTGACACATCAGGGCGATCCCTTTCGTCGTAGTTTATTTATAGCACAGTTTTATTTCATTGTCAATAGTAAAGTTCAGGTTGTGCTAGAGGACAACCCGCACAAGTTGTGTATTCTTTACCATCATACCGAATATTACTTTTAGAACACTTTTTGCACTGTTCACGCTTGAATTGATTGTGTGAATGTGATAGCAGTTGAAAATCGTCAATGGTTTGCTTTGCGGGATCATTAATATACTCATAAGTTGGATGATCTTTACGTCCCCAACGGTGATCAATTTCTTTATCAATTTGCACAAGAGGAACAATGCAATCTGGAGCAAAGTTTGATCGAGTTTGCTTAAGCAACTCTTCCCTAATATCTTTACGAATGATTTGGTTAAATGCAGATTTGTTGCTATTCCCAATCAAACGCATCCTTAGAACTTTGCGTCCAGGACCGCGATCAAATTCCCAAATATATTCACCAACAGAAAATGCAATGCCACGCCTCACATTACCATTTTTAGACCATTTCAAACCATGATCAATAACTTGTTCAACAGTAACCCATTCGGAGCATCCGTTTTCATCAGGGTTGAAAAGACTCTTAACTTTTTCAAGATTAGGTCGAGTCATCTGTTCCTGTTGATTACTTGGTTATTATAGGGCATTCTGTGCCCCTACAAGGGCACTCTAGTCCAGTTTCCGAACCGTTCCAACTAGAAAGCATAATTAATCCATTCTGGATCATTTGTGTCAAGAATAGAGAGCATTACACCATTATAGTGAGATTTTGGTTCTTTCATCAACTTCATACCAGTTTGCTCAAGAAGTTTGTCCCCTTTCTTGATATTACAGGATGAGCAAGCAACTACCATATTTTCCCAAGTATCTCCACCACCTTTAGAACGTGGAATAACGTGATCTATAGTTAGTTTCTTTGTTGCTCCACAATATTGACACTTATTTCTATCCCGTTTGTATATCATACTGCGGGATGGTTTTGTAATGCTAAAAGAATTATATGGTATCTTAATGTTCTCAACCAATCGAATTACCTTAGAAGAAAGAACCTGTGCTTTTTCCTTCAGTATGAGAACAACTGCTCTCTTCCAAGATGTAAAGTTGATTGGCATATAACCAGAACTTAAGACTAATATTGTCTTATATGGTTGTATCTTGAGATGGTTCATTGCTGCTGAAGTTGTTGGGTTTGAGTTGTTTCGGTGTTGATGCTTTCCTTAAAGTTGTTACCTTGAACAAAACCAAATCCACCAAGAGCAAGAGTCGATGCAAGAATAATTGCAATTGCTTTACCATTCTCATCTTCTAATGCATCAGATAATCCAGTACCACATAGTTTCTTAGATGCCCAGTATCCAAGTGCTCCACCTGCTGCCATAAAAACCCAAGGAGCAAGAAATACAACAAGAAATAGAATTGCTGCCCCTCCTAGCAACATACCACTTCCCTCCATTGACCCTCCACCAGAAGAATCTGAAGAGTTGCTTACTTGCCTCACATTGTAGATGTCATTTTCATCAGCATTGTAGATTTCTGCCATCATTCTTTTTGCACCATAAGCGGTGTTAGAACTAACAGTAACTGTCTGACGACCAACATCGGAACCCATCCAAACATCACCAGAATACTGAGCCATTGATCTAAATCTGAATTGTTTTTATTATACAGCAGGTCTTTCGATTTGATCAAGTGGGTGTGACAGTTTATTTTGTGGACCACTGTAAGGAGTTTCAATGTAACTCCAACTCTTTACTAGAAGTTCTGTAAATCGCTCCTGTTTTTCTGGAACTACTGATGCGGGTCTAAGTGTAATTGCTGCTTTGAGATCCTTAAGTTCCTGCCATTCCTCTTTAGTCATAATCCAACTGCAATTATGAGCATATTCTAACATATGTAGAAGAATGGTCTCATTTTTTAATATTGTCTTTAAGTTTGGGAAAACATTCTTTACAATTACTCAGAATCAGTAAAGAAATCTCCCCAGATACCTTTACTACCAGGCTTTCTTGATTCCAACTTATCCAAAAGAGAGTCTGTTGAAATTAAAGAATCAATTTTATGAATCATTTCCGCAATCACACTTGTTACCATTGGACGCTCACCTCTAGCAGCAAATGCCAGAGCATTTCTTAGATTAGATTCTGCATCCTTAAGAGATTCTTCTACTTGTTTTGCTAGTGCCATAACTTTTTCCTAATTAAAATTAAAGGTGCTTGTTTTCCCAAAAATCATCCCAATCTTTTTGATCTACATTTTCGGAAAGTATAGACTTTGGTGCCATATCCAGTTTAGCACGTTTATTATAGTATTCTGCTTCACGCAGGTTATACTCACGACATTGTTGCTTCTCCTGATCTGATGCTGCTTTGTCGCACATCGAGTTCAGTTCTTCTTCAGTATAGTTTGTATTAGTATTGAACTGAATGATACTCCCATCAGGATAACTAAAATCTCCTGTTATATGCTGAGAATGACCAGTAAACAGTTGCATCATTGCTGATACTTTTTCCAGTTTCTTTTTATGATAGTCTTGCCAAGTCTTAAGTTCATCAATCAAATCATTATAAAATGTTAAAGGGGAATAGTTATCATCATCAAGATATTCTGCGATTGTGTCACCTATGTTGTCTTTCATTCGAATACGATGAAGATCGACATCACCACTACTAATTTCCTTTGTCATTAAGTTTATCCTCCAGTTCTTCAATTCTAACATAAAGGTCTTCAATTAGTGAAGTCAACTTATAGAAGTTTACTTTACCAAACTCATAGTATCCATTGTCTGCTGTAATTTCACTGAAGATTTCTCTCCATTTATGTGTTCTTTCAGTCATCACAAGTGTCCGTAGTTTTGTTGGTAATAAAGGAATCTTTGCATTGATGGTCTAACACCTAAACTCTCACAGCATCTCAAATAAGAGATGAATTCATACCAAGGTGCTGTAGGATCAGTATCCGCCATATCTACACCTCATTGTGTGAAGATACTTAAGAACTTCTTCCCTAATCTCCATCAGTTCATTGTAGCACTTTTGATTGTGTGCACATTGACGAAGTGCCGAATCTGGTTTGTGAACAGATTCGATAAAGATGTCAAGTCCCCTCAACATCTTATCTTCTTTAGATTCACCGTCAGGAATGCTGTTCTGGTCTTTCATTGGTTAATCCCACCAATACTGTAAGTTATTTAAGCAAGAATAAAATGCCGAAAATGGTTCACAATGCCCATAAACAATTCTATCCTTAAGATTATCAATATAAGTTATGATACCTCTAGTTACAGGGTTGTCCTGAAGATAATCTCTAAATTGAAATGTATCAAACTTTTCATTATACACAAAATGAGGGAATTGGTGCTCCCATCCCCTAAAGAATATATCATCTCTCTTTAGACCTTCTTCATTGTAAGATACCCATTCTCCAGTATCTTCATCCCTCCGAGTTTCTAATCCATCAAAATACCTTTCTGCAACATTCTTATCTTGAACATAGATCTTCTCTACCCACTCTGAACATAATTCATGACACATCTTCTTAAATGTACTGTTTTGGGCAGTAAAAACAAGGTTGTAATCAATGAAGGTCCAGTTAGAAGTTTGCTTTCTAGTTTCTTTGTACCTTGCAGAGTGATGAAGGATTGTGAATTGAGTTTCTAGATCATATTTTGTCATTGTATTTTACAATCTTTGGGTTTAATTTTCACAACCTCAACAATAAGTTCTTCTTTCATTTGGGAAGAAAAATCTTCGATATTTTTAATGTTGTTTACGATTTGATTTACATCTTTACAAGAAAGAGTAAAGGACGTTGCTGATGCTAAGAGAATGCTAAACATAGTCAATAATCCTCCAACTTCAATTGATATTTATTTTTGAAGTGTCCAATGCTCATTACCTTTTTTCTGAACCCAGAAACAGTATTGCCGATTCAAAGAAACTAGAAAGAACTTATCAGCAGTTTCCTGTTCAATTTCGCAAGAATGAAAACTATCCATAATGTTACAAAAACGATTCTTTGCTTTTGAACTCTTCGGAGTTACGTTAATAAACTTCTTTTTAATTGCAGTCATACCAGTTTTGAATCTCCTGTAAGTTTAGATGTTTTTGAATGAACTGTGGGAAGTTGTGTGCCAGTTAGTCAATTGGCAACTTTGCTACACTCTTTCCTTTACGATGCCTTTCAATAAAGTTCCTTGCAGATTTTTCATTTCGACAGAGTTTAATTTGCTGTCCCTTATGTATGATCATAAGTTGCGTGCTATCTATACCAAAGGGCACAGCAGCATATACATCTGGATCCTCCCATTTGCCAACGATAAATCCATTTTCCATAAAATCCTCCTTTTTATTGGGGCGCAGGTGCCATAGGGCGTTTCAGGCGAAATTTCAAGTTTTTTGGGTTTTTGCTCTAGTGGTGGCCTGGGTTCTCAGTGGGACTCAGGCAAGACCCCCGAAGGGGTCCTGCCCAAAGCGGATCAGCGGCGCACCACAGAATCCAGCATTTCACCGCGCTCAAACACAGTGTCAACAACGTTCTGCAATGCTCGCTCGGTAGAAACACCAACCTGAGAGTAAACAGGAACAACACAGAGACCAAACTTCTTGGTATCGCTACCCAAACGCAGCACACGTCCGATGGTCTGAGTCATCTCAATCACATCCATATTGCGAAGGAAAATAACAGTTTCCAGTTCACTCACGTTGATACCCTCAGAGAGAATAGAACGGTGAAGAACAACAAAGTGCTTGTTAGGATCCTTACCCCAAGCGTTGAGAGTGTTGAAGAACTCTTCGCGGTTCACTTTCTTGCCATCAATCACAGCACCAGTTTTGCTGGTGATGTAGAGGTAAGAGTAACCACGTTGATGCAATTCAGAAGCAAAATCAGTGAATCCCATCAGATTAATGAGTTGCTTGCTTGTCTTAACACAAACAAGAATCTTCTTGGTCTCAGTGTCATCAATGGTGTCCAACACGTTGGCACAATCAATGTTGGGATTGATCTGTTTTGCCTTGTGCATATCAAACTTCTTTGCCTGAATCTTAGGAGGAATGATGTAACCACCCTCTACCAGTTCAGGTGCAGAAACGCGGCAAATAATGTCACCATAAACCTCAGCATCGTTCATACCAGGTTTGTTGATAGTGACCGAAGTCTTGCGAGTTGCAGTAAAGAAGTAGCAACGTTCTGCATCACCAGAGAAGAACTCTGTAGGACCAAAGAAGTTACGCTTTACGGAATTGTGTGCCTCATCAAAGTAAATGGTGTTCACTTCGATGTCTGCTTGACGCAAACGATCAAGAGAGTTGTAGGTCGTAAAGATAATGCAAGCATCACCAGCAGTGCGAGCAACGTTAGCAAACATATGAATTTGCTTGGGGTTGGTGCTGCTGAAGTGAGAAGTTTCACCACTGTGAGCGTGCATTACGTGCACATTCTTGGTGTCGATAACCTCAAGAAATTCGCTACAGAGTTGCTCTGCAAGCAAAATACGAGGGCAAACAACAACAATGGTGGTAGCACCAATGTTGTCAATCTGTGCCTTAGCATCAGTAATCATTGTGAGAGTCTTGCCTGCACCAGTAGGCATAATCAACTGCCCCTTCATATGGGCAACCATTGCATCAACACCGCGTTGCTGGTGGGGGCGAAGGGTCAGGGTCATCAACGAATCAATTTCAATACATACATAATAACCCCCCTGACCGCGAAAGTCAAGGGGGTTGTGTAGGTTATTCAACTGTCACACTACATTCTCACCACTCGGGTTGATGAGAACGATGGTTCATAAGGTAAGTTAGACAATCATCCGCTTTCTTAAGTTCCTTTTCTTTCTGATACCTGTCAGAATGATACACACTCAAACGGTCAACTTCTTTGAGAAGATTGAGTCGAAAGAAAGTGAACTCATCATCAGCAAACAGTGTGCGAGGATCTTGTCTTTTCATTGTTGAGTGATAGATTGAAAGTTGCAATAAACCGAACTTTAATCAAACAGCAAGTGCACCGCTGGGAATCTCAACAACCTCAGGCAGTTTGCTATCATCAAACTGGTGCATATCGTATGCTACCCATTCACCATTGCGGAAGACATATGCAAACTCTTC
>Ga0181592_10005539_pt1 | contig 10381 bp, 7 predicted proteins | sample 071ome_20_FD_133755 | JGI IMG/M metagenome (GOLD analysis project Ga0181592, IMG submission 133755) | Coastal salt marsh microbial communities from the Groves Creek Marsh, Skidaway Island, Georgia - 071412BT metaG (megahit assembly) | ecosystem: Environmental > Aquatic > Marine > Intertidal zone...
TGAAAAGCTATTAATTACAAACACGTCATCGCCATAGTTCACTGCGCTATGGGGCGCGCGATCGTCATACACAAGCCCATGATAAATTTCATCCACCAGCAAGATGCCTGATTTCGACTTCACGGCTTGGTATAAAGCGCTTAATTGCCCTTTAGACATAACAGCACCGGTGGGATTAGACGGCGTGGCCACCAACGCGCCTACAGTGTTGTCCTGCCAATACTGCTCCACTTGTTCTGGTGTTAAATGGAAATCATCTTCTGCTAATGTGGGCACTAAAATGCCATCGGAATTAATATTGGCCAAAAAGTGTCGATTACAGGGGTAACCAGGGTCAGTTAGTAATAGGGTTTCATTTGGCTCCATAATCAACGAGGTGATTAGCTGCAAAGCGCCAGATGCCCCAGGGGTAATGACAATTCGTTCTGGCTCTACTTGCTCATGGTATCGCTGTTGATAGAAGTCAGCGATTTTTTGTTTAAGTTCCTGCAAACCTGTGGCGCCCGTGTAATGGGTTTGACCACCTTTGAGGGCTTGAATGCCCGCCTCTACAACTGCCTGAGGTGCGGTGAAATCCGGTTCACCCACTTCAAGATGAATCACGTCTCGCCCTTGATTTTGCATGGCTTGGGCTTTTGCCAGTAAGTCCATGACGTGAAATGGTTCGATTAGATTCAGCCTTTTGGCTAATTTCATGGTATGTTCCAATGAGTTTTTAGGGTATTTTCCTGTTTTTAGCAGGAAATTTCCGCATTTATTTTATATTAATGTGGCATAGGCGTTCGTTATCTGATAGCTTTTCGCCGCCCAAAAAAATACGGTTCATACTTGATATGAGCCTAAAATGGAAACATGATTGGCCTTTGGCCTTTACAAGGTGAGGCAGTAACTTATGCCAACTACAGAACATCAATCATTCGCGCTGTCCAACTTCGAACCTTACAAGGAGAAGAAGGGCGAAGAGTATATGAATCCTGAAATGAAAGCTCATTTCAAGATGATTCTTAACAACTGGAAACAGGAGTTAATGGAAGAAGCGGATCGCACCAAAATGCACATGCAAACGGATGCGGAAAACTACGCGGACCCTAACGACCGCGCTAGCCAAGAAGAAGAGTTTAGCCTTGAGCTGCGTACTCGTGATCGCGAACGTAAATTGATCAAAAAGATCGAAAAAACCCTAGAGCTTATTGAAAACGATGACTACGGTTATTGCGAAGCATGTGGCATTGAAATCGGTGTGCGTCGTCTTGAAGCGCGCCCTACCGCTGAGCTATGCATCGACTGTAAAACTCTAGCCGAGATCAAAGAACGCCAAATCGGCAACTAATGCTTTGTAAAGACAATTAAGCACCTTTTAAAGGTGCTTAATTTTTTGCCTATGCCCCAAAACCTTTACATTGGCCGATTTGCTCCGACACCCACAGGTCCCTTGCACTTTGGCTCCTTAGTGGCCGCTCTGGCCAGCTATCTTGATGCCAAGGCCAACCACGGCAAGTGGTTATTACGCATCGAAGATTTAGATCCTCCTCGGGAAGACCCCACAGCAAGCACAACCATACCAAAGCAGCTAACCGATCATGGCCTGATTTGGGACGGGGATATTGTTTACCAAAGCCAACAATCTCAGGCTTATGAGGCCGCCCTTAACCATTTAGCCGAGCGCCATCAAACCTTTTTTTGCCAATGCTCACGCAAACAACTGGCCCCTAGCCAAGGCAGGCACTTAGGAGCTTGTGATAGCACAGAGGAAAATGCCGCCATCCGCCTAGCAGTTCCCAATAGGGTCATCACGTTTAAAGATGGGGTATATGGCACGTTCGAGCAAAACCTATTAAAAGAGGTGGGGGATCAAGTTCTAAAGCGAAAGGATGGCTTATATGCCTACCAGTTAGCGGTGGTGGTGGATGACTATCTATCCGGCGTAACTCATGTGGTACGTGGGGTGGATTTACTGGATAACACCCCAAGGCAAATCTACCTCATGCAATGTTTAGGCTATCCCATCCCCCAATACCTACATATTCCTCTAGTGACCAATGAGCAAGGTCAAAAGCTCAGCAAACAAAACCAAGCCATGGCCATTGACTCCCAGTATGCCAAGGCCAACCTCATTAAAGCACTAGAATTTCTTCAGCAACCTGTCACTCCAGCCATGAGAAATGCCGATATTGCGTCGTTGTTACGTCTGGCCAGTGATCAATGGCAACCTAAGCGAATTGCACCTAGTAAAGCCGGCCTGATTTAAACTTGCTTCCATGTGTTACGAGCAGTAACATTATTGCCCTATTTTTAGTCTGAGCCAGCCATGTACGCACATCGCCTGATCTTATTATTTGTGTTTGCGGGATTCCTATTTTCCCCCATGATCATTGATTGGTGGCTGGAACCCGCAGGTGCCTGGTATCGACCATTTGCGCTTTGGTTAATACTCATTGGTATTTCTGTAGGGCTTCAATACTGGCAAGAGAAGGAAGAACTATGACCTTCAGTGTCGGCGGACTCAGTGCCATCATCCTCATTTACCTGTTTCTGTTATTTTTTACCGCCTATATGGTGGAAAAAAGTTGGATTCCGCTTAGATGGGTGCGCCACCCCGCTGTTTATGTGTTATCCCTTGGGGTTTATGCCAGCGCCTGGGCATTTTATGGCAGCGTGGGTTTGGCCCATGAGTATGGTTATGGTTATCTCACTTACTACTTGGGGATCAGTGGCGCCTTTGTATTAGCACCAGTACTCCTGAAACCCATATTACGCATCACCAAAGACTATCAGCTTACATCTTTAGCCGACTTATTTGCCTTTCGTTTTCGCTCTCGTGCAGCAGGTACCCTCTCTACGATTGTGATGCTGACAGCCATATTGCCTCTGATCACTTTACAAATTACCGCAGTCACAGACAGCTTTAGAATCCTCAACAATGAATTTGGCCGCATCGATATTGCATTGGGTTATTGCGCAGTAATGACCGCTTTTGCCATTTTATTCGGCGCCAGACACGCAAGCCCAAGGGAAAAACACGATGGTCTAGTATTCGCCATTGCCTTTGAGTCTGTCATCAAACTGGTGGCCATTGTTATTTTGGGTCTGGCCTCCATGTACTTGGTGTTTGATGGTCCCAGCGCCATGGATCAATGGCTGCAAAACAATGCTTATCGCCTGACCAGCATGTCCGAACCCATTCAAGAAGGCCCATGGCGGACCCTGCTGTTGGTATTTTTTGCCGCCGCTATAGTTATGCCCCATATGTTTCATATGGCCTTCACTGAAAACACCTCTACCCGAGCATTAAGCTTTGCTAGCTGGGGCTTGCCTTTGTTCTTATTAATCATGGCGGTCATGGTGCCACCGATTTTATGGGCGGGTATCAACCTACATGTGAATTCCTTCCCTGAATATTTTGCCGTGGGCATTGGCCTTAAACTGGAAAGCCCTTGGTTATCTGGGGTGGCTTTCGTAGGTGGCTTAGCCGCTGCTTCTGGCATCATGATTGTCACCACCATTGCTCTGGCTGCCATGATCCTTAACCACATGGTGCTACCGAACTTACAACCTAACCCAAAGAAAGATGTTTACGCTTGGCTGCTTTGGGTGCGCCGCTGGATCATCGTTGCATTGTTTGCCAGCAGTTATGCGTTTTACCGCTATTTTGCCCAAGGTAAGGACCTTGCAGAATTAGGCATTATTGCTTTTGTGGCAACGTTGCAATTTTTACCTGGAGTATTGTCGGTACTTTATTGGCCCATTGCCAACCGCCAAGGTTTTATCTGTGGTTTATTGGCAGGTATGCTGGTCTGGTTCTGGAGCATGTTTTTACCACTGCTTGATCTAGATACCCTCACGTGGCTGAAGACTTACATTCCAGAAGTAAACGATGATAACTGGTATCTAGCCGCCACCTCATCGGTTCTCATTAACTCAGCGTTTCTGGTGATTGTCTCTTTACTGAGTAAGACTCGCCCAATTGAAGCCAGCACCGCTGAAGCCTGCTCCATCGATGCACTGAGCGCACCTCAGCGAAAAGAACTGGTCAACAATTCCCCAGCAGAGTTCATCGCCAGTCTCACTGAGCCCTTGGGTGAACAAGCGGCCCAAAGAGAAGTTCAGCAAGCCCTAGATGACCTAAGTATTACCGAAAGCGAAAGCCGACCTTATCAACTTCGCCGCTTACGCAACAAAATTGAAGTGAACCTGTCTGGATTAATGGGGCCTTCGGTGGCCCATAGCTTGGTCAACCAATGGCTACCTTACAAACACACCAGTAAGTTAACCACAGGCCATGATATCCACTTTATTGAAAAAGGCTTGGAGGCTTACCACTCTCGCTTAACCGGTTTAGCCGCCGAGCTGGATAACCTGCGTCGCTTCCACCGCCAAACATTAGAGCACCTGCCAATGGGTGCTTGTAGCCTTGGAAGTGACGGAGAAATCCTTATGTGGAATTCCGCCCTTGCGCAACACACCCATATTCCGGCCGATGATGTGGTGGGCAGTAAAGTCGAAAGTTTAGGGGAGCCACTGCGCAGCTTGCTATTGGACTTTATCAATGACTCAAGTAGCCATATTCACAAAAAAACCATAGAGGTAAATGGTCGCCCTCGCTGGATCAACTTGCACAAAGGCACCTTAGAAAACCCAGAGAACCATGAATATGGCGGCTTAGTCATCTTGATCGAAGATCAAACCGATACCCAGCTATTAGAAGAAGAGCTGATTCACAGTGAACGCCTCGCCTCGGTTGGCCGTTTAGCCGCAGGTGTGGCCCATGAAATTGGTAATCCCATTACCGGCATTGCCTGCCTCGCCCAAGACATAAAATACGAAACCGATAATCCTCAGCTATTGGAAATTGGCGAGCAGATATTAGAGCAAACCCAAAGGGTCAGTCGCATTGTGCAATCCCTTGTGAATTTCTCACACACAGGCAATCACCTTCAACACCAAGAACAAGGGCCTGTGAATATCCGCCATTGCAGCCAAGACGCCATTGACTTGTTGCTGCTCAGTGACAAAGAAAATGAAATTCGCTTTGAGAATAACTGCACTGATGATTGTATCGTGCTCGGTGATGAACAGCGCTTACAACAAGTGTTTGTGAACCTACTGAGCAACGCAAGGGATGCCAGTCCGAACAACACCACCATTAGAATTGAAAGTAGCTTGGATCGTCACTCTGTCACCATCAAAGTCACCGATGAAGGCACAGGAATTGATCCGGACAAAATCGAACAAATTTTTGAACCCTTCTTTACCACCAAAGAAGTGGGCAAAGGCACAGGCCTTGGCCTTGCCTTGGTGTACAGCATTATTGAAGAACATTACGGCCACATAAATATACAAAGCCCCGCCAACGAAGCAACTGGCACGGGCACCTGTGTGGTCATCAGCCTGCCACGATTCCAAGACGAATCTCAGGCATAAAACAGAGGGAACAACATGGCCAATATACTCATAGTTGAAGATGAAAAAGTCATACGTAGCGCCCTTCGCCGCCTACTTGAACGCAATGAATACCAAGTGGACGAAGCGGCCAGCTTAACCGAGGCCAAAGAGAAAGAGTTCAACCAATATGATCTGATTATTTCCGATTTGAGATTGCCAGGAGGCCACGGCACCGAACTGATTGAATTGGCAGAAAACACCCCAGTTTTAATCATGACCAGCTATGCCAGCCTTAAAAGCGCCGTGGATGCCATGAAACTCGGAGCTGTAGACTACATCGCCAAACCCTTTGATCACGATGAAATGATCATCGCTGTGCAGCGAATATTAAAAGAGCGCTCCTTAGAAAAGCAAAACCAAGTGCTCAAACAAGAAATTCAAAAGGTTCATCCCACCAATGGCATCATTGGCAGTTGTGCCCCCATGCAAGATTTATTTAAAAAAATCGGCAAAGTCAGCCCCACGGATGCCACGGTACTGATATTAGGGGAATCGGGTACGGGTAAAGAACTCGTGGCGCGAGCCATTCACGAGCAAAGTAATCGCAGTGACGCCCAACTCATCAGTGTGAACTGTGCAGCCATCCCAGAAACCCTGATTGAGTCTGAATTATTTGGTCACGAAAAAGGCGCCTTTACCGGTGCTACCGCAGTGCGCCAAGGCTTAGTGGAAGCGGCCGACGGCGGCACCTTATTTTTAGATGAAATTGGCGAATTACCTCTTGAAGCTCAAGCTCGATTGTTACGAGTACTACAAGAAAGCGAAATTCGCCGTGTGGGTAGCGTGCAAAGCAAAAAGGTAAATGTTCGTTTAGTGGCGGCCACACATAGAAACTTGAAAGAATTGGCTAAAAAAGGCGAGTTTCGTGAAGATTTATACTACCGCTTAAACGTGGTAGAGCTAAAACTGCCACCATTGAGAGATCGTGGTGATGACGTCATCGAACTGGCGCAAAAGCTACTAGAGCGCGCCTGTGAGAAACTCAACCGCCCACTGCTAAGCTTTTCTAATCAGTGTGAACGGGACATCAAGCGATACCCATGGCCTGGTAACGTGCGTGAACTTGAAAATGCAGTTGAAAGGGCTGTCATCTTAAATGATGGTGAACCCATCACAGCAGAGTCCATGGCCATTGATATTCAGCAGGATGACAAAATCCCAGCCTCTATGATGGCCTCTCTTCAACAAGACGACACCGCAGACGAAAACGCAAAAGTTGACGTCAACCCGTCTGAGCTATCCCTTGATGATTACTTTTTGCACTTTGTCCTTGAAAACGAAGACAAGATGACAGAAACCGAGCTTGCTCAAAAACTGGGAATCAGCCGTAAGAGTCTGTGGGAACGTCGCCAGCGTTTAGGCATTCCACGTAAAAAAGCCAAATAACACACACAAACCGCCAGCCCTATTCACTTAGGCGCTGGCTTTATGTCACCCCACCACCCCATGCCTTGCCATTTGTTACCATCCGTCAAAATGTTACCTGTCGCCTCAAGACTACGCCCAAAAGCGTCAAATTAAGTAACACCAATCACGTCATTTTGATCACTCAAGACAAGATATATTTGCAACTTATTGATTTATATAGGTATTTCAATTCTGGCACATCACGTGCAAATAGTCATAGTAAGTCACAGAGATGCACAAATAAAAATAAAAAAGCACCTCTGACTAGGGCTTGGTTGATACAAATAAAAATAAAAAAATCTCAACCCAAGTCCCTTTGCCACAATAAAAATAATAACTGGCATCTGAGGCAAATTGCTTTAGGTTCTTACTCAAAGAGCCCCGAATTTAAAGCAATTTGCTTGATTTCTTCTTTTCAACCCCACTTCTGGTTATTCAACAGTCAAGTCAGACGATTTTTTGACCTGTTTTTAAAACGATTACTTAGCTCACCCTAACTTGATGAAATCATTCAGGTTTTTATCTGTATAAAAAACATACGACTCTGTTTTTTTTGATAAAAATGGATATTACTAGAGGGAAGTGTGGCGCATTTTGTTACCGGCGTTACCCAAGTGCACAAACCAAGCCACGAAAAGGTAGCACACGGTAACAAACCTCTGACACAAAAACGGGGGGAAAGTTCAAAAAGCCCGCAAACCATTGATTTATAAGGACTTTTAAAAGTTGGCACGCCAAATGCTTTAATACGGGCACATAGCGACATCGTCACAAATAAAAATAAAAAAGACGAATCGCGCGTAACACCAAGTCGGACATGAATAAAAATAAAAAAGTTCCGCTGAGTGTTACGAGCCAAAATAATTAAAATAACAGGCAAACCAGAATTCGTGTTCTGAGTGTTTAGTGACCCATTATTAAAATAACAACAAGGGCGCACCAGATACCCAAAACACAATTCGACCTAACAATAAAAATAATAAGACACTCGAATCGAAACCGGGTAGCACCAATAAAAATAACAAAGCTACCCTCGACATTTTCTTTCCCTTACACCCCAACCTCTTGAAACCCAAGTAAATCTGCTGCTTTAGTTGCGTTTGTGCTTAACTTCTGTACACTGCCAGCTCCTTAAATTCAGCTTATGACAATATGTATTAATCGGTTGAATGGCCATTACTCACGCTTTCATCAAAACATGCTTAGACGTCTTATTTCCAAACTGAAAAAATCACCCACCAGCTCTGATACGTCCTTACAGGTTATTGCTCGTAAAGAACATGGGATTAGCCGTGATCACATCAGTGAAAACGCCATTAAAGTACTGTATCGCCTAAAGAAAGCCGGATACGAAGCCTACCTAGTGGGAGGCGGTGTACGAGACTTATTGCTTGGCATGCACCCCAAAGATTTTGACGTAGCCACCAATGCCAGCCCAGAACAAGTCAATAAGCTGTTTCGTAATTCCCGCCTGATTGGCCGTCGTTTTCGCTTAGTACATGTGGTGTATGGCCGTGATGTCATCGAAGTAGCCACCTTACGCGGGCATCACGAAAACGCTCAAGGTAAGCAACAGTCGAAAAAAAGCGACTCCGGCATGCTATTGCGCGATAACGTGTATGGCACCATAGATGAAGATGCGGTTCGTCGTGACTTCACCATTAATGCTCTGTATTACGATATTAAAGATTTCTCAGTGCGTTCTTATGCCGGTGGCATGCAGGATTTAAAACGCAAGAAGATTCGCTTAATTGGCGACCCTGAAACCCGCTATCGCGAAGACCCTGTGCGCATGTTGCGTGCTGTCCGTTTTGCAGGCAAGTTGGATTTTCAAATCGCCAATGAGACCTCAACCCCCATATATGAACTCGCTCCTTTATTACAAGATATTCCAGCTGCGCGCTTATTTGATGAAGTGAGCAAGCTGTTTTTGGCCGGTCACGCTGAAAAGACATTTGCTTTAATGCAAGAGTATCGCTTATTCGAACAGCTCTTCCCTCATACACAGCAGTGTTTAGAAGCGAACCCTTTTTACGAAAAGCTGATTATCCAAGCATTAATTAATAGTGATGAGCGCATCGCCCAAGGTAAAACCTTAACCCCTGCGTTCTTATATGCCGTATTCCTGTGGCCTTGTGTTCTAGAAACACAAAAGACCTTAGAGCAACAAGGCATACCAGCGGCCCCGGCTTACCATCAAGCCACCAGCCAAGTATTACAAAATCAGCAAGCCCACACGGCCATCCCTAAACGCTTCAGTGAAGTGATTCGTCATATTTGGGATAGCCAACGCCGCCTTGAAAAGCGCGTGAAAAAGCATCTTGAAAGCATTCTGACGCACCCGAAATTCCGTGCCGCCTACGACTTCCTGCTGTTACGAGAACAAGCTGGTGAAGAGTTAGCCGGCGCTGGCAAATGGTGGACAAAATATCAAAAAGAGAATGAACATCTCATCGTCCAAGCCAAGCAACAAGCCAGAGAGCGTCGCAAACCGAGAAACGATCGACGCCCTCGTCGACGTCAACCTAATAACTAGGCAAGTGCGATGAAAGCCTGGGTCGATGTTTATATAGGTCTGGGTAGTAATCTAGACCAACCATTACAGCATGTGGAACAAGCCTTCCAAGAGCTGGCTGCCCACAAACATTTTCGAAATGCCAAACTCAGTGGCATCTATCAAAGCAAACCGGTTGGCCCTCAAGATCAGCCTGACTTTATCAATGCCGTTGCTTATGTAGAAACTCAGCTTGGTGCCCATGATGTTCTCGATGCTCTTCAAGCACTAGAGCAGACCCATGGGCGCAAACGCCTTCGCCACTGGGGGGAGCGCAGTTTAGATTTAGACCTATTGCTTTATGGCTGCGCCCAAATACGTACTCCAAGACTCACTGTTCCCCATGCACACATGCTGGAACGTAGTTTTGTACTGTATCCTTTGGCTGATTTGGTCCCAAATTTATGGTTTGATACAGGCCAAAATTGGTCTGAACACTTGAATCAGCTCGAGTATGACCTTGAGCTTGTGAAAAAAGGCATTTGACTTAGTCCTGCTAGATCCGGACTATACGCCCCAAATAAACAGTGAGTCGTGCATATGAGTAAAACCACCATAAACACCCTGCACCAAAGCAAGCACAATAACGAGAAGTTCTCCGTTGTGACCGCTTACGACGCGACCTTTGCACACCTAGCAAGTGCCGCTGGCATTGATGTGTTATTGGTGGGCGACTCCTTAGGCATGGTATGCCAAGGTCAGGACAGCACAGTGCCTGTGACCTTAGAGCACATGTGTTATCACACTGCTGCCGTCAAACAAGGCAACCAAGGGGCACTGCTCATGGCGGACATGCCTTATATGTCTTACGCCACCCCAGAGCAAGCCATCGCCAACGCAGCCGAGCTGATGCAAGCCGGTGCAGAAATGGTCAAATTAGAAGGTGGCGCGTGGTTAGTAGACACAGTGGAAGCCATGAGCGAGCGTGGCATTCCAGTATGTTGGCACCTAGGTCTCACCCCTCAATACGTACACAAA
>Ga0181592_10005544_pt1 | contig 10379 bp, 9 predicted proteins | sample 071ome_20_FD_133755 | JGI IMG/M metagenome (GOLD analysis project Ga0181592, IMG submission 133755) | Coastal salt marsh microbial communities from the Groves Creek Marsh, Skidaway Island, Georgia - 071412BT metaG (megahit assembly) | ecosystem: Environmental > Aquatic > Marine > Intertidal zone...
ATAGCCTTTGGCAATACCAAAGTAGTGAATCCATCCCCGAAGGTATTGGCTCAACTTAAAGAGTTGGTAGTGCATGGACACGCCCCAATTGCGGTTCGTGAGTCTCCGAACTTGTTGTTTAAACGTGTTCAACGAGTTCGGATGCCAGTGAATCTGACTTCCTTTAAATGTGAATCCAAGGAACTTGCTTTCATTGGTTTTAACGACGTGGCTTTTGACCGTGTTAACGATCAACTTCAGGCGATTCTGCAAGAACCTGCTGATACTTTGAAGCACTCGTTCACCTGCTCGCTGACTCTTTACCAGTATTGTAAAGTCGTCCGCGTAGCGGGCGAAGTAGTGGCCTCGTTTCTCAAGTTCTTTGTCCAGAGGGTCGAGCATGATGTTTGCGAGTAGTGGCGATAGAGGCCCTCCTTGCGGGACACCTTCTCTGCTCTCTTGGAAGAACTGGTTATCGATAACCCCAGCTCTGAGGTAGCTCTTGATCAGTTTCAGCAATCGCTTGTCTTGGATCTTTCGACCCAAGAGCGACATGAGTAGATCGTGGTTTACCCGATCAAAGAACTTTGACAGATCGACATCGACTGCAAAACGGCGTCCCGTTTTAATGATGCCTTGCACCTGCTTGACCGCTTGTTGCCCATTACAATTTGGACGAAACCCAAAACTGTTGTCCGAGAAGTCCGGATCGAAAATAGGCGTAAGGACTTGGGCAATGGCTTGCTGAATCACTCTGTCAGTGATGGTTGGGATGCCCAGTTGGCGCTTGCCGCCATCCGGTTTATCGATCTCAACACGTCTGACGGGAGATGGTCGATACTGGCCTACTTCTAACGCAGTTGCCACCTTAATCCAGTTGCCTTGTTTCACCCAAGCGGGGAACTCATCGATCGTCATCCCATCGACGCCAGTCGAGCCAAAGTTACAACGGTTGTTGGTGAGTAGCGGACATGCGCAACTCTATTCATGTGCTATTTTATAATAGATCAGAGTCGTCGATGATTCTGGGGCAGTCCATATCTAGCTGAAAGGAGTCTAAGAAACTAGCGGCGATTCACAGCGAGACACAACATCTTTATGCAATGGCTCTCTTGGGTGCCAGATAAGAGAACTGGGCTGGATCAAGTTATCTATTGAAGAGTTCCAGCAGCTTTCGTTAAAGAATTCAGATACCCGAGTTTATGGTTCAAAGGGACATGTGACAGGTCTGCTTGCGGCGGATGAAGCAAAAGAGTTCATCCGATTCGTCAAAAATTCCTTTCCAGACACTAATCAATTTAATTAGAGCATCTATTTGGGATGCAGGGTTGCAGTGAAATATTCGAGTACTCTTGCCTAGCTTGAGCCTAAAAGCTCGAACTTTATTAACAACTTAAGGCTTAAAGTGAAAGGGATTTTGGCGACCAGCGGCGTGCCAGAGCTTCAAGGCTTCAATATCCTCCGCCTCAAAATAGCGCAAGTATTCGGCGTCAAGAGGTCGATTTTTAACTAATGGATGCGCTGGAAAACTCGCCAGCACATACTCCAACGCATAAAGCCATCCGCCGCTTCGATCGCCATTCCATGCAATATCCTCCATGATATCCGCGGCTACGAAGCAGTACTCGTCGCAGCCAAATACTAGATCGATCAGTTGCTTGATCTCCTTGTGGCGAGAGTTCTCGCAGAAATCAGCGAATTCAGAACGCGCATAAGGCATTTTTTTCCGTACCATTTTTGTAACTCCCGCAACTTATTGCTGACCAGATTCCCCGAGAGCCATTCTAAGCCATTCTAAGCGCCAAAAAACAGAATCCCTCTAGCAAGCAGTCTTACGCCACAAAACCCCTTAGAACACTCCAGATTTAGCCCTACCACCACCAAAAGACCTTCCGCGACATTCAGATTGTAGACGACAGCACCTTTGCCTTCTCAATTCGGTCCTTGATCATGCTTAGCTCTAACTTCTTCTCGCGCTCTGTTAGGGATTCGATTTCCTCATCACTCAAGGCATAGGTTTCAGCCAGATCCACATAAAATCGGATCGTAGTGTCAGGACTTTGGTGGCCTGCTTGTTTTGCAACGCGATACAGTAAATCACGGCGGATTACATCACCCTGATTTTTTTTGTTCTCGTTTAATTTGCGTTCTACGCGATACAGTACAGTGGCAAACTTAGTTAACGCATAGCGTCTAAGCGCATGAGGTGTCAGCACCGGATTGTAATCAGTATATTTTTGGTAGATCGTGTTAGCATTCATTTTTGGTTGTCGTGCCGCGTTTCCGCCGTTTACAAATAGGGTAGAAATATTACACGGGTCTCCAAATTTTTTGCCGTGCGCCTCAAGCAATATTGGGCGCTCATACTCTATATACGAAAGTGTTTCCGCGACAAGGTCTTTAGGCACTTCAACCCTACGAGACTTATTAAATTTGGCTCCATCGTCGACCACAACACTGACAAGAAACGAATCAGAATCCCTAACCTGAGGAATCTGATCTACTTTCAACGAGACAAGCTCTTCCCGGCGCAACCCGACTGTTGTCAGCCAATGGAAAATGAGGAGATCACGTATCACCCTCGCGTTGTTCACCTCATCGCTTTTAGCGCTTTGGGACGACTCCGTCCCGGATGCGATATGATCTTCTAAACCCCTAATCTCAGTGTTAGATGGCACATATTTCTGCTGCATCTGAGGTGCTGGCAATTTGAATGGAATATCGTATGGGGCAGAACCTTGCCCTTTGGAGCGATTAACAACGATTCGGTATTTAAGTTTTGTCGCTTTATCGTTCCATCCAATCATGTTGCTGCAGTGTTCTTGCTCTTGCGCCCACCAGTAGAATGCGCATACCGCAGCGAGGTGTAAGTTAACATTTCGCGGACTGATTTCACCTTCAAGGTCGTCCCGAAAGTTCTCTAAGTTGAGGCTTGTTGCATCAAACAACTTAACATCGAGTCCAGCAAGATAATTCGCATATTTAGCAAGGTTCCGAGCGTCCGCTTCGACTGTCGAATAGTCAAGTCGATGCGTGAACCTGCGCGCAATCAGGTATTCTGTCAGCACTTCAAACGTAGCCCCTTTATCGTCCATTATAACTGGGCATTTAGGGGCACTAAAATACAAATACATTAATCACCACCAATATTACGAACAGTTTTTTTAGCGTCATTCCACTGAGCTTGCCGAATACCTTCAAGCCGCTTGAGGTCGCTCAGTTCTCGCCTTAACTCGGTATTTTCATCAACCTGTGCGTCCAGTTGAGCTTTTGTACGCTTAAGTTCGCCCTTCAGGCGATAAATCAGTGCTTCCAGTTCAGCAGTTTTACCCTTACCACGCTTACTTTTCGCCTCGCGAGCTTCCGCAGCTCGGCGCAAAACATCATCCACCCTTTGCTTGAGTTCGGTGCCGCGTCGAATGGCTTTTGCTGACTTGGAATTCTTTTCGAGTTCCCCTTCCGCCAGATCACAAAACCAATTAAACGAGAATGTTTTAGGCTCAATAAAACAATACTCTTTCCCAGCAATGTAACGGTCGATCTGCTCCAGCTTGGCTTCAATCTTTTGCTCCGCATCAGCCTTCTTCCCATTGCGGTTTTCAAAATCAGACATGCTGTTCGCCCCTTTTTGCTAAAAGGATGGATGAGCAATGAGCTTGGATATCACTCGTGTCTAACTGCACAAAAGGCTTGTCGACCGGCACGAGGTTTGGACATCCATCGCAAGAACCTACACAAGCAGAGGACACCTGAATCGCTCCATCCTCGACGCATTTACTGCGTGCAATTAACTCAGGAGATGCGCCGAAACAAGCCCCGTCACGTACGAAATTGAGCACATATTTATCGACCAAATCTCCTTTCATAGCCATCTGATCCGCGCGCAACGCTGGCTGACCCTCTAGGCTCCCAAGTAGCGCAGAGATCTCGTTCCCGACTACACTTGTGTTTGGCTTCAGCTCCTCTTCCATAAGATCAATGATCCGCTCGTTCTTCACAGATTTCATCGCCCACTGGCCATCTGCATCGGTGATATACTCCATCGTCATGTCAACGCTCTCATGACCAAGAAACCAAGATAATGACGGCAGATCGGGATCAGGATACTTATACCAATACGTCATGGCCCAGAATCGTCGGAATTGGTGATCAGCAAACGAATAGCGCTCACCATCAGAGTCCTCGCATTTGATTCCCACATAGGTACAGAAATCATTGAAATCATGCCAGACTTGCTGCTCCTTGCCATACACATTAGTCGCGATCACAAGACGATCACTACCGCTAGACGTTCTAGCTTGTTCTGAAATTTTATTCAGCACTGACACCGCTTTGGCGACGAGTTTTGTCGTCGGTAGATCTCGCATGCCTTCTTTCGTTTTTTGCTGATGAACGCGCAGAAAATATAACCCCCCGCGCTCCACGATGCAGTCAGATTTCAGGCCGACAATCTCCGCGTGCCGGCGACCAGAAAACGCAAAGAGCACAAGTAGGCAGGCTGAAGCAAGGTGCTTGTTGATGATAGCGTCTAGGCTTTCTCCCGCGATCGGTGGCGTCCAATTAAGCCACCTGCTAACAGTGCTCTTATGAACACCCATCTCCTTAGCAACATCTCTATGCTTCACTCCATCTTGTGCGAGTAGCCGTTTGACTTCAGCGACTTTCTTTGGGTCTACGGCAGTACTTTTGCCGTGGGTATTCTTAGCAAAACCGGACACTGGGAACGGAAATGCTCCCGGCTGATTCTCCTTGAACCACTCCGTCATTTGCTTGGCTGCATAGTGCGCTCTGTCCTTCTCAGAGGCCTTTTTGGCCCTAATCCTAGAAGACTTATCTAGCAAGGATTGATAATGGACTTTGGCCTGTTCGTAATACCCAAATAGTTCATCCGCATCAAGCACCCATCGAATGGCTTGGTCCATCAGTGGATAGAAAACGACCCGCGGAATATCCCTAGTCTTTCTCAAAACCTTAGGTGCACGCCTTTTAGCTTCAGGGGCCACATTGACGTCGCTAAGCCAGCTAGACTGGACGCGATGCTCCTCAGGAAACAAATCAGCCATGATGTGCAAGACCGAGAACAAATGCTGAATCGCCGTCAGCGGCTTGCGGATTGCAGCTTCTGTCCGATCATCACCCGATGACCGGTTAGCGCCATTTTTTCTGCTTTGTTGTCGAAATCCGTGTTTAGATTTGAACATAGCAAGTTCATTTTGATAGTCGCCTAAAGGCTGAAGCGCTCGAGGATTTAACCCAAGTTCGGCACAAAACAAAGTATGATTAAAGTCAGGGGTCTTTGCATGACCATTCGGAACAGTGAATTTCTCCAAATTTGACTTCTTAATGGCTCCAAGCGCTCCAATTGCACGCTTACTAAGATCAAGCCGTTCCTCAAGAGTCTTGTGCAAATAAGCATCCAAAAGCTCATCCGCAACGGCCTTGTTGATGCTTGAGAGATTTTCAATCTTAAATTTATAGAGCAAATAGCGGATCAGATTAATCACATTGTTGTAACGCTTGTACAGACCAATTGGGTTTGAGCATTTGCCTGCCTTTGACCGCACGGACCACGCAATGACTAGGTAGATTTTTACCGTCTGGAGTAACCCCGGATAGTCTCGCAAGCGTCTGCCGCCCTCAGCGACAGGTTCATTGGCTAGCTTAAGAACATATTCCGTAGACTTGTTCTTATCTTCTTTAAGTGTCCACTCGTCGGAATCGAACTCACAACCAACAAAAAAGGGCAAGCTGAGGGTCTTTGCTAAATTTAGCTTCGCAGGCTCAATGAGTGCTGCAAACGTATCTAGCGCGGCATTATCTGCAGACATTATTTCACCTCCTTCATCCGAAATATTCCAGCATACGGATTGGATTCCTTCGCCGCGCGCGCCTGAGCCTGACGAACTAATCGCGCATGAATTCTGGCGTTGGAGAACTTATCAAGAATCATTGAGGTAAAGAGCAACCATAATGACCATGGCGCAAATGCCTCTTCTGACAACTTTTCTTTAGCTGCCTTGAGTTCAGCATGCCAATGTATGACGTTGACCAAATTACCATCGCTAAGCACAAACAGGGAGCGCCTGTGAGGACACGTGAGGCAATTTTCCACTCGATCACAAACTTCACCTTTTTCAGTCCCCGGCTGAACCCCTGCCTTCGGATCAATACAGTGAACTCCGCCAAACTGGTTATTGACGGCTTCATTGAGCTCAGCAGTTCGTAGCGCCTTGACCTCGTCGAGTGACTCGCCCCACTTAACAGGATCAATGCCAATTCGCAACGCGAAATCCTGAATGTCAATGGTTAGCAGTGTTTCAAACCAGCTCAAAAACTCGCGCACCGCGCTTTCTCGGCGCATCAGTTCGGGCAGCTCAAAGGTATAGCGTGCTGCCATGGAGAGCCCTTTGTGCTGACCAAGTCGTGCTACTTCGCCTGCGTCTCGCGTCATCAATCCAGTCAACAACATCAAGCTTCCTCGAATCGCCTTGGGCGTGGTCGTCCACTGTCCATTGGAGGCGATATTACAAAGCGTTTGAAAATGAGATCGAGCAAAATTCTCGCTCGGCCGACTCGGGACATACTGCCGTCTTCTTGTAGCATCAACCTTTGTATGATTCTTGTAGTGAGCAAGGAATAACGCATCTTTATCCTCAGGGCGAACATCCCCTATAAAACGTGCTCTCTGCTCCAATTCATGCTTATATACATCTCTCACCGTGAGCGTATCTGCCGTCAGTTCAGCAGATGGATCTCGTTCGGCAAATAACTTGTATTTCGCTTCATCTCCCTGCGAACGCCATTTAATCCAGTTGAGCTGATAACCGCCTTCCATATTGTTCAGATCATTAATACTGAGATTCCAGATCGAGGACGTGTTACCTGCGGTCTCAAGCAGGATAAAAGCGTAGCCGGATACCATTCGAAGTGGATCGACACCCAGATGCAGGCGAATAGTATCTTGGTCATAGTCAAGCCTTTTCATCTTATCTGGCTTCCACAAGCGCTTGCTTCTAAGGTCGGAGTCCAACAACATTCTTGAATCATTGTGTCGATGCAAGAAAGTGGTGATAACTGCGGTCGGATTAGACCCAAGAATACGCGTATATTCGCGGCCAGCCGCTTGAGCGCCGCTAGCGCCCCAGTCTTTTGTAAGCGCTGCTTGGAGCGCATCTGCAAGCTCGCATATCTCAGGAGATTGAAGCCATTGCTTAGCTTCTTTAGTCGCCTGAATATACTCGAAGTAGAGTTGGCGCGATGCAGTGCACAGCGCTTCAACCCGGCCATTAAGCGTTCTGACGGCCAACTCAAGCGAGAAACCACTAGCAGCGCCATTCGACTCGCGACCCTTTGATAATGACAGGATCAATTGAACAACATCCTCATCCAGACCAGCATCTGAGTCTTCAATCACACTGAGAGTCTTTTCGAGGTCTTCGTTCGTGACGGCAAGCAAGGAAAGCAGTCGCTCGTCGAGAACCGTCGTCCCGCCGCGCAATCCAGTGTTAATCTTAAACCCAGCAAGATAGAGCTCTTGCGGAACCACGCCTTGATCAGCGCACCACTTGACGAAAAAGCTACTAACACCTGCAACTAAGTTGTTGCGCGACACACCACTGAGTGACTCATCTTTTGATAACGTGTCTCGATAGAGCGACAGAGCGTTCTGCAAAGATAGGTACTCCTGCGCAGAACTTAAATCTTGCTCTTTGCGAAAAAACTCTCTAAGCGCCTCAAGTCGATCATCATTGGAAAGAAAGTTAAGGAAGCGACTGTTGTGGTGCCAGTAGGAGCGTTCGCTCTCCTCAGAGCATTGATCGGCAAACGCTCGCCAGCCGTCAGCCAGTTTACTCACAAAGTCGCGACCTAAAGGCTCCGCATATTGAGAAAAATCTCTAACTCTCTTACCAACAACCACTTCCACCTTTTGCATTCCTTAGATAAGTTCGCTTTGCTCAGTTTCAGCCTTTGACTCGGGCTCGGCCGGCTTGAGTTTCGGCATCAACTTATCTCGAATGAGCCCTTCGATTTCGCTTGCAACTTCTGGGTTCTCCTCAAGGTACTTCGCCGCGTTTGCTTTGCCTTGACCGATCTTGTTACCGTCGTAGGCATACCATGCGCCCGCTTTATCAACTAGACCTTCCTTTACGCCGAGATCAATGACTTCACCCATATGGTAAATACCTTTGCCATACGTAATCTGAAATTCAGCTTGTTTAAATGGCGGCGACACTTTGTTTTTGACAACTTTTACACGAGTTTCGTTACCGACGACTTCGTCGCCCACCTTAACAGAACCAGTGCGTCGGATATCCAAGCGAACAGACGCATAGAACTTAAGCGCATTACCACCCGTTGTTGTTTCAGGGTTGCCGAACATCACACCGATTTTCATACGAATCTGGTTAATAAAGAGAATGGTGCAATTCGCCGCTTTTGCAGCGCCGGTCAACTTACGCAGAGCTTGAGACATCAGTCGCGCCTGAAGACCCATGTGCGAGTCACCCATATCGCCTTCGATTTCCGCTTTCGGGGTGAGCGCAGCGACCGAGTCCACGACGATGTAATTCACTGCATTGGAGCGCACCAAAGTATCGACAATTTCCAGCGCTTGCTCACCGGTATCTGGTTGAGAAAGCAGTAATTCATCGAGGTTTACACCTAGCTTTTCAGCGTACAAAGGATCGAGAGCATGCTCTGCATCGATGAAGGCACAGACTTGACCTTTCTTCTGCGCTTCCGCTAAAATATGTAAAGAAAGTGTACTCTTTCCTGCAGACTCAGGGCCATAAATTTCTATAATGCGACCTTGGGGGATCCCCCCAATTCCAAGCGCAATATCCAGTCCGAGAGACCCCGTAGAGATGGCCGGAATAGCCTCTCTTGGTTGGTCGCCCATCTTCATAATGGCGCCTTTACCAAACTGTTTTTCAATCTGACTTAACGCCGCATTTAAAGCTTTTTGCTTGCCATCTTCCATCATATCTCTCCAAAATACTTTACATGTACTGGTACACTAAAACGCTATCCTCTATGAACCAGTATACTCATTCACTCACTCAATGCGAACCACTTATCTATGTATCTTTAGTAAATCTCTACTATGCGTCCAGTAGGAAGTCCACCAATCCCAAGAGCTACATCAAGCCCAAGAGAACCGGTAGAAATAGCCGGAATTTGCTCTCGAGGAGCATCGCCCATCTTCATTACCGCCCCTTTACCAAATTGGCGTTCAATTTGGCCTAGAGCAGCATCTAACGCCTTCTTACGATTTTGATCAGTCATACATAGTCACCTTTAGAGATTGATTAATGTTTGATTGCTTCGAAGAGCATCTATCCCGCTCTCCCCAACAGATAGAACCAGAATCATCTAAATAGGCGTTTATGCACCCACTAACTCACCGAACTGAGTCTAATGAAATTAATAACCGCCCAATGCGGTTAGTTTTCGAGCCGCGCTAAGCGGCATTAAATCCAAAATCTCCGATATGGAAATAATTATTAATACAGGTAGAGTCTTGAGTTATAAATAAAATGTGAGAAATCGAAGTTGGCCAATAAATAAGGATCACAGCGATGAAAACAACGCCCTTTCAAAAGCTATTAATCATTGCTTCTGCAGTTACTGGATTACTATTGGTTGTGAATATGGGACACTTACTTGGTGAAAGCTTAGCATGCCACCATGTAAATAATTGCCCATCACTCTTTCAGCAATACTTACCGGAGCAAGCCACTCTATTCGGAATTCTATGCTTATGCTGCTTGTTATTCTTGCTTACCATTGATGGTGCGAAGAATAGATCCAAAATTAGCCGTTGAAATTTACAACAAAGGAATACTTGGAATGATAGATACAGGAACTTTAGATCGTTATTTTACGAGTTATTCGCCGAACGACCAGGAAGCTCTCAAGAAGCTTTGTATGGCATCAGAAGGCATCATTATTATTTCAGGTAATACCGGTAGTGGAAAACTGCACTTGGCCAAGCAATTGACTAAAGCATTGATTGATTCTACAGACGATCAATATCCTGAATTGGTGAATGATATTGATTATGGGCTAGATCAAATAACTGACTATGAAAACATAACTCTCGGTTCAATTGAAAAAAATGATCTATTGAACTTTGTAACTGTGAATTAACTCACCCAAAATCTTAGATAATTCACAGTTACAGCTATTTTAAATACAATTCCATCAAAATCCCCCCTGTAATCGTGAATTACCTCACCAAAACTATTAGATAATTCACAGTTACAAGCCATTTCTTATGTATTTCACCTGAATATCCCTTGTAAGCGTGAATTATCTCACTAAAATACATAGATAATTCACGCTTACACGGAGTTCGTATGTCTTTTATTGCCCGCAGCAAAGAATTATACAAACTAAAA
>Ga0181592_10005552_pt1 | contig 10373 bp, 22 predicted proteins | sample 071ome_20_FD_133755 | JGI IMG/M metagenome (GOLD analysis project Ga0181592, IMG submission 133755) | Coastal salt marsh microbial communities from the Groves Creek Marsh, Skidaway Island, Georgia - 071412BT metaG (megahit assembly) | ecosystem: Environmental > Aquatic > Marine > Intertidal...
AAGATTATATTCAATTGCACACCTATGCAAATGTATCTCAATTTGATCCAGTAAGAAAAAGATGGATCCGCAACGATACTCCTGATAAATATTTGCAAGAACACATTTTAAAAGGAGACGTTGGAGACGGTGTTCCAAATATCCTCAGCGCCGACAATTGTTTAGCCGTTGGCGAAAGACAAAAGCCAATGACTAAAAAACGATTAGAAAGTTTCATGAAAGGCGATGCTTGTCAGGACGCAGAAACGGCATTACGTTTTAAGCGCAACAAAAGAATGATCGATCTTTCTGAAATTCCTTCTGCATATAAAGAAAAAATATTATCAGAATATCGTTCTGAAAAAACAATTGGTAGGGAAAAACTTTTTAATTATTTTGTTATGAACAAATTGAAAAACTTACTTAGTGATATACAGGACTTTTAATTATGCCGATGAGATTAAGTTTATCTGAAATTATTAATAAGATTGCAGACTTAAAAACCAAACAAGAAAAAATTGATTGGTTTAGAAAAAATAATAGTTTGCAGCTTCGACAAATTTTAAGATTGACGTACGACAAAAAAATAGAATTCTTAATTCCTAATACTGCGCCCCCATGGAAAAAGAATGATTATATAGATGTTCAAAATATGTTGTATGGAGAAGTAAGGCGATTAAGAATTTTTGTTAAAGGCGGAGGATACGATAATCTTCCTCAATTAAAAAGAGAAAGTTTATTTATCAGCTTACTTGAGGATGTTGATAATGACGATGCAGAAATGCTTGTTCATATGATATCCCAAAAACCTTTTAAAGGTTTGAGCAAAAAATTGCTAGAAGAAATATTTCCAGACATTTATGAAACTAGGATTGTGTAACAATGGGTAAGAGGTACAAAAATTTTCGTAACGGAAAATTTGACAACAATAAATTTAACGACGAATGGGGCGATCTTAACGAAGACCGTCGTCGCGAAAAACAGTCAAATAAAGGCAAAAAATATAACCGCCGCAATCGCCGGAACGAAAAATTATCAAATTTTAAAGATTTTCTTTAAAAAAACTATTGACATAACGTTAATTGTAGGATATAATGGATCTGCAATTAACGTTTGGAGTTTATTATGTGGCGTGGTGCCGATATCAGTGAAAAGGTCATTTTGACCGATTGCGACGGTGTTCTTTTGGATTGGGAATATGGTTTTTATAATTGGATGCGTGAAAAAGGATATGAGCCAAAAAAGTGGGGTCAGTATTCAATCCATAAAGCATTCGACTTAGAAAAAGACTTTTCAAAAAGTTTAGTCCGTCATTTTAATGAATCTGCAAATATAGGTTATCTTCCTCCTTATAAAGATGCAATTAAATATGTACGTAAATTACATGAAGAATTTGGTTACGTATTCCATTGCATTACTTCATTAAGTTTAAATCCTTATGCAAAAGCTCTTCGACGGAAAAATTTAGAAACTCTTTTTGGTGTAGGAGTTTTTGAAAAAATCGTATGTCTTGATTGTGGGGCTGATAAAGATGAAGCTTTAAAACCGTATTTAGATAGTGATTGTATTTGGGTTGAAGATAAACCTGAAAATGCGATTGCTGGTCTTGCCGTAGGTTTGGATTCGTATTTAATACATCATCCTCATAACAAAGATTTTAACAGTCCTTCTATACGTCGTATTAAAAATTGGCAAGACTTGTATGAAGCAATTGTATAAATAAATTTGCAGGTGGAGATTTATGCCAACATACGATTTTAGAAATAACAACACACAAGAAGAGTTTTCAAAACTCATGTCTATTGCTGCAAAGGAAGAATACCTAGCAGCCAATCCTCATATACAGCAAATAATTACCGGATTTCTGGGAATCGGTGACCCAGTACGCCTTGGGCTTAAAAAGCCTGATGCGAGTTTTCGTGATGTTCTTAAAGAAGTAAAAGGTACCCATAAAGGGAGTAGAACAATAAAAAACACCATCAATGACTTCTGACTTAAGAAGTCCAAGGAGGTCCCTATGTCTAAACAGCAACGAAGGCTCTCACGGAAAGAAAAAAGGAGGATGGAAAGTAGCACAAACTACATTGTAAATAATCGATTTAATATGAGACGGATCGATCCGTTAACTGCCTCGCAAGAGGAATTCTTCGATGATTATGCAAGGGGGTATAACATCGCTGCGGTTGGTACTGCAGGCACAGGAAAAACAATGTGTGCAATGTACCTAGGTTTGAGAGACATTTTATCAAAGCCTGATTATGAAAAAATCATCGTCGTGCGCTCAGCCGTACAGACGCGGGAGCAGGGTTTTATGCCCGGCAATAAACAACAAAAGGAGGCAGTGTTTACAACCCCATACGCAGATATATGCGTAGACCTTTTCCAACGAGGAGATGCTTGGGATATCCTAAAGCAAAAAAATATGGTAGAATTTACCACCTCTTCATTCGTCAGAGGACTTACCTTTGACAACTCAATCATCATCGTAGATGAATGCCAATCAATGACATTACACGAATTAGATAGTATTATTACTCGAGTAGGAGAATGCTCAAAAATCATTTTTTGTGGAGACACAAAACAAGATGATTTACAGATGTCTCGAAATCGAGCTGATGTTACAGGTCTACCGGGATTCTTAAATGTCTTAGAAAAAATTCCTTCGTTCAGAGTAATCAATTTCGGTATTAACGATATTGTTAGATCTGGTCTTGTGAAGGAATATATATTAGCAAAGGAAGGTTATAACCCGGAGCGATATCTTAAGGCAGTGTAATGGCAATCGGTGACATTTATTATAGGATAACAAATATTGGAGGTAATTATACGGAAGTGGGGTACATTGCGGACCCCACGACCACCTTGTTACCTTCTATTTTTTCAAATGAATCGTTAAAAGAATACAGCTATAACATTGAATTTTATGCTAATACTTCGACTGAAGTTGAAAATATGCCTGGTGTAATTGATACATACGCAAATACCGCGTTGCTTGATGTTAACGTTGTTAGTGATCCTATATACACAACGGCAACAAAAGTATCTAATAACACTATAAATGTTACAAGCTCAACCGCGTTTGAGCCGTTTCCTGGAGAACTTTATAAATTTTTAACTATATTTCCTGAAACTGGCGAAACGACAGAAAATGAAATGACAATATTGTCTGCAAGGAATTATCTATTATCAAATAACGAATTTGTTCTTGAATGGACTCCACCAGATCCTGACACAAATTCCGTAGAATATGTTTTTAATTTGAAAAAAGATGCGGGAACTCCTGCATCAAATTATACTTATACTCAAGATCTTGTTTGGTCTTCACAAGAAGGTTTAATTTTGTTTAATACTTTTTCTAATCCACCTGCCGATCCTTCTGAATTTGTCGATCCTTCGGATTTTCCAACAGAATTATAATAAGAGGAATAAAAAAATGAGTCCAGCCGCAAGAATAGGAGATGTAGTAGCAACAGGCCATCCTTGTACTCCAGTAACTCCAATTGTTGCAACATTACAAGCAACAGTTTTGGTAGGCGAAGTTTTAGGCGCGGTTGTTGGCGCAACATTAGATCCAACACATACTTGGTTACCAGGAAGCAGCTGTGTTCCTCATCCTGGTATGATTGTTAATACCGGGTCAACAAAAGTATTAATGGGAGGAATTCCTGCAGCAAGAATTGGCGACTCGGCCGACTTAGGCGCTGTTATATCTGGGGCTCCAAACGTTTTTATTGGTTGACATTCTCTTTAAAATTTGATATATTAGACATTATGAAAACATTTAAACATATCGATCACGGGATCGTTCTCCCTACGCTTACAAGAAAAACCACTGAAGAAGGACGTAGATATTTTACGCCTGATGGTTCAGCATATCCTTCTGTTACGACTGTATTAAGTATCCTCGGTAAAAAGGAACTCATGGAATGGCGTAAAAGAGTCGGCGAAGAAGTTGCTAATAAAATATCTCGACAGGCTTCTACAAGAGGTACTGCGGTACACAAACTTTGCGAAGACTATATCAATAATGAAGAAGATTACGCAAAGAAAGCTCAGCCTTCAAACTTGTTTATGTTTAATCAAATGAAAAGAATTCTTGATGACAAATTAGATAACGTTTGGTTTCAAGAATGCTTTTTGTATAGCGATGTTTTAAAATGCGCAGGCCAAGTTGATTGCATTGCCGAATGGGATGGCGAATTATCTGTCATTGATTTTAAAACGTCAAAACGACCAAAGACAATTGACAAAATTGAAAATTATTTTATGCAAGTTTGTTTCTATGCAATGGCGTTTTATGAAATGACAAAAGTGCCTATTCGTAACGGAGTTATATTCATAGGTGTCGATGATTCAGAACCGCAAATTTTTCAATTTTGTCCGCACGATTACTTAGAGCATTTTTCAGCCGTAAGAAAAAAGTATAATGAATTACACGGATAGATGGGTTATCGTCGATAAGAGACTTGGTATATTTTTAGGAATGTACGATTATAACGACAAGCGTGCTGAGGAAGAAATTGATGTAACTAATTTAGTTAAGGTTATTAATGACGAAGAACATAAGTATATGTATGCAATGTTTTCCAAGACATCTTCAAACCCATTAAATTTAGAACGAGCTTGTTCATTTACAACAAAAAGAGAAGCTCATTTTTTCATTATGGAAGTTTTTAGAAATGCTAGTCTTATGCTATTTGCAAAACCTGTTAGAGTTTCAGATGGAAGTACATTTCCTCATGCTATTGATTGTATTCTATCTGGACTAGGTGTATATACGTATTCTATGATGACGGACGTCTGGAACCGTGCAAATCAGACGATCCACTGAAAAAATATGAAAAAAAATGAAAAAAATAGTTGACAAGACTCCAAATTTAGGATATAATAGTCGTATAATTTTGAAATGAATAGGAAATCGTAATGGCGCACAATCTTGAAATTGTAAATGGTCAAGCTCAAATGGCATATCGTGGATCTGCGGGTACTCCATGGCATCGATTAGGAACTGCAGTTGGTGATGACCTAACACCACAAGAAATGATGGAAGCTGCAGGTTTGAATTGGGAGGTTCGCAAAGTTCCTACCTTTATTGAAATTGATGGAAACAAAATTGCAACTGGTACCAATTCTTTAATACGTACATCTGATAATACAATTCTTGCTCCTTCAGTAGGCGATGATTGGAATCCTGTACAAAATGCTGAAGCATTTGACTTTTTCACGGAATTTGTTTCAAGCGGTGATATGATTATGGATACCGCAGGATCCTTACGTGAAGGACGGATTGTTTGGGCACTTGCTGATGTACAAGAAAGCTTTGAAATTTTCGGAGGTGATAAAGTTCAAGGTTATCTTCTTTTTTCAAATCCTCATCAATACGGAAAATCGATTGACATTAAATTTGTCGTTGAACGTGTCGTATGTAATAATACTCTTGTCGTTGCCTTAAATGAAAAAGGACAGCCAGGAGTTCGAGTTTCTCATCGCAGTATTTTCGATCCTGCTGAAGTTAAACGTATTTTAGGAATCGGTCATAGAAAGTTAGAAATGTTTGAACAAGCAGCTAAGACTTTAGGTGATAAGAAATATACCGACTATGACTTTGAAAGATTCCTTGTCAAAGTTTTTGGAAAGTCAACCAAAGACAACAAAACTTTATCCAGGACTGGTCAGCAGGCGCTTGAGATTGTTAATTCTCAGCCAGGCGCTGAATTCCGTCCAGGTTCTTGGTGGAATGCATATAATGCAGTTACTTATTTGACCGATCACGAATTAGGTCGATCTGATGACACTCGCATGGCGTCTGCTTGGTTCGGTACAAATGCAAAGAAAAAGATTGATGCTCTTAATCTTGCTATTGAATTTGCGGAAGCGGCTTAATGAAAATCAAAATTGAAATAGAAATTGATACAGAAACCGATGAAGATATCCTCGAAGAGATTCTTGAAAAGATCGAAGATCTCAAAAAACTCAAAGATGATATATAGATTCAAAATCAAAAGGAGTGCACCTTATGAGCAAGAGTTATGTAAAATTTCAGCAAGAATTGACTGAATTAAATAGCGACGGCAATGATACTCGTGGAAGGAATGGCGAGGATTACGAATCAGTGTCTCCATGGAAGGATGAAGATCTACCAAAAAATGAACGGCTTAAAAAAGAACAGGCAATGGATCGAAGAAATGAACAATGAATTAAATGAACTAAATAATGTAATTTTTAAAATTGGCCGGCGCAATTATCCAATTTTTATTGATCTTGATACACCAGAAGGCGATGAGGAAGTGCTGCTTCTTATTGCTCGTAGGATGTCAAAACAATTAGGATTTGATTCAGAGAGAGTTTTCATTGAGCTTTCTTGTTCAAAAACCTTTGAAGATTTTCTTGAAGCATTCCAAAGTTATTTTGGTGATTACGTTGTTCTTGAAACCGAAAAAACAAATTTGCAAAAAGCAATTGCATAAATATAAGGACATAGCATGAGTTCTGAAAGAATTGTTTTTGTAACGGACAAATACGTTACTGAATTAGAAAAAGGCGATATGGTTCGTTTACCTTTTCAAGTGATTCAAAAATTGGATTTGAAAAAAGGTGATAAGATTGAGTTGCAACCTATTAACGTCGCCGAAGGCGAAAAAACTATTAATGGCTTTACTGTAATTAAATACCAGAGGTGATAATGAATATGATGACTAAATATGATGCCTTGACTGAAATTATTGAAGATCTTCAATTGCAAGTCAAACCTACAACGACTGGCCATATTCGTACGGCTATTTCTGTTCTCAAAGAAGAACAACATAAACTTAGGCAGCAAATGGAGGCTGCTTTAGAAGGGGCATAATGGTTACTGAACAAGAAACTGCAGACAAGGAATCGATTGCTGCTGCTATCAAAACTCGTTCTGAAAAAATGAAATTACTTGCTAGCGAGTTGTTTCAAGAACGAACAGCAGTTCGTAAAGAACAAAAACTTTCACAGATTAGTGAATTGTCTACCGAATTGCAAAGTCTGCAGGTGGCATTACTTAAAATTTAATTTGAGTTTTACATTATGAAAATTTTGAAAGAAATTACCGTATGGGATAGTCCTATCCCAAATCATACCTACGCCGTAAATCGTGCTGGTAAATTAATGGCATATAGAAAGCAAGGAGAAACCGAATGGATTGTTTTTCCTAAAGCTCATATGAATTTTGTTACCACACGCCGTAAGTTTGAAACATTGCTTAAACATGACGGCGAAATCCCAGAAGATTTTTTCGAAAATATTAATCTCCCAGTTTAATTATTTTTCAATTATTTCTCAACTTTTTATAAATAAAATTGAGTTCCAAAATAGAACTCTTTGTAAATTTTCAACAAAAGGAGATAACATGAAAAATCTTAAACTTGTATTGGCGGTTATTCTGACCTCTTTTGGTCTTAGTGCACAAGCTGTAGAGTTAGGTGGTTCAGTTGGTGTTGGTACCGACTACATCTTTCGTGGCGTGTCACAGATGGATGATTTTGCCATCAGCGCAGATGTTCATGTAGAACACAACGGAATGTCAGCAGGTGTATGGGCTAGTCAAGTAGACTACGGCACCGAAATTGATATTGAATATGATTACTGGGCACAGGTAGAAATCGGCGGTGAAGATTTCTCTGTAACTGGTGGCTACATTGACTATAACTATGCATCTATGGATGAATTCGCTAGTGAATCACCTCTCGATGTTGAAGAAGTATTCGGTAAGGTTCAAGTAAAGAACGTTGCTGTAACATACTTCCTCGGTCTTGATGAAGCTCCTGATTATTGGCAGGTAGACGCGTCTGTATTCGGACACTTCGATTTTTCTTATGGCGATTATGATACAGTCGGTACTCACTGGCGTGTATCAAAAGGCTACAAAATCTTCGAAGGAACCAAGCTCGAGTCTGACCTCGAAGTAGGTTATGTCGATTTTACAGCAGATGATGAATCAGCTATGGCTGATGAGAAGCAAGCCTATTTTGGTATTGTTAAACAGTTCTAATAAATAACTGAATGGCATATTCAGAAAAAGTATTAGATCACTATCAAAACCCGCGCAACGTGGGTCGCTTCGATGAAGAAGAGCAAGACGTGGGCACTGGCATGGTTGGTGCCCCGGCTTGCGGTGATGTTATGCGTTTACAAATAAAGGTGAATGAAAATGGAATTATCGAAGATGCTAGGTTTAAAACCTACGGATGCGGAAGTGCTATCGCTTCTTCCTCCCTCCTTACCGAATGGGTTAAAGGTCGCAGTCTTGATGAAGCTGCAAATATTAGAAACACCGACATCGCAAAAGAGCTCTGCCTCCCACCCGTCAAAATCCACTGTAGTGTCCTTGCAGAAGATGCGATCAAAGCTGCGATAGAAAATTATAAAATGAAACATAGTGAATTAGATAATGAGTCAAATAATAATTTATGATGACTTTCTCCCAAAAGAAGAAGCTACCGAAATATTAAATGCAATTTATACTGTTCCAATAGGTTGGTTTTTCCACCGTCGAAAGGAATGGAATAAAGAGCAAACTTCTATAAGATTAGGCACTACTTCAAGCGGTAGAAAAGTTTATGTTGACGAAAACATGGACATGTCCTATTCCTTTCTTTACACTAATTCTCATCAAGAAACATGTACTTGCGTTTGTTGCGGAATACAAAAACGATTCAGAAATAACCCGCCAAAAGAATGCGAAGGTATGAAAATCCAAGATGATTTTGTTAGCATATATCGACCTGGAGATTTTTTAACTCAACACACTGATAACGTTTCAGGTCGACAGTGGGCCTTTACTTATACTATTACTGAATTGTGGCGGCCTGAATGGGGTGGCCTATTAAACATAGATAGAGGCAAAGGTAAATGGGAAGCATATCATCCAATTTTTAATCGTCTTATTTTAATGGAGGTTAAAGATAACAAAGCAAATCATTTTGTTAGTGCTGTTACCCCAGACTGTCCTATAAATAGAATTACCTATTCTGGATGGTATGTTAACAAGGAGAATTAAAATGTATAAGTATGTTTTAAATTATTGGGGTCCAATATCTCCTCTCTGGTGGTCTTCTAGAGGACTTGATATCGAAACTGATTTGTTTGCAGGCGGCGCAATATTTATTATGAATATGGACGAAAATACGGACGATATTGCAGGTACTTATGATATTCCTATAATGTCAGGCCGAGATTGGTCTAGGTTTAATACATGGATCAATAATGTGCATACAGAAAAAATAGTTCCTTTAGAAGAATTGATTGCCGCGTTTGAAGCGGAAAGCGAAAAACAAATTGATTGGTTTTTAGAAAATGACAAACAAGTGTACGTACAAATTACAGAACCGATGTCCCTTGAGGAAGCAAGGAATGTATAAATATTTGCATGTATTATCCATCAGAAGACCTACATCTTAATATAGCAAGGGGCCTTGTAAAAGGAACCTCGTTTATTCATAAGTTTGGTGCTGTACCGACAATGAGTACCGGCACTCGTGGTACTGTGTGGGATGTAAATGATACACTGTATCCTTGGCAAACAATAGACAGTGGTCCTACAACTGTTTATGTAAGTGGAGTTGGCGCTGGAGATGCTGGTAAGCTATTAACAATTGAAGGCTTAGACGAAAACTATGAACTTGCGTCTGAAGAAATTGCTTTAGATGAAATCGCAACAATTACTACGACTACAATATTTTCAAGAGTGTATAGAGCTTATATCACATCTGGATTTACACTTGTCAGTACTATTGTTATTCAAAGAACAGGTGATAATACGACAATTGCTGCAGTACTTGGCGGTAACTCTCAAACATTAATGGCGGTGTATACAGTTCCAGCTGGTTATAAAGGTTATTTGACGAAAGGGGTTACTTCTTGTCAGGCTAATGCAGATGCTACTATTGATATGTTTGTTCGTTACGGTGGAACATCTGCGTTTAGAATTGGACATACTGCCGAGGTTGCTGGTGTAGGCGGACAATACAATTACGACTTTACGGTGCCGCTCGAATTGCCTGCATTGACAGATATTGATATTCAAGCTGACGTAAGATCTAATAATGCTCGAGTAACCGCGGCATTTGATATAATTCTAATCAAAGATAATTTAGGATAATTTAAAAATGGCACAATGGAATAGGGACACACAAAACTTCCTTCAAAAAGATACGACTTGGCCTGGCCGAGAAGATTTTCAGGCAGTAACAATTGCTGATCGATTTGGCGCAATCACCGATTGGAGACCAGACTTTACTTCTAAGAATCGTCTGAAGACTTCTGCTCCGCAAACAATGTTCTGGAACTCTTTCAGTGCATTTGCTGATAACGATACCTTCATTACTACAAAAAGCGGTAATGGCGCGGCTTATATCAATAACAAT
>Ga0181592_10005578_pt1 | contig 10350 bp, 10 predicted proteins | sample 071ome_20_FD_133755 | JGI IMG/M metagenome (GOLD analysis project Ga0181592, IMG submission 133755) | Coastal salt marsh microbial communities from the Groves Creek Marsh, Skidaway Island, Georgia - 071412BT metaG (megahit assembly) | ecosystem: Environmental > Aquatic > Marine > Intertidal...
AGATGCTTGGCGAAAGGGGCAACGATGCATTATTCCGGCTGTTTCGTTTGATGAACCATGTTGGGAGACCGGAAAAAATGTGTGGCACACCTTTCGGCGTTCAGACGGCAAGTGCTGGGGTTTAGCGGGACTTTGGAACACGTGGGAGGACAAGCAAACAGGAGAGATGGTGGAGAGTTACACCATGCTCACCGTTAATGCGGACGCGCATCCCATCATGAGCAGAATGCACAAGCCTGACCCAAGCTACCCCCCCGATGAACAAGACAAACGAAGCGTGGTTGCTATTCAGGATAGTCACACCAACGGCTGGCTCTTGGGGGCAGCAAACGATGTTCTTGGGCTTATCTGTCCGCCAGGCCCCGGGCTATTGCAATACCAGGCGCTGCGGGCAGCAACTGACTAAACCTAATTGAAGGCTAAAGGTTCAGGGGCGCTCGCTAACCTTATTTTGCTTGGGCGGTTTGGGGTGTGAGTACAACCCACACCCCACACTGGCTTACTTTTGCTGAGCTAAAACCAAAGACACTTGGCGCTTGAGCTCTGCGATTTCTGCAGCTTGAGCGGCGATTGTCTCGCCCTGCGCCTGCTGCCGCTGCTTGAGTTCGGTATTCTCGGTGGCCTGAGCCCTTAGCTGGTCTTGCAGTGCCACCACCTGCTGGCTTTGACCTGGCACGGCTTGGGTAGGCCCGCCCCATGCGTAGCTTACGCCGGTGCCAACGGCAGGCTTACCGTTGCTGCCGGTGGCCGCTGCCACTTTGAATGTGGTGTTTGCATTAAACCGATGCTGTAAGCCAATAGCCACGGCGTTCTTGCCGTTGTAACTCCCTACACCTGCAGTAACCCCACTTTCTGCACCAGCTGGTAGGGCTGGCATGCTGGCCATGGCGGTTACGTTGGCAATGCCTTGGGTGTTGCTGTCAATGCGCTGACTCAAACGCTGGTCTGCCGCTTGAAAGTCTTGGCGAATCGCCGTATCGGCGTTGGCACGGGCTGTAGCTTCTGCTGTATCGGCGTTGGCGCGGGCGGTGGCTTCGGCGCCAATGGTTGTATCCAACTGGCCCTTGTTAACGGCGTCGTTGTCTTTGACGCCTGCGGCCACGCCACCCAAGCGTACGTTGGTAACGTACTTGTAAACGCCACCTTCGTTGATGATGCCGGTGGCGCCCGCTGGCGCGTCAGCGGGTAGGGTGCCGTCGGTGGTGAATGCGTTAAACGCGGTTACGTCAGTGGTGTATTCGGCGTTGTTGTCGCCGTTCAGGCCGTACATGGTGGTTTGGTAGTTCACACCGCTGTTACCCGTGCCTGCAGCCACGCCTTTGTCTTGGTCTCGCAATGTTTGAATGGTGGTGCCGGTGCCGCCTTTAAGAACAGTCTCGGTGTTGGTGGCGGCCAAGGCTTCGGTGCCGTCGGCGCGCTCAATGGCGGCCTTATCGGTGGACAACTCCACGGCGGCACCGGTGATGGTGTCTGAGGTGGTTGTTTCGTCTGCGGTCGCACCGGTTTTGGTTACCGCACGGTTGGCGCTTAACACCACGACCTCGCTGGGTTCGGCTTTTGTATCACGCTGGCCGCCAATACCAAGGTGTTCGTTAGTCTTTTTAACCATGCGGCGGGTGCGGGTTGTTTTCCTTACCAATCCGCTGTTGTCGTCGCCAATGGCTTGCGTGTTGCCTGCCACGTCTTGGCGAATCGCCGTATCGGCGTTGGCGCGGGCGGTGGCTTCGGCGCCAATGGCTTGCCTGTTGGTTTCCACCTGGCCGGTTGCCAATGCGTTTACCTTGTTGGTGGCATCGGTTGCGGCTTCGCTGATGGCTTCACTCTTGGCTGTGTTGGCCTTGGCCTGAGCTGCTGTGTCGGCCCCATCCTTGGTGTAAACCGTTGCGCTGGTGCCTCCGGTGTCCGTGACTTGAACAGTTTGGCTATGAGCGGCGGTGCCGTAGGCGATCGCCAGTAGTGCGGCCGTAGCTATGCTGGTTTTTACAAATAGTTTGTGTGTTGAAGATTGCATGACTGAACTGTCCTTCGTTGTTAAAGAATGGTTCAGGGGGCATGGTTTGGCTTATGTTTTTTTGAGACGACAAGAGTTTGTTTAGGCCGTATGGGCAACGCAACAGCCAAACCGTGACCCAGTGGATGACTTTGGCTTTGCGGTTGGTTGCGACGGCGGGTGCCATTATTAGCTAATAATAGTACCAAAAAATTAAATAATCATTTAATATTTTTCAAAATAGTAACCAAAGAACAACAAAAAGGATTGTTTAATGGGTTGCGGTGGGTCGCCGGTTGGCACGCCACAGCCACAGCAACGAGGCCAGAACCGCACCCACGGTGAGCCACTGGGCCACCCAACCTTCGGCCAGGGCCTCGGTGGCCAGATGCCACCGGGCGTTGTTAACCAGGGGCAGGGCGCCAGAATCCGAAAATTCATGGCTGGCGTACACCAGCAGCTGCACCATAAAGGCCAACAAAAACCAGGTGGTGACTTTAAAAAGCTGGCCTATGGGCACGGCCCGTCCGAAGGTAAGCCACAACCACCCCACGGCCAAGGCCAAGGCCACGCCGAGTGCACCGCCCCAAAGCATGGCCGCTGGTGCTTGCGCCTCAGACAGTGCGGCGAGCATGGTGGCCGTTTCGGCGCCTTCGCGCCCCACGGTGAGAAATGCAAAGGCAAATACGCCCCACCACGCGGCGCGCGTGCCAGCGTTTTGCAAGCGTGCCAGAGTGGATTCAATATGGGCTTTCATGTTGGGCCCGTGACGCACCATATGCCACGCGCAACCCGCTACCAGCGCGGCGGCTACCAAGGCCAGCCAGCCGGCGTAAAGGGTAGACCAGCCGCCAACTTCAGCGGCGCTAACGCCAAAGGCAACCGAGGCCAGCAGCGCAACCAAGGCGCCGCTAAAAAGTGCCCGCAGCAGCATGGCATTGCCGGCGCGTTTAAGGTAAACCGCCGCCAAAGCAACCAACAAAATGGCTTCCAGCGACTCTCTAAGGGTGATCATGACAACGTTGAACATGGATGGTTTTCTCCCTGATTGCTTGATTGAAGGAGCCTGTTTGGATAGGCCCTGTCAGTTATTCTAAATGAGAATGAGTATCATTACCAAATGATTTTTGTATCTAAGTCCTAAGACTGGTAGCTGGGGCTTGCCCCTATCATGCGCGGGTTGCAATGGGGTACACACGGGGGTTTGCGGTGCGAATTGGTTGGATTGGCGTGGGTGAAGTGGGTGGGTTGCTGGGGCAGGCGCTGGCGGGTCAGCCTGGCGTGACCGCGGTGGCGGGGTATGACGTAAAGTTTGCTCAGGGTGACCACACCCACGCCGCCATGGCGCGTGCGCAGGCGCTTGGGGTGGAGCCTGTAGTGTCTTTGGCGCAGTTGGCGCAGCAGGCCGATGTGTTGATTTCGGCGGTTACCGCCGCCAATACCGAGGCAGTGGCGTTGGCTGCGGCCAAGGTGATGCAGCCGGGCCAGTGGCTGTTGGATTTAAATTCGGCTTCGCCAGGCACCAAAGCAGCATGTGCGCAGCATCTTGAGGCGGTTGGCGCGCGCTACGTGGAAGCAGGCGTAATGACCTCGGTGCCACCACACGGTTTGCGGGTGCCCATGGTGCTCAGCGGCCCGCACGCGCAGGCGCTTGCGCCAACATTAACAGCATGGGGCATGCAGGTTCGGGTGGTGAGCGCCGAATGGGGTGTGGCCAGTGCCATCAAAATGAGCCGCAGCGTAATGATTAAGGGGCTGGAGGCGTTGGTGATCGAGGCCTACACCAATGCCCGTGCCTACGGCGTAGAAGACTGGGTGCTGCCCACCTTAACCGAGACCTTTCCGGGAATGGACTGGCAAGCGCAGGGCGACTATTTTTTTCAGCGTGTGGTGCAGCACGGCAAGCGCCGCGCCGAAGAAATGACAGAGGCGGCACGAACCGTTCAAGAGGGCGGCTTTGCGCCGCTTATGGCCGCAGCCATTGCGCAAAAGCAACAAGCCGTGGCCGATGCCGCTGCGGCCGGCGTGTTTAACCAAGTGCCAAGCAAGGCGCGTTGGCAAGACCACGCCGACGCCTGGCTGGCGCAGCGCCAGCTCTAGGGCGCGAGTACCTTGGCTGCGGTTTGTTGCAGCACCCGCAGGGTGGCGCGCTGAGCCGCGCTGCCGGGGTGCGAGGCGCTGCTGGCCACGCTGAGCGCGATGCGCAGACCTTGGTCGCCAATGCGCTGCATGGTGTAGGCCCAGGGCCGAGGGGAGCGCAGCACCGCGTGCCGTGACAGCACGGCATGTCCGGCGCCGTCGGCCACCAAATCGAGCATGGCGGCCACGCCGTCAATTTCTAGTGCAATACGCGGGCGCAGGCGTTGCGCGGCCAGCGCCGATTCCACACAGGCCCGCACCGCGTTGGGCAGGCGCGGCACCACCAGCGGGGTGTGGGCCAAAGCCGCCAGCGTGATGGGCGCCGGTGGCGGATCTTCGGCCAAGCCGCGTGGGCGCGCGCCCACCAGCAGCAATTCTTCCTCGGCCAGGGGCTCCAGTAACAGCGCGGGCTGGGCCCGAGGCGCGTACAGCACGGCCAAATCCAGCCGGCCTTGCGTGACCTCTTGGGCCAGCGCATGCGACAAGCCTTCGGAGATCGACAGCCGCCCCTGCGGCATGGCTTGGCTAAAGGCCCGCATCATGGGCACCGCCAGCACCCGCGCCACGCTGGGCGGCAGGCCAAGCGCGACTTGACCCCCGGGGATGGCGTCGAGTTGGTGCAGCATGTCCTCCTCGGCGCGCGCGATTTGGTGCAAGATGGCGCGTGCGTGCTCAAGTAAGCGTTGCCCACCGGCCGTGGGCTCGGCGCCGCGGCCGTGCCGTCGCAGCAAAGGCTGGCGCAGCCGCAGTTCCAAGGCGCGCACCTGGCGCGAGAGTTGCGGCTGGGTCATATCCAACGCCTGGGCGGCGCGCGTAAAGCTGCCCAGCTCGGCCACCCGCACAAAGCAATTCAGTTGCTTGAGATCCATGTTTCAAATTGTAAATACTTTAGGTCAACCCATGCGCCAAACGCATAACAGCTAGGCAATGGTTTAAAGGGCTGGAGCCGGTGTCGCAAAGCACAATAGAGGCATGAGCACCACCTTGCGCGGCATATCGTCCATGGCCACCCGGCACGTGTTGGGTGCGTTGGCGGCTGCTTACACCGAGCGCACTGGGGTGCAGGTTCAGGTGGAGTCGGTGGGCGGGGTCGACGCCGCCCAGCGCGTGGCCAACGGCGAGGTGTTTGACTGGGTGGCGCTGGGTGAAGGCGCCATGCAAGGGCTGATGGAGCAAGGTTATTTGGTAGCCAACAGCCTGGTGCCGGTGGTGGCGTCACCCACCGCGGTGGCGGTGGCCGAAGACGCTGCTGTGCCCTCGATTGAAACCGAAGACGCGTTGCGCGCCACGGTGCGCGAAGCGGCCACGCTGGGCTATTCCACCGGCCCAAGTGGCAAGGCGCTGGCGGCGTTGTTTGAGCGTTGGGGCCTAACCCAGGAAGTTGCGACCAAACTGGTGGTGCCGCCGCCCGGTGTGCCGGTGGCGCAATGGGTGGCTCAAGGACGGATTGCGTTGGGCTTTCAGCAGCGCAGTGAACTGCTTGGGGTACCCGGGGTGCAGGTGGTGGGCGATTTACCCGCTGCGGTGGCCATTACCACCATTTTTTCGGCGGCCACGGCCAGCACCAGCAGCCAACCCGAGGCGGTGCAGGCGTGGCTGCAATTTTTAACCCAGCCCATGCACGGCGATTTGTTGCAACAACACGGCATGCGCCGCGTTGACCAGGAGTAAACAGTGATGAAGCGCGACCCCTTGGTAATTGACGTTCACGGCCACTACACCACGGCGCCAGCGGCGCTGGGTGCATGGCGAGATTTGCAAATTGCCGCACTGACCGACCCTGCAGTGCAAGCCGACCCCAAGGCTTTGCGCATCAGCGACGATGAAATTCGCGAGAGCATTGAAACCAACCAGTTGGCCAAAATGCGCGAACGGGGCAGCGACGTCACCATTTTTAGCCCGCGTGCCTCGTTTATGGCGCACCACATCGGCACCCTAGAAACCTCCACCACCTGGGCCGCGATTTGCAACGAGCTGTGCGCGCGCGTGGCACAGTTGTTTCCCAACGAGTTCATTGGCGCAGGCATGTTGCCGCAGTCACCGGGTGTTGACCCAGCCACTTGCGTGGCCGAGATTGATAAATGCGTGCGCGACTACGATTTCGTTGGTATCAACCTTAACCCCGACCCCTCCGGTGGACACTGGACCAGCCCGCCGCTTACCGACCGGCACTGGTATCCGATTTACGAAAAAATGGTGGAATACGACATTCCCGCCATGATTCACGTAAGCACCAGCTGCAATGCGTGTTTTCACACCACCGGGGCGCACTACCTCAACGCCGATACCACCGCGTTTATGCAGTGCATACAAGGTGATTTATTTAAAGATTTTCCAACGCTCAAATTTTTGATTCCACACGGCGGAGGCGCAGTGCCCTACCACTGGGGCCGCTTTCGGGGGTTGGCGCAAGAAATGAAAAAGCCGCTGCTGCAAGAGCACGTGCTGAACAACATATTTTTTGACACCTGTGTGTATCACCAACCGGGTATCAATTTGCTAACCGAGGTGATACCGGTGGACAACATCTTGTTTGCCTCGGAAATGATTGGTGCGGTGCGTGGGGTTGACCCCGAAACCGGACACTACTACGACGACACCAAGCGCTACATTTTGGCCACCCCGCACCTAAGCGAGGCGCAACGCTTTATGGTGTTCGAAGGCAATGCGCGGCGCGTGTTTTCGCGCCTAGACGCCAAACTGAAGGCCCAAGGCCGTTAACCAAGGAGTGAACCATGTTTGAACTGGGCGTGGTGTATCGCCACATAGAACGCGCCGACGCGCAGGCTACCGCCGCATTGGCGGCGTTGGGCAGCGCCACGGTGCACGAGGCCATGGGCCGGGTGGGGTTAATGAAACCCTACATGCGCCCCATTTACGCCGGGGCCCAGGTTTCGGGTACGGCGGTCACGGTGCTGCTGCACCCCGGTGACAACTGGATGATGCACGTGGTGGCCGAGCAAATTCAACCCGGCGACGTGGTGGTGGCGGCGCTAAGCGCCGAGTGCAGCGACGGCTTTTTTGGTGACCTGCTGGCCACCAGCTTTCAAGCACGTGGCGCGCGCGCCTTAATCATTGATGCGGGTGTGCGCGACGTTAAAACCCTAACCGAGATGCAGTTTCCGGTGTGGAGCCGCTACATCAGCGCCAAGGGCACCATTAAGGCCACGCTCGGTTCGGTCAACATACCGGTGGTGTGCGCCGGCATGTGGGTGCAGCCCGGCGACGCCGTGGTGGCCGACGACGACGGGGTGGTGGTGGTGCCGCGGGCCAAGGTAGCCGCCACACTCGAGGCCGCCCGTGCGCGCGAGGCCAACGAAGGCGCCAAACGTGAGCAGCTGGCCGCGGGCGTGCTGGGGCTGGATATGTACCGCATGCGCGAGCCGCTGGCAGCGGCTGGCTTACGCTACATCGACAACGTACCGCCGGAGGCCGCATGAGCAAGCCCACCACAGGCGGCTTTGAAAAAACCGCAGGCTGGCTGGACTGGTTCGACGGCCCCAGCACCCCCGAGTTTGTTTTGCCCCCGGGCAGTGTGGACGCGCACTGCCACGTGTTTGGCCCAGGTGAGACCTTTGGCTACGCCCCCGAGCGCAAGTACACGCCGTGCGACGCCAGCAAGGCGCAATTGTTTGCGCTGCGCGACCATTTGGGCTTTGCACGCAACGTGGTGGTGCAAGCCACCTGCCACGGTGCCAACAACGACGCCTTGGTTGATGCGCTCGACGCCGCGGGGGGTCAAGCGCGTGGCGTGGCCACTGTACGCCGCGATGTAAGCGACGAAACCTTGCAACGCCTGCATGCCGCGGGTGTGCGCGGTGTGCGTTTTAACTTTGTTAAACGCTTGGTGGACTTCACCCCCAAAGACGAGCTATTAGAAATTGCGCAGCGCATTGCGCCTTTGGGCTGGCACGTGGTGGTGTATTTTGAGGCGGTTGATTTGCCCGAGTTATGGGACTTTTTTACCGCCATACCCACCACCGTGGTGGTCGACCACATGGGGCGCCCCGACGTGACCCAGCCCGTGGATGGCCCCGAGTTTGCGCGCTTTGTGCGCTTCATGGACGAGCACCCTAACGTTTGGGCCAAGGTCACTTGCCCGGAGCGACTCACCGTAGCCGGGCCGTTTGCGCTCGACGGCCAGCGCCAAGCCTATCAAGACGTGGTGCCTTTTGCCCAGTTGCTGGTGCAGCGTTTCCCCGACCGGGTGCTGTGGGGCACCGACTGGCCGCACCCCAACTTAAAAAGCCACATGCCAGACGATGGCCTGTTGGTGGACTTCATTCCGCACATTGCGCCGACTGCCGACTTGCAGCGGCGCTTGCTGGTGGACAACCCCATGCGGCTGTACTGGCCCGAGGAGAACTGAAGCATGGCACTGGACAAACCGTATTTGGACGTTCCTGGCACCATTATTTTTGACACCGAGCAAAGCCGCAAAGGCTATTGGCTGAACCAGTTCTGCATGAGCCTGATGTTGGCCGACAACCGCCAGCGATTCAAAGCCGACGAACGCGCCTATTTAGACGAATGGGCCATGACCGAAGAGCAAAAGCAAGCGGTGTTGGCGCGCGACCTGAACTGGTGCATTCGATTGGGCGGCAACATTTACTTCTTGGCCAAAATCGGCGCCACCGACGGCAAAAGCTTTCAGCAAATGGCGGGCTCCATGACCGGCATGACCGAAGACGAGTACCGTGCCATGATGGTGGCCGGTGGCCGCTCGGTGCAAGGCAACCGCCGCGTCGGCGAAGACGGCGACGCCCAAGCCCATCGACAACCCCAAGGCCAAGCTGGCCAAAAGGCATAACCCATGGCACGTATCACCGCCTCTGTATTTACCTCGCACGTGCCCGCCATTGGCGCGGCGCTGGATTTGGGTAAAACCCATGAAGACTATTGGAAGCCGGTATTCGACGGCTACCTGCCCTCTAAAAAGTGGATGCAAGACAACCAACCCGACGTGGTGTTTTTGATCTACAACGACCACGCCACGGCCTTTAGTTTGCAAATGATCCCAACCTTTGCCATTGGCACGGGGGCAGCCTATCAACCGGCCGACGAAGGCTGGGGCCCGCGGCCGGTACCGGTGGTGCAAGGGCACCCGCTGTTGGCTTCGCATATTGCGCAAAGCGTGATTCAGCAAGACTTTGACCTGACCATTGTGAATCAAATGGACGTGGATCACGGTCTCACCGTGCCGCTGTCGCTTATGTGTGGCGCGCGCAACCCAGCCACCGAGGCATGGCCGTGCCCGGTGATTCCGTTTGCAGTCAACGTGGTGCAATACCCTGTGCCCAGCGGGCGGCGCTGCTTTGAACTGGGGCGCGCCATTCGCCGTGCGGTGCAAAGCTACGACGAAGACCTTAATGTTCACATCTGGGGCACGGGCGGCATGAGCCATCAGCTGCAAGGCGCGCGCGCTGGGCTGATTAACCGTGAATGGGACAACCGCTTTTTGGACCAACTCATTGCCGACCCCGCTGCGCTGGCCGAGGTGCCGCACATCGACTACGTGCGCGAGGCTGGCAGCGAAGGCATTGAATTGGTGATGTGGCTGATTGCGCGTGGCGCCATGGCCGACGCCGCCGGTGGCCCCGCGCCGCAGGTTAAGCACAGGTTCTACCACGTGCCGGCGTCTAACACCGCGGTGGGTCATTTGATTTTGCAGGAGGCATAGCAGCATGGGTTCAGACATTCGCGTGGCGTTGGCCGGTGTGGGCGCTTTTGGTCTTAAGCACCTGGACGGTATGAAAAACATTCAGGGCGTGCGACCCGTGGCTTTGGTGGGGCGCCGCTTGGAGCCCACCCAAGAGGCGGCCAAACGCTACGGCATAGAAACCGTTACCACCGAGCTTGACGAGGTGCTGGCCCGCGACGACGTAGACGCCGTGATTTTGGCCACACCCACCCAGCTCCACGCCAAGCAAGCCATGGCCTGCTTGCGCGCCGGCAAACACGTGCAAGTAGAAATTCCCATGTGCGACGTGTTGGCCGAGGGCCAAGCCCTGGTGGATTTGCAGGCGCAAACCGGGTTGGTCGCCATGGCAGGCCACACCCGGCGCTTTAACCCCAGCCACCAGTGGGTGCGCCAGCGTGTGCAAGCGGGGCAGTTGCAGCTGCAGCAAATGGATGTGCAAACCTATTTTTTGCGCCGCACCAACATCAACGCCGCCGGTCAGCCACGCAGCTGGACCGACCATTTGCTGTGGCACCACGCC
>Ga0181592_10005582_pt1 | contig 10348 bp, 22 predicted proteins | sample 071ome_20_FD_133755 | JGI IMG/M metagenome (GOLD analysis project Ga0181592, IMG submission 133755) | Coastal salt marsh microbial communities from the Groves Creek Marsh, Skidaway Island, Georgia - 071412BT metaG (megahit assembly) | ecosystem: Environmental > Aquatic > Marine > Intertidal...
GAACCACCACTACATCCTGATGGGCCAGAAAAGGTTCTAAAGGACTTTGGTATAGAACCTGAGGAGTTCGATGAGTTAGGACTAATGAGTTTTCTCCACGATGAAAGAGAACATGGTGAGGATAAACTAACTAATGGTATATTTGCACCTTGGGCTATATACAAAGACGATTTCACAAGTATTGGTGGACATGACCCGTTGTATGCTCCACAATCAAAAGAAGACTCTGATATATTCAATAGGTTCAAGTTAGCTGGTTATGAGTTCATTCAGACATGGCAAGGATTCGTATATCATATGACTTGTAGAGGTAGTAGATTTAAGGATGGAGCTATGAGGAATCCAGCTGGTCAAGTTTTTATGAAAGGTAGAGAATCATCGGAGTGGTTAGCTCAGAATCTTAGGTCAACTCGTAATTTTATTCGTAAGTGGGGACACTTTGTTAAACATGATTCCTTATTACATCCAATAGTACCACCAAAGTATGATGTGGGTTTTGTTGTTAATAACTGTGATTACAATATGTTAAATGAATTAGAACCTTGGTGTTCTGATATATATGTTGATACATTTGCAGAAGATTATATCAATAAAGAACAACCAGACACTCAGTTTAGTTTAACTGATAAAATTCATTCAATTGACTCAGAAAAAACAAATAATGTGATAGTAGAATTTGATGCAGAAAAACTTAACGCTGATAACTTTCAAATATTAGTAAACTTATCAGAAATACTTCAAGAGAGTGGTGAAGTTGGTATAATGGAGTTAGAGATATTCAAGTTTGATATAAAATCACTAGAAACTTATGAAAAAGAATTAATTTTGGTAAAATGACGTACTATTTATTATTAAAAGGTGATACTGAAAAAGATGCAATGTTTGAAACAAATGTTCTAGGAGAAGAGAGTTTTGGAGTGTTTTATCCATCAATGGGGTTTCAACTATTAAATAGGATTATACAAGACGTAGAATCTGATGAGTTTTTAGAGGAAATCAAAATAGTAAATGAACAGAACAAAAAGTATAGTGTTGTAGAGTTTTTAGATAAGATTGGAAAATTAAGAATAAAAAAAGCTTGACTTGTATTATTTTTATTCGTAACTTTAATCGTGATATGGGAGTGTTTTATGAAGATAACAAATTGGGAAGACTACGATTCACTAGAGGAAGAACTCGCTATAAAGGAGTCTCGTAGAAAAACTAACAAGAAAAAAAGAAAAGGTTATGAAAAAAATGAAGAAACTAAACGTAATAAAAAAACTGGTAAATTATGGAGTAATTAGTCTAATAGGATTCAATCTATTTACGGGTTGTGTCAAATTAGTACCTGATTTAAGTGAAGATTACGAAATACAGTTTCAAGTAGGTCTACCATTAGACCACAACGGTTACTATCATTTAACGCTGGATAGAAACGAATGGCAGACATTACACCGAGTTTCTGGTGTAGTTACTAGTATTAATGAAGCTGGTGACGAGGTATTCGTAGAATCTTTTTGGGTAGCATGGGAGTCTAACTTATATTGGTATCTTGGTGACAATAGTTGTTATGTTGTTCATTATGGATATACAGACCAATGGGTAAAGGTTGCATTTGATACTACTTATATAGTACCTTTTAGTGGACTAGAAGTTCCAACATCTAATAGTTATAGTTATAGTAACTCATACGGTCAAGTTAATAATATGATAGCACCTGTTCAATCGATGATTGGTGATACCTTGAGTTTAAGAGCAGAGTGGTATAATGGAGTGAGGACATTTAATATTGTATTAGATTAGGAGATAATAATGAAATACGTGCTGATAGATAGTGCTAATGACGTTGTAGACACTATTGAATCTATAACGCCTGGTGGGGCTGAACACTACTTTATGAAACGTAAGAAGATGGAAGATAAAGAAAAATTCTATAGTGTTTGGAAAATAAAGACAGAGAAAGAACATGAGTTGAATAGTGAAGCATTTATGAGAAAAGCTTCAAGTGAATGGTGGAATTACGAAGATAATTATTTAGATATAGATAAACCATAGGAGTAACAAGTTGAGCCTTTTATCATGGATGAAAGGGTTATTTAGAAAAGAAAAGAAAGTTACTTACAAAACAATAAGACAAAAAATTAAGGATTACAATAAGAAAGAGTACGAAGAGTATAAAAAAAGTGCTAAGAGACTGTACCACCCACAACACAAGGTTTGGAGACATTTTTAGGAGTTATATATGCCACATGGTATCAGAAGAAAATCAATAAGAGACCCGAAGACTAACGTTGAGAAGAGTGAATTTAGGGGGTTAAAAAAAGAATTAGAACAATTAATGGTTGAAATGACCGAAGAAGCTATTAGTGTTAGATTAGATTATGAAACTAGTGGTAGTAATATGGATAGTGGTAGTATAATAGCTATACATCAGAATAGTCCACTATTAGATAATGAGAAAGAAGAATTGTCAGATATAGCAGTGAACATAAAGAGGAAAGAAAATGAGTAGTGAATTAATATTCATATTAGGATTAACAGTTGGTGTCGTACTTGGTGTAATAACAATATCATTATTTGCATCCAATGGTATAACAGACCTACATGTAGAGATAAAAGAATTGAAAATACAAAACGACATATTAAAAGAAGAGTTGGAAAAATCAAGTGGTAAACCAACACCTAGAAAGAAAAGATATAGGAAACAACCTACAAGGAAATAATAATGTCAGATTTAAAAGATTTACACGAACACGAGAGTTCACCGAAGAAGAAGAATCCATTTAGGTCAAAACCAATACCAAAGAGTAGAATAAAGTGGGCTATTGAGTCCACATTGTCTATCAGAGCAGCAGCACAATATCTTGGTGTTGCTTATAATACATTTAAGAAGTATGCTATCATGTATGACCTATTCGAACAGAATAAGAATCAATCGGGCGTTGGTATTACTACAAAAGGTAATACAGGCTGGGGAGTAAAGATACAAGACTTATTTGATGGTAAACACCCAAACTATCCACATTGGAAGTTACAAGAGAGGATCGTAAGAGATGGGTATATAGCACAAGAGTGTTGTAATTGTGGTTATGATGACTACAGAGAAGCAGACATGAGAGGTCCTTACATTATTAATTTCTTAGATGGTGATGGTAGTAATCATGATATAGATAATATCCAACTGTTGTGTTATAATTGTTTCTTTATAATAAAACCAGTTGGTAAGATGTTAAACACACCTAAAAATACAGACCAAATAAGAAGAAAATTAGAAAAAGTTTGGAACGAAAACGATGAAGAATAACTATTTATTAGTGTAACTAAACTAGGAGATATAACATGAAATGTGATTGTAAACAATGTGGTTGTGGAGTATCATGTGGATGTGAATGTTGTAATTGTTAATTATGAATCAGCAAGATAGAAAAGAATTTGATATCATACATCTGAAAATGGATGGTATGAAAGAAGACATTACAGAACTTAGAAAAGAAATGGATGTCGCACATAAGAGAACAGAAGAGTCTCTTAGTTTTATAAAGGAAAATTTATTTAACCCTCACGAGGGATTATGGACAGAGACGAAGCAAAATTCTCAGTTTAGAGAAGATAGTAAAAAATGGAGATTTCCAATAGGAGTAGGTTTTATTTCATTGGTTATAAAAAACATTTGGGATTCAATCACGAGTTAAGACATAATAGAGTAGAGGGTACGAAAATTTTTTTAACAAGAGGTAATCGTCTCTTCGTTAGTTAGATATATTGGAACCCTCCGAAATCCTACGGATTCCGAAGGTTAAAGCCCGTAAGTAATAATCCAATCCCACGATATGACGAACCCTCACAACGGAGAATGTCATGTCCTTACACACATACCTATCAAACTTGACCAAATGGGATGAGCTCCAAGAGTCACTCTTTCGGTCACACTTAATCCTTAACATCAAATTAGATGAAATAGAACACGAGTATTATATGAACCGAGAAGAACGATGAAGTTTATCCTAATACTCAGCTTATTCGTATGGAATGCTTGTAGTCACTTCCCTCAACCAAAGGAAAGAAAAATCATCCCTATAGTAGATAAAAACAACGAAATACATATATACAAGAGTTCTAATCCACTTCGTTTAGATAACGACTACGCTCTATATTGTATGGAACACTACACATGGGAAACCATTCAAGTTCGTTATAAACCAGACCAATTGAGTAAATTAAGGAGTGAAGAATATACGGTTAGGAAGCATCCCCGCAGTTCCTAATGAAATGCTCGGTGACCTAATAATTATAATAGTAATATAACATAGGAGTATAGTAATGAAATCAATTAAAATCATCCTAGTACTTTTAATCTTCTCATCTTCTGTATATGCAAATTGTCTTGTATGTGGTGTCGTTCCTCAAGAATGGAATATACACATGGCAAGTAATGAATATGCAGATGAGATAAAGAAGAAGAAAAAGAAAAAAGGAAAGAAACTCAAGAACAAAAAGGGTAAAAAAGGCTCTTGGGGTATCTTTAAATCTAAATGGAAAAAGGAGAAGAAAAATGGATAATCCCTTAGCAACATTCTATCGTTGGCAAGTAAGTAGTGGAGCACTAGATGGATGGACATCATATCATATAGCTGCAGGATTATTTATTGCTAAAGTAGCACAATGGTTGGGTTCGACTGATTTCTGGGCTGTAATGTGGGTAGTTATCATAGGTATAGCATGGGAAATCTTTGAGTATATCGTAGAGGGTACTGAAGAAACCTATGGTACAAAGAAACGATGGGCTATCAACACTGCATCTGATTTATTTGTTGAGATAGGAGCAGCTTGGTGGATGGTAATATGACCGAGCTCTTTCTAATCATTATTATTTGGTGTGGGGGGAGTGCCTTATACCACATACTTACAATGTAATTATGACACACTAAATAACAAAATAGTCCCCAAACAAGGGGAATAAGGTAACAAACTCACGTTGATACTCTATTCCCCATACCCCCCTCATTACCCCCTTTTACCCACCTTTTAATATATATTCACCCGGAGTATTCCAAAAAATAGTTTAAACCAATATCTACAATATAGTAGCTACGTGCGTGCAGGCAATTTTTTTTTCTCTATGACGATTTGACACATTGAGGCGTTAATCCTAGGCGTATTTTCGGTATATTTGTCATGCTAGGAGCGTAGGAATGGAGCCGTGATATGCAGCAAATAAGCCTTGACTTGCTTGTTTTATATTGTTATATTTAGGTATATTGAGAACTATGCTCTTATGAGATAGGCTAGATAAGCGGTTATTCTAATATACGAAAGAAAAACAATACGAGTCAAGCAATAAATTATTTGCGAATAATTGCAGAAAAGCCTTGACTCATATGCTTATTTCACCGTACCTTTAGGTGTTGATTGAGATGATTACCGAATGATTTCGGTTCCCGGACTAAGAGAAAATGATATCTTTCTTCTTAGACGAGGTGTTTAGGGTGGTTGATTGGAACTAGTCAGAGGGTTCGAGTCCCTCCAGTCGCTTGAAGAATCAATCTCAAAAAAGTAACGAGGCATCGTTATTCAATAGGAGACTCAGAGTAATTAACTGAGTCTTCTTTTTATATGAAAATAATTGCAGAAAAGCCTTGACTCGTATGGATTTTTGTGGTTATATTAAAGGGTATTAAAAAAAGGATATATTATGAATTTACTTAAAAACTTACTATATGAGTTTACGACAATACTGATGTTATTTGGTGCAATGACGTTTTGGTTATATGTTGTACTCAGCTGGTAGCCTAAATAATATTTGCCATGCTAGATATAAATAGAATAGATAGAATACTAATACACCATATAGCAATAGATGTTATCAATGGTACTTTACTGCTGGGAAGCGATAACTTTGAGCTTCAACAGCTGCTAGAGCACATGTATGACGAAATGTCAGCGTACGAAGAGCACGGAGTGATATGCGGTAGAGCATAACATAATGACACGCGGGGTGGGGTAATTTGTCGTGAATCCCAAGCATGTCAGCATGACAGCCCTGCTCGGACTCGTTTAAATGCCGAGGTCAAATTTTTAACCTATAGGAGTTAATATACTATGGTATCACAAGTGATATACAAAACAAACAAAAGCGGTAATGCTGGACTTTATTATTTAGGAGCTGGTTAATGAGTGGATTTAAGTCTCTAAAGGAACAATATGGGGAAAGTAATAGATATAGTTCCCATCCATATAAAGTACCTATAAATCATAAGGCTCTTCAACATACTCGTATAAAAGAATTACAGGTTCGTATGATGAAGTGGGTTGCTTGGTATAAGGATGAGAAGATAAGGAATAGAACGGTTGATAAAGATAAATGGCAACATAGGTTTACCTTTACTCTCAGATGTCAACGAAGAGCAGGGAAATTAACTTCTGATGAATTAAAACAACTAAATTACTATTGGAGAATATATGAAACAAAATGACTTTAAAGTAGGTGATAGTGTAAGAGTTCTTATTGTGGGTATGGATGGCTTCTATACTATCGATGAGATTAATGGAGATAAAGTTAAGTTATCACAATCTTACTCAGGTATGTCTAGTCGAGGACATTACTCTGGTGGGGGGAAATCATCTTATAAACACCGATTAGAAGTATCTATAGATAAGATTAGTAAGGTATGAAAAAAGACCAAATACTTGAACGAATAAAAAAATTAGCTGAACTATGTGAGGAAACCGAGCCTACATTTAATGAGATGATGAATATGGATAAGTTATTTACTCAGGATCTTATTAGTGTAGATACCATGTATTTACAAGTTGACCGAGATCAATATACACCTGACAACCTTATTGATATCATGCGGGAATGTAATTGGATATGGAAGAAACGACAAAAGGTTAAAGAAGTAGGTTGGGATAAGTATAATAATATTGACCGAAGGATTGAAGAATCTCTCAGAGCTGGAAGAAAGATAGAAGCTATTAAAACCTACAGACAACACAAGATTGATGGTGGTGAGGATTGTGGTCTAAAGGAAGCTAAGGAACATATAGATAAATTGCTGATTAAGATGGGATTAGAGGATTAGTATTATATTTATAGGTATGTTAAAGAATAACCAACATGAAGATGCAATCACATGTATCCTAATCGGAATAGGATTGGGTGTACCCATCGGTTTTGTTTTGAAAACCTTTTTGGATACATGGGCAATACTAGAGAGCTTACCTTTATGAAGAAGAAAAAATCCGTATGGACTAACCAAGATACGTTTTTCGAATATCTTAAACTTTTCGTATACTTCGTTATACTTGGTTTTTACATCGGTCTTTTGGTTTAAAATTTTTTAATCTACTCATCTTTCGTTATACTTATATAAAAGGATTTCACATGAATAAAGAACATACAAATATTGACCAAATTATAGTTGACCTTATTATAGACCACTATAATGTACAGAGTTTTGAAGGTAAGAGAGGAAACTTATCCTCTGCAGATTTTGATGCTATATGTGATGTAGCAGAATCTATATTTTTAAAGAAAGTAGCAATACAGGAGAAACCAGCTTTAGCATGAAACAGTTAGTTGCAACAAGAGTTCCACCAGGTGATAGGTGGGTAATAGATGAAGAAGAAAACGATGTTATCTATGGTAGTCTTACAGATTGCCTTAACCAAGTATTTTTAGTACACCAAGCTACTCAGTTCTTTGTAGATGCAAAGAAAGGTGAGGTGTATATTGAGGATGGAGTTGAAAAACCTCAACCAGTTAAGAAGTACTCATTATATGGAGAAGAGTTATGATACAAGAAATTGTAGTACCATATTCAACAGAAACAACAACACAAACATATACATATTACTATTGGAGTGAATAATGAAAACAGTAAAATACTTTAGTGCGACATGGTGTGGGCCTTGTCAAACGTTTAAACCAATCATGAACGAAATAGCTAGGGAAGGTCATTCAGTACAATTTATTGATATTGACCAACAAGAAGATTTAGCAAGACAATATAATGTACGTTCTGTACCAACCATTGTTATTGAACAAGGTGGTACTGAAGTAAATAGACTAATAGGAGCAACATCTAAACAAGTAGTTTTAGAAAATTTATCATAATGTCAAAATTGTTACAAGCTTTAGTTTTGATAACTATTGCTAATATAGGTACATGGTTCCAATTCCAAGGTCATTACTGGTCAGATAAACCAATATTTAAATCACCATTATTCATATGTGGAGCTGGTAGTATTCTTTCAATCTTATTTTGGAATGCAACTAAACTATCATATGAACACTTTGGTCAATATTGGAATATAAGACTAATAGGATTTGGTATGGGTACGGTTGTGTTTGGTTTAATGACTTGGTTATTATCTAACGAGATACCAACACTAAAGACATTTATATGTTTACTACTAGCAGTTGCTATAATATTAATTCAAGTAACCAACGTTGCGGATGTATAATGAAAGATAACGTAACATATAACCACGCTGATAATAAGGTAATGGTAAGAACTGATGGTGACCTTATATATGTTATTTGTAATAAAGAAGACCAACAGAAAAAAGTTGTAGAAAAAATGTGTACCGATGATTGTGTACTAGAACACTACGAACAATGGGATGAAGGTGAAGATACAAAATGGATACTAACATTTAGAGTGTTAGACGAATATGAAAAGAGAACGGAGTATAACTAATGGCTAAGAATCAATTAGGTGCTATACCTAAAATAGTAAATAACTTTAAACCAAAAACTAGTAACCAAAATATATTCTATAATATAATAGGAGAAGAACAGACTCAACTTGTATTATGTCATGGTATCGCTGGTACTGGTAAAACTTATGTATCTATTTACAAAGCCCTACAAGATGTTTTACGAAGAGGAACACCATATAATAAACTTATCATTATCAATCCAACTGTGGATGTTGGTAACGAAGATAAGTTAGGATTCTTACCTGGTGAGTTATCATCTAAGATACAACAATATAACGAATCTACATTCACTATCTTAGATAAGATTATTGGTAAGGCTAGAGCTACGAAGATGATTACTGATGGTAAGTTAGAGATTGGTGTACTAAACTTCTTACGAGGTGTTAACCTAGAGAATTGTTATGTTATCCTAGACGAAGCACAGAACGTATCACCAATGCAAATCAAGACACTTATGACTAGGATATCAGAAGATTGTAAAATGATTATCCAAGGTGATATGTCACAATGTGATAAGTTCAAAGCTAATGGAATCACTGCTTACGAGAAGAGTGGATTCTTTGATGCTTGGTTTAGATTGAAAGGTGTTGAGGGTGTAAATCATATGGCTTTCAATAGAGAGGATTGTATTAGACATCCTCTTGTAAAACGTATTCTTAAAACATATGAAGATGAACATGAAATTAAATTGGATTAATGACACGAATTAATATAATTCATCCTAATGAACTAACAGACCAACACTTGGTTGCTGAGTACAGAGAAATATTCATGGTAGGTTCTGCCTTACAAAGAAGTCTACAATCTAAGAATTGGAACCCAAACACCATACCAGGTAAGTTTACATTAAATACAGGACATGTAAAGTTCTTTTATGATAAAGGAAAATATCTTTCAGATAGATATGATAGTATTAGAAATGAAATGATAGCTCGTGGTATGAATCCAGATCCTGATAGAGTATTCAAACGTGAACAATGGCCCGATGAACTTTGGAATGATTGGACACCAACACTAGAAGATATTAAACTTATTAAACAAAGAATCCAAGAAAGAATCGATAAGAAACCAGATTGGTATAGGAGAAGTAAATATGTATCACGAAGATAGTAAATCATTCTTATTGTTTGGACAACAACTAAATCAGATAATAGCTATACTACAGATGGTTAGTGACAAGAATCCAGACATACAGAAGTTAAACGATTTTATCCAATACCTAAAGGATTTAAATTCATATGAAGATATGTTGAATGGTTTTATATTTGGTGACCAAGAAACTATGCCGGATGAAGTAAGACCTGTAGGACAAAGAGATGCTATGACTTTGGAAGAGATGATGGATGACTTACAATTAAAATTCATGGATAAAAGAAACGGCAAAAAAGATTAAAAAGTGCTTGACTCGTATTACTTTTATTTTGTATTATTGGGGGTAATTAGGAGTTAAAAAATGAATAAGAAAACAGTTATATTTGACCTTGACGGAACTCTCGCCGACATTGACATTCGGAGGGATAAGTCACTCAAACTCAATGGTAAACTTGATTGGGACATATTCGCTGCTCCCTCTTCTATCCTTTCTTGGGACAAACCAAACCCACCAGTAATCAAAATGGCTCAGATGTTTAAAGCTGATGGA
>Ga0181592_10005584_pt1 | contig 10346 bp, 10 predicted proteins | sample 071ome_20_FD_133755 | JGI IMG/M metagenome (GOLD analysis project Ga0181592, IMG submission 133755) | Coastal salt marsh microbial communities from the Groves Creek Marsh, Skidaway Island, Georgia - 071412BT metaG (megahit assembly) | ecosystem: Environmental > Aquatic > Marine > Intertidal...
AGACCGCCCCAGTCGCCGGTATCAACAGGCTCAAGGTTGAAATCAAAGGCAGCAATGGCGGCAACGGTGCTGAACGCAACGACCAGCCATCCAACGCCGGCAAAGCTTCCGGCGAATTCATTCACCACCGTGCCGAGACGCCCCGCATTGCCAAGACGCCCGACACTGATCAGTGCCAGACCGAAGACAAACCAGATCGCGACGCGGGTCATCGCTACCTCTATATTGCCACCGGTCAACAGGATGAAGGTGGCCAGCGGATACACGGTCAGCATCAGGAAGCCGGCCTGGCGTCGAAACGGCAGGCGTTCGATCATGACCCAGGCAAGTCCGGCCGCGCCAGCAACAAGTGCCAGATAGACACGCCACAATTCTTCGCTCGGAAACGGTCCAAACAATGCGAATTTCTGTTTTGCCACAACAAACGGCCAACAGGCGGCATGCCAGCCATCCGGCAGTGAACCGCCCTGCTGCGCCGTCCAGCAGGCCTCACGCTTGACACCGTCCGGGTCCGAGAACACGGCTGAGAAGATGGCGAAATCGAGCAACCCGTATATCTGCGTTCCGAAGACATAGACCAGAACCAGCGAGAACAGGATCATGAAGAGCGAGCGCATGGCAGCGAGCGGCGAATGAAAATCGGCCATGCTTTCAAAGATATTATGCCACAGCCAACCGGTAATGCCGGCCTCGGTCGCCGGAGGCGGCAGCAATGGCGCCTCTTCGCTACGCACGAATTCGGGTGATTTGACCTTGGATGATTTGGCTGTGGGCGTCTTTGCCATGATGGGTTACCCTGTCCGCCGTCTATCGCTCGATCAGTTTAACGCGGGCGTTAAACCAGTTCATGAAGGCCGCCGTCGCCAGTGAGAAGGTCAGATAGACCATCATCATCATGAAAATCATTTCGATTTCCTTGCCAACCTGGTTCAGCGCCGTGCCGGCGAAAACGGACACCAGCTCGGGATAGGCAATGGCGACAGCAAGCGACGAGTTCTTTGTCAGATTCAGATATTGCGAGGTAAGCGGCGGAATGATCACCCGCAACGCCTGCGGAATGATGACCAGACGCAGTGTCAGTCCGGGCTTCAAGCCGATGGAATAGGAAGCTTCGGTCTGCCCCTTGTTGATGGCAAGGATACCGGCACGCACGATTTCGGCGATAAAGGCAGCTGTATAGAGGGTCAGCGCCAGCCAGACCGCCATCATCTCGGGGACCAGAACCATTCCCGATCCGGACTGAAAACCACGCCGCAGCATCGGGCCATCCGTCTTGAATTCAGGGAAAGTCCATTCCAGCGGCGAACCGGTCATCGCGAAGATTGCCAGTGGAAGCAGCAGAAGAATGCCGCAGGCGGTCCAGAATACCGGGAATGGCTGACCGGTTTCCAACTGCCGCTTTTCAGCCCAGCGTTTCATGATCAGTGTCATGACGATAGCCACGCCAAGGGCGATCACGGAATAGATGAACCCTGACTGGACGACCGGTGCCGGCAGATAAAGTCCGGTGATGTTCACCGCGATGAAATCAGGGATGATGTCTATCTTTTCACGCTTTGACGGCAATGCGCGTAGCACCGCGAAATACCAGAAGAAAAGCTGGAGCAGCAACGGCAGGTTTCGCAGCAATTCGATATAGACGGTGGCGAATGAGCGAATGATGAAATTGCGCGACAACCGCATGATGCCAATGGTGAAGCCAAGAAATGTGGCTCCGACAATGCCAAGGATCGCGACAAGGAAGGTGTTGATGATGCCGATGAAATAGACATCCAGATAGGTGGATTCACCAACACTGTAGTCTATCGCCCAGGTGCCGAGCGTATCACTGATCTGAAAGCCGGCATTGGCAGTCAGAAACCCGAAGCCAACCGTTTTGCCGCGCTCGGCAAGGTTGGTCACGGTGTTGTCAACAAGTGACCAGACGCCAAATCCAATCAACACGAGGATCAGCACCTGAAAGACATAGCCGCGAATCCGCGCGTCATAGATCAGGCTTGGCAGGGGTGAATTCGACATGGCTTCAACTTTTTAGCGATGTTTACCAGCTAAAAAATACCTGACCCCTCTCACGAGGGGTCAGGCCGTATTTCATATGGCTTAGCGGATCGGGGCAGCGTAGAGGATGCCGCCATCGCTCCACAGAGCGTTGACACCGCGGGCAAGACCAAGCGGGGTCACGTTGGCGTCGTAGCTTTCAGCGTAGTTACCAACCTGACGAATGATGTTGTAGGCCCACTTGTTGTCCAGACCCAGTTCTTCGCCAAAATTGCCTTCCTTGCCAACAAGACGTGCCACGGACGGCGAAACGTCGTTGAACTCGGTGGCATTGACGTTTTCGGACGTGATGCCAAGCTCCTCGGCGTTGATCATCGCGTTCAGTGTCCAGCGAACAATGTTGAACCACTGGTCATCACCCTGGCGGACAACCGGACCAAGCGGCTCTTTCGAGATGATCTCGGACAGAACCATGTGGCTGTCTGGAGCCGTCAGCTTGCCACGCTGGGCAGCCAGACCGGAACGGTCAGTCGTGTAGACGTCACAACGACCCGAGTCATAGGCAGCCACAACCTCGTCAGCCTTTTCAAAAGCAACGAGGTTGAACGACATGCCGTTTGCACGGAAGAAGTCGGTTATGTTCAGCTCGGTGGTCGTGCCGGTGTTGGTGCAGATGTTTGCGCCATCAAGCTCAAGAGCGGAGCTTACACCAAGTGCCTTGGGGACCATCATGCCCTGGCCGTCATAGTAGTTGACGCCGGCGAAGTTCAGACCCAGCTGCGTGTCACGGGTCATTGTCCAGGTCGTGTTACGCGACAGGATGTCGATTTCACCCGAAGCCAGAGCGGTGAAACGCTGCTTGGCCGAAAGCGGGGTGAACTTGACAGCATTGGCATCACCGAAGACAGCAGCTGCAACACCGCGGCACAGATCCACGTCAAGACCGGTCCAATTGCCGGAGACGTCAGCATTCGAGAAGCCCGGAAGGCCTTGCGATACGCCGCACTGAACGAAGCCTTTTTCCTTGACCTGGGCCAGGGTGGAGTTGCCATGGCCATCAGCCATTGCTGTCGATGCGATCATCGCACCGGCAACACCAAGGGCAGCAAGCGTAAGTTTTTTCATTGTTTCATCCCTTTATCTACAATGAGGAGAGTGGTGGCAGGAGCCTCGACCCCAGCGTGTACGGTAACTTAAAGATAATGACTGCATTTCGCCACATATTTCTGGCAGTCTTGTCGCAGTTCCACCGAATAATGTTCATCGCCCGCACTGAATAATGTCAAATTTACTATACGAAAGCTGAGAGCACAGGCCGGTTTCCGACAACGTGGCCAGCCCCTCAGCACGAGCAACAGATGACTTGCCTCAAAGTCTTTTTCTGCTGTTTGATGGAAATTGCTGTGGCTTGATGAGCCAGAATATCATCTGGAGGGGAAACAGATGGCCGGTGACGCTTTTCTTAAATCGATTGAATCGAATTTCCAGAACGCGGTGAGATGCCTTAACGCGACCTATGAAGACGACCAGCTTGGCGAGGATCTCGCCACCAAGATCATGGTGGCGAATTCGACTTATGTCGTACGCTTCGGTGTCAGGCTTCGTGGGAAACTGTTCACCTTCACCGGATACCGCTCGGTTCATTCCGAACATTTCGAACCCGTGAAAGGCGGCATTCGTTTCGCGCCGGATGTGAACCAGGACGAGGTCGAGGCGCTTGCCGCGCTGATGAGTTACAAATGCTCGCTCGTCGAGGTTCCCTTTGGCGGCTCGAAAGGCGGCCTGATCATCGACCCGCGAGAATGGAGCGAGCCGGAACTGGAGCGCATTACCCGCCGCTTCACCCAGGAACTGGCCAAACGCGACCTGATTCACCCGTCGCAGAATGTACCGGCCCCCGATGTCGGCACCGGCGAGCGCGAGATGGCCTGGATGGCTGATGAATACAAGCGCCTGAACCCGGCCGAGCTGAATGCCTGGGCCTGCGTCACCGGCAAGCCGGTCAGCAAGGGCGGCATCGCCGGCCGCACCGAGGCCACAGGGCGCGGCGTCGAATATGCGCTGCGCGCCTTTTTCGATCATCCGCGCGATGTCGCCAGGACCGGCCTGACCCCCGGCCTGAGGGGCAAGCGGGTGATTGTCCAGGGACTTGGCAATGTCGGCTATCATGCGGCGCTGTTCCTGTCGACCGGGGACGAAGCGCTGGTCACGCATGTTCTGGAACGCGACGGGGCGGTCGTCGATGAAACCGGAATCGACATTGCCGCACTGCGCACCCACATCATGGAAACCGGTGGCACGAAAGGGTTTCCGGGCTATGTGAACAGCGGCATGGAAATGCTGGAGGCCGATGCCGACATCCTGATTCCGGCGGCGATGGAACTCGTGATCACCGAGGACAACGCCCCCAATATCAAGACACCGCTGATCATCGAGGCGGCCAACGGCCCGGTTTCGGCAGAGGCAGATGTGATCCTGCGCGAGCGCGGGGTGGTGATCATTCCCGATCTCTATGCCAATGCCGGTGGCGTGACCGTCAGCTATTTCGAATGGATCAAGAATCTCAGCCGGATCCGGTTTGGCAGGCTGCAGCGCCGCGCCGAGGAGGCAAGATTCAACGCGCTGATCGACGGCATCGAGAGCATGCTTGGCAAACAATTCCCGCATGATATCGCGGCCCGCGCGGTCGAGGGCGGCACCGAGATCGACCTTGTTCGCTCGGGCCTCGAGGACACGATGCGCAACACCTATGAGGTGATCAGCAAGGTCTGGAATAGCGAGAAACTGGCGACAGACCTGCGAACCGCCGCGATGATGGTGGCCGTGCGGCGCATTGCCCAGAGTTACCAGACACTGGGCATCTGACCCGGCGGACCGACCGGTGGCGGCTTCACTTCATCAGTGCTGGCCCTGATTCGTCAATTGGGGCAAAATTACCCATGTTATATTGACCGATATATGATTATCTGTGTGCAATGAGCTGCATATGTCGAATTATATACGAAAATTTATAGGCGACGAACCATATGCGACGAATGGGGCCGGGATGAAACAAACGCTCTATGTGAAATATGGCAGCCGCGTGACATCGGGCATGGCGGAATGCCTGTATGACCGGGTGCTTGACGATCCCGAGCTGGTCGCTTTCTTTGATGGCGTCGATATCGACCGGCTGCGTGAACATGTCGCCGATTTCCTCAGCATGCTGGCCGGCGGCCCCGACATGTATCGCGGCCGCGATCTGCGAGAGGCGCATGCCGATTACCGGATCTCGAAGGCGCATTTCGAACTGGTGATGGGCCATATCGCCGCCGCCGCCACCGAACTTGGCATCGAGCCGGAGGATATCGCGACCATCGCCGCCGCCATCCGCAGCTATGAGAATGACGTCGTCAGCGGGTAAAATGCCCCTCATCTCCCCTCACACCCCCCTCATACGGCGGCATGTTCCGCCGCGGCGGCGTGAAAGACCAGCGAATGCCGATACGCCACCTCATCAAGGTCGGTGCCGTAGCCGCCGCCAATCACCGTCGCCACCGGAATGCCGCGAGACCGGAAATGCCGCAACACCATGGCGTCGCGCTGGCGGATGCCGTCATAACTGACTGACAGCAACCCCAGCCTGTCCCCCTCATGAATATCGACGCCGGCATCATAAATAACCAGATCCGGGATGATCATCGCCTGCAGACGGTGCAGCGTATCGTCCAGAATGCCCAGATAGGTTGCGTCATCGGCGTGGCGGTCGATCTCAACATCCAGATCGCTTTCCGCCTTGCGGGCCGGGTAGTTGGCCTGGCAATGCAGCGAACAGGTGAACAGATCGGGCCGGCCGGCGAGAATTCGCGCCGTGCCGTCACCCTGATGTACATCACAGTCAAGGATCAGCACGCGTCTGACCGCCCCTTCATCGGCCAGCCGGACCGCGCTGTAGGCAAGATCGTTGAAGACGCAATAGCCGGCGCCATGACCATGATGTGCATGATGCGTACCGCCGGCGGCGTGGCAGGCCAGCCCGTGGCGCAGCGCCTGCCTGGCGGCAAGCAGCGTCCCGTTGACAGCAAGGAAAGACCGGTTGGCAAGAACCTGGCTCCAGGTCAGCCCCAGCACACGGAGGGCCTCGCTGTCCAGCGTTCCGGCGGCGACGGCATCAACATAGGTGGCTGACTGGGTACGCCAGAGATCGGTGCGGCCAGCCGGGGCGGGTTGCAGGCTGTTGAAGGCAGATGTGAGGCCGTCACGATCAAGCTGCGCCATCAGTCGCGAGAATTTGGTCGAAGGAAATCTGTGCCCGTCGGGCAGCGGAATGTCGTAGGCGGGATGTGTGACAAGCGACAACATGGCGAGCAGCACTGGCAAAGGAGACTGGCAAAGGAGACTGGCACCAAAAGCACGACCGCAGTCATAGCAATGCTGATCAGCGGCGACAATCGGGGTGCGGCGCTATTTCCCGTCAGGAGAAGAAACGTCCCGGTGCCATGTCCCCTGATCATGCATCCGAATGCGACAGGCTAGCCTGCCTGCTGTGCAAGAAGCCGCCGGAAATGTTCCACCCGGCTGCGGTGCGGGGCGAGGTTCGGCTGTTTTACCAGCAGAGGATCATCGGCGGCAGTGGGCGCTGGCGGGTCGGTCCGCGGCGTGGCAGGTTCTTGAGACGTTCGAACCGGCGGAATGGCGACCGGGCCGGCCAGATCGGGTTGTGCCGGGACCGCGCCCTGCAGGGGCGGCGCTATTTCCGGGGCCAAGCCTGGTGTCGGGGTTGAGATCGAGGGAGGGATTGACGCCGGGCTTGGGGCCAGCTTTGATGCCGGTGTCCGCGTGATCAGCGCCATTTCGGCGCTGCCAAGCTCGGGCGTCGACATCATGGGGTTATCGGCCTGACCGTCCGCCGCCATATCCACCACATCATTTTCAAGCGCGACGATATCCGGAGCGTCATTTTCCGAAGTATCATGTTCCGGCGCGTTGGGCACCGGTCCGGCATCCGCCATGAAACGTTCGAGTTCGGCGAGAACCCGTCGGTGGTAGACGACATTCTTGCGCGGCTCGGCTGAATGATAATGCTTCACCGCCTCATCCCAGCTCTGGTGCGCGGCGTGAAGGTCGAGCAGGAACCCGGCGGCATAGCTGGCATTGTGAACCGGATCGAGCATGTCGGCGATGTCAGGAAACCCGTCACCATGCCATTTGGTGTTCACCTGCATGCAGCCGACATCGACACTGTGACCGGGCGTGGCGACAGCGTCACGAAGATAGGCGAGCGCCGCCTCACGATCGTCAAAGAACAGCCCCTCGCCACGGTCATTCAGGGTCCAGGCCCAGGGCAGATACTCGCCAGTGACCATTTTGCGACCGGACTCCACACGGGTGATGGACTGCATCAGGCCTTTTGGAATGCCGTGTTTCACCTCTGCACGCCTGGCTTCGGCAAGACAAATATTGTCAAAGGATGTCAGACTCTTGCCAGTCTGCGCTTCCAGCGGAAACGCCAGGCAAATCAGTGCCAGCAGGCCGAATCCTGCCGACAAGTAAGGGGAACTGAAAAAACATCTTGCGCTGATCATGCGGGGATGTCAGCAAATTTCATGCCATCAGCGCAGTTGTGAGAGTGACAGCGCGCCGGAACGATGAAGAACCGGAACCCGGCCCACCAGATTATGCCCGTCAGAACATATAGGTTGCGATGCCAACGCCGACGACCATCGGCAACAGCCACCATAGCTCGCGCAATGCGGATGCGGAACGGGACTTGCGTTCATAGTGGGAAAAGGCACCGAGACGGACGGCGTCCTTGAAATATCTTTGCTTCATTCCTCTGCCTTTTTTTTGACGGAGGCTGGTGACGAACTCCGACCTTACTTGGCTAACACTAGTATACGCACATACGTAAACCACAATATATAGTGTGCGCCAGACATTGTCAAAATCATCGGTGGCAGGCAATCGAATGCCCGGAGGCTAGATCAGGCCCCGCTCTGCCAGATTGCGCATCAGCGCTGCCGTACCGAAAGTCCAGGGCGGGCATGCGGGGGACAGATTGACCCTGTTCAACAGGCTGCCAAGCCGCGCTTCATGGATCCGCACCATATCGCCGATCTCGTGGGTGAAGCCGGCGCCGGGGGCGCGGCGGTCCTGCACCGGGGCGAACATGGTGCCAAGGAACAGGCAGAATCCGTCCGGATATTGGTGATGCGCGCCACATGTCTGGGCGACAAGATCGAGCGGGTCGCGGCTGATCTGCGTCATCGAGCTGGACCCCCGGAGCTCGAACCCGTCCTCGCCGGTGACATCCAGCGTCAGTTCGGCCTCGCGGGCGTCGTCGATTCCGTAGGTATCGTCAAACAGGCGGATGAACGGGCCGAGCGCGCAGGATGCGTTGTTGTCCTTCGCCTTGCCAAGCAGCAGTGCCGAGCGCCCCTCGACATCACGCAGATTGACATCATTGCCAAGCGTCACGCCTTTCACGATGCCGCGGCTGTTCACCGCCAGAACGATCTCGGGTTCCGGATTGTTCCATTCGGATACGGGATGCAGCCCCACCTCGGCTCCCCAGCCAACCGGGGACATCGGCTGTGCCTTGGTAAAGACCTCGGCATCCGGACCGATCCCTACCTCCAGATAGGGCGACCACATATCCATCCCGATCAGAGCCTGCTTGACCGCCTCCGCCTCACTGGATCCGGCCTTCACCTCGGTCAGGCTGGTGCCGATGAGGTCGAGACAGTGCTGGCGAATTGCCTCGGCCCGTGAGGCATCGCCCTTGGCCTTTTCCTCGATAACCCGTTCGACCATTGACTGCGCGAATGTCACGCCGCAGGCTTTCACCGCCTGCAGATCACAGGGGGCCAGGAAATGCACCCTGCCGGAATCACCGCGATGGTCGTGGCTGTTCGCCGCAATGTCATCGATATCACCAAGCGCCGTGCCGCGATGATCCTGCGCATACCCCGCCGGATCGTCCTGTTCCAGCAGATCGCGCATCGTGGGGGCGCGGGATGTGGTGATATCATACACCACCCCGTCACTGACCGTGACAAGGCATGGTCCAGAGGCGGCTGGGTTCCAAACGCGCCCGACAAGGCTGGCCCCGGCATGATCAACAGGCAGAATTTCCAAAACAGATCCTTTTATCCGGTGCTCATCAACATGTTCACGTGTCCGTATGATAGGCTTTCATGCAAGGGATGGCAAACCTGTTCACAGGCTGACCGGACATGTTGTCATGTTTTGTACCTTGCAATCACGCACCAATGCTTCAGGCTGATTTCGGGTAACGGGTTCGCCGCCAACCGACGGCAGACCAGACCAGACGGCAATCAAACGCCCGGGTCACGCCGGCCATAACATCATGATTTTACAAGGGAGAATTCTGAATGCCAGATACCGTCATCAGCTTTACCACCGTTGAATATCCCGATGAAGCGTCGATGCAGCAGGCGCGGGAAGCATTCCAGCAGGAAATGGGACCGCTTGCAGATAAATTGCGGCCGCTTGGCATGACGAGTTTTCATTCAAGCCGTCTGTTTCTGCCGGAAGGCAAATTCATCATCGCGAACTGGCTCGAATATCGCGACATGGCTGCCTATGAGGCCTGCGACAAGATCTGGCAGGAAACAGGAGAGGAATTCGCCGAGAAATACGGGCACCTCTTTGAAGGCGTCACAATCACGCCGCATCGCGGTGAAGTGATGGACGATTATTCCTAACCCGAGAGCGCGAAATTCGATCGCAGGCTGATTTTCGAAATCTGGAGTGATCTAATGACAAACACCACGATGATAAACTACTCGACACGCGATTTTGCCACCAAGGAACAGTTGGAACTCTATTTACTGCGCCAGGAAAAGGCATTCTCACCTGAAGTGATAAAATTGTTCACCGATGCCGGAATGCTTCGCCGGGCGGTTACCCAGATCTGGAACAAAGAGCAGTCCTATCGGGTGGGTATTGTATTCGAATATCGAGACCAAGAGGCCTATATAGCCTGTCAGGCATTACTTAAGACGCATTACTTGCCTGCCGTGGAAGGCCTTACCACAAAGGTTGTAGGCTCACGAGGGGTCATAGTTCATGAGTTTGTTGCAGACGACTTCATCGACCAGGCAACCTGACCGGCTGGAAGAAATCAGCAGCTGGACATAGGGGGATGGCGATTCCGGGAGGACTCGAACCCCCAACCTGCTGATTAGAAGTCAGCTGCTCTATCCAGTTGAGCTTCTACGTTATCAGTCGGTCAACTGATTGGAAAATCATAGCAAATTTCAGCTACCCGCAAAATCATTTAATCAGCTGACCCCTTTTTCCTCAATCAGCTGACGTTATCAGCTGACCTTTTTGCCACCTGTCCC
>Ga0181592_10005592_pt1 | contig 10339 bp, 8 predicted proteins | sample 071ome_20_FD_133755 | JGI IMG/M metagenome (GOLD analysis project Ga0181592, IMG submission 133755) | Coastal salt marsh microbial communities from the Groves Creek Marsh, Skidaway Island, Georgia - 071412BT metaG (megahit assembly) | ecosystem: Environmental > Aquatic > Marine > Intertidal zone...
CTTCCCCCAGGCCCGACAAAGCCACCGCTGTAGCTGCGACATCAAGCGAGATCACAGGCTCATCATACACCTGCCCTCCCGGAATTTTTCCTGGCCACGCTGCGATAAAGGGAACACGAATACCGCCTTCGCTTAGCATGCCTTTTTCTCCGTTCATCGGTTCGTTAAGCGAACCATCCCAACCGGGCCCTCCACCAGGAGAATCGAGCTTGTATATTTTCAGCGGCGCTCCGTTATCTCCGATAAAGAAGATCAGGGTCTTTTCAGCAATCCCCTTCGACTCAAGTTTTTCGCGGATCGCTCCGACTCCGTCATCCATTGCTGAAATCATCGCTAAGGCCTGACGGCGGCGTTCCGGCATTTCCCCGGGAAATCGTTTCAGGTATTTGTCAGGCGCATCGAGCGGGACATGGGGCGCACGATAGGCGAGATAGAGAAAGAACGATTCCTCCGCATGACGATCGATGAAAGCGGTCGCGGCCGCGGAACAAGCATCGAGGTGATACATCTTTGTGTCTTCCTTGCCCGGTGCTTGATCGGAACCGTCAATTCCATAGTTGGCAAAGCCGGGACGATTGGAGTTCTTGGCAAAGACATCGTCGAATCCGTGATTCGAAATCTCCTGCACAGGGCCGAGATGCCATTTCCCGATCTGGCCAGTGGCATACCCAGCATTCTTCAAGCGCTCCGCAATGGTCTGCTCCGCGTTGAATCCATCGAGTGAGCTGCCGTTGGTTTCCAAACCAAATCGACTCTGATCCCGCCCAGCGAGAAGCCCGCCCCGAGACGGGACACACTGGGGAGCCGTCACATAGCCGCTCGTGCAGCGCGCACCATCAGCCGCAAGCTGATCGATGTGCGGCGTTTTTAGATCATCGTATATCCCGACCGCCCCGATATCCGGCCAACCGTGATCATCCGTAAATATGAGAATGATGTTGGGTTTTTCCGCCGCACTGAGACATGGGAAAAGACAGGAAAGTGAGAGAGAGGCGAGGGCAAGTATTCGCATTTGTTGAATTGCATCTTATGACAAAAACCAGACATGGGCCACGTTTTTGCTATCGTGGCTACATTCTCGTCAGTGCCCACCCGGGGTAGTGGCAAACATATCTCCGTCACCGCGACGTTTCTGGAAAGGAGCACTCTCTAAAACGCCATAGAGAATTTCTTTCAAGGTCGCACCACGATTCTCGGTATCGCTCACAATTTTATCGATGGTCGGTGCGTCGTAGTATTCGATTCCTCGCCCGACGGAAAAGGTGAGAAGCTTCTCGGCGAGGGCACGATGAAAATCACGATAGCGGGCTGTCGCCAGAATCTTGCTGAGTTCCTTGGCATTCCCAAACTGCTCGCCAGTCATGAGCTTTCCGCTCCCATCGATCGGCTGCCCATTGTAGGTATCGCGCCACAGTCCGACAGGATTGTAATTTTCCAAAGCCAACCCGATCGGGTCCATCCGGGCATGGCAGGAGGCGCACATTTTTTCTTCCGAGTGAAGTGCCAGCAATTCGCGGAGCGGAAGGTTCTTCTTATCCCCCTTGGCCGTTTCCTCGAGTGGGGGCACATCAGGAACCGCTGGAGGAGGCGGAGTCGCCAGAAAGTTCTCGAGCACAAAGAGCCCTCGTTTCACGGGCGAAGTCCTCGTTGGGTTGGAAGTAACAACATGAAAGGTCGCCTGAGAAAGAATTCCTCCGCGCTTCGAATCCTTCGGAAGGTCGACCTTTCTCATGTTTTTTCCTTTCACACCCTCGACGCCATACCACTCCGCCAGGGGCTCATTGAGATAGGTGTAGCGAGCTGTCAGTAACTCGGTCGCAGGTCGATTCTCGCGGAGCACATGAGCAAAGAACTCTTCGCTCTCTTTCCGCATTGATTCCCGCAATTGTCCACTAAACGTCCGGCGTGCCTGACCCAGGTCCCTAATATTCAGAACGCGACGCTCGTCGATGTGCATGGTTTGAACATCCCGCGCCATAAGCCACTGACCCACAAAATTACGAATGAACCGGTCTGATTTATCATCCTTCAGCATGCGGTTGATCTGGTCGCGCCAATTTGCCCGGAGTTTACCTTCCCCGGCGAGACGCATCAATTCCTCATCCGGCGTGGAACTCCAGAGAAAGTATGAGAGACGAGACGCGAGCGCGTATTCATCGATCGGAACTACCTTGCCAGGATTGTCCGGCTCGGGCTGAATTTCGGCCCGCATCAGAAAGCGCGGGCTCACGAGAATCGCAGTGATCGCCCGAGCAATTCCATCTTCGAAACTGCTGCCTGCCTGCATATCCACTTGGCGGGCAATGGCGACAAGTCGCTGCAAAGTCCTGTCATCGACTGGACGCCGGAAAGCTCGGGTCGCGAAGCGTCGAAGGATTTTCTCGCGATAGGAATCGCGGGCTTTTTCATCAGTAGACGGAGGCCCTTCGGAAAAGAGATATCGCATATGCCATGGGTAGTCTTTCTGGCTTCCATCGAGCGGTCCGCGAATTCGAATGCTGTCGACAACCACAGCGAGTTCTTTTTCTCCTTCGTTTGGCTTCTCGCCTTCTTCCGTTGCGATCCATAAAGTCTGGTCACGCCCTTTCTTCATCGTCGTTTTTGTTTTCAGACTCAAGCTGCGGGAGTTATCCCAACCCAGTTTGCGTGAAGTAAGTTCTTTGTCCCCCAGACCCACCTTCAGCGTGCCGCTGTGAGAGCTGGCTTCTTCGGAACCGCTGATTCGAAACTCGAGGATAATCTCGTATTCTCCATCGAAGTTGATCCACGGATTACCTTCCATCTTTCTAGCATGACTGAAGGGAAGCCACTCGACCGACCAGCTTTCACTGCGATCATCCCGAAAGTCGCCTTTGTTCAACCACCATTCCTGAATCTCCGGCCCATCGGTCGGCACGGCTTTTTTCACCACCTGCTCGGCTGCTTCGAGATATTTCTCCATCAGTAATGGGGAAATACTGAGCACATCTCCAATCGTATCAAAGCCGTAGCCCGTGTCATCGGCAGGAAGAATATCTTCGACCCCGAAATCGATATTCAGCAAATCTTTGATCGTGTAGCGATACTCTTCCCTATTGAGACGCCGAATCGTGACTCGTCCGGGATCCGGGTTTTCGTGATCGATTTTGAAAACCTTGCTCTCAATAAAGGCGAGCACCTTGTCCCGCTGGCCATCACTCAGCTGCTTTTTGTCCGCCGGAGGCATCAGGTTGCTACGCACATTTTTCCACGTCTCAAACCAGACGTCGAAATTCTGCAGGTGCTTGGCAATGGAATCGTATTCATCCATTGCGAAGTCGCCCTTATCCATGCCATCACCGTGGCAATCGTAACAGAAATCCATCAAGATCGGCTCGATTTCATCAAAAGCCTTTTCATCAGCCACAAGCGAGAGGAGCGAGACCGCAAAAAGCGCGGTTGTAAAAAGGAAATGTCTGGAGAATAAACAATTCATTGTCTGGGAAAGGTTACGTCAGAGCTCCGGCGAATCATCGCACGCAACGACGTAAAAGGCCGACCGTCGCTTGCTTTCGAGAATGCCGCTACGTAGATCTTATTACTTCTTTTCGAATGTCACAAAGCGAAGAGCGGAGTGTCGATTCAGCTTTCCACTCACTTTGAGAGCGACCTCCGACTTCCCTTTTTCGACCTTCACGTTTGGAAAAATCACTTCGGCACCATCCACGTCGAACGATCCCGGGATAACCTGATCACAGCTATCCTCAGGAAAATCAAAAAGGAGAAAAAGAAACTCAAACGAGCGAAGACTCCCCGTAATCGCATTAAGGTGAATAATATCCGAAGATTTGACAGCCAGCTCCAAGCCAGGAGTGCTCAGCTCGCTGCGCTGAATTAGGTCTAATCTCGCGCGAGAGGCTGTAGCGAAATCCTTTTCAGCCGCCAGCGCCCGGGCGTTTCCGATATGAAGTGTGACGCACTGCTTAGGACAAGCTTCTCACCTTTTTTCACCACGCCGATATCGCTGAGGACACCGGACTGATCCTTTTCGTCGATATCTCCATCTATGCAGTAGATCGCGTTCGGTGCATTGTCTCCCACCTGATAGAACCCGCCGCACTGTCCGTTTCCAGCGACAAGCTCGAGATGTTGGACGGCGACATCCTGATCAAATGTCAGGGTCAGTGTTTCGCCTTCATCGACTTGGCGAGTCTTACCGGTCGAGATACCCATTCCACGCGGATTAAAATGCGGCTGACCACCCGACAATTCGACAATTGCGGTCACCGTCTCCAGTTCCGCCATGACGACGGACTTCTCAATGGAACCTTGAGGCTGCTCGTCCTCCTGTGCTGAGAAATCAAACTGCTCCCTCTTTCCCCACTGGACTGCAGCCAAACGATGTCCCCCGATGTTGCGATGGTGCAAAGCACCTCGTGTCAGGAATTGCACGAGAGGCTGGAGGTCCGGCTCTGAAATAAGGTTCGTTTCCTCTTTCGGATCCTTCGCCAGATTATAGAACTCAATCGGGGTGGCCTCGCCTCGACGAAGAAGAGAGGCATCGAAAAAGAGTTTCCATTTCCCCGCAATTACTTCTCCTTCTACATTCGGATCATCCATGCGAAAAGCGGCGACAGCCGGATCGCCTTTTGCCTCTTTGTGATCATGTGCAAAAACGGGCGGACGACGCTTAATCGCTTCTCCCTGCCACGCTGACAAAACACTGAAGCTGTCTTCCGCTCCTTTTTCCCCTGCGAGCGAATCGGGCAATTCCGTTCCGATCAATTCCGCAAAAGTCGCGAACATATCGGTAAGACAAAGCAGACTCGGATCCGTCCGCCCTCCAGTTTCTGCATTGCCATCGCCGATCCCAAAACCCGAACCAGCTACCAGAAATGGAACCCTATGGCCGCCCTCGTAGGCAGAGCCCTTGTGACTGCGAAAAGGTCCCGAGGCGATGTCGCTGTTCTTCTCGGCTCCGTTGTCTGAAGTAAAAACAACTACTGTGGTATCGATCAGCTTCTTACCTGAATTTCTCGGGTCATCATTCTTCTCCAACCAATCCAGAAAGCGGCCGAGGATAAGGTCATTTTCATGAATAAAATCATGGCGCAGATCCATGGGCTCGCCCGCTTTCGTTCGCGAAGCTCCGCGACTCGGCTTCTCTCCAATTTTTTTGTCAGGCGTGTAGGGCGAATGATTCGAGGGAGAAGGGTAGTAAAGAAAGAACGGCTTTTCGGCATTCTCTCCACCATCGAGATGCGAATCAAGAAAGCTGATCGCGAGTTCTGAATGGCGCCCGCCCAACTTCGTGAGCACGTAGGCATTTTCTCCTTCGGAAATGAGTTCTTTACCATTGCTGGTCGCACTCACCAAATCGCTTCCGTGGATATGCCCGGGTCCAACGGACTGCTCTGGTCCATTTTTTCTCCCCCCCTTCCCCGCTCCGCTCGCATCAGGCCCGGATGTCCCATGGGAACGGGAAGTGACTCGAACGAAATCGAAGCCATGATCCTCAGGCCCGTCGAAAAGTGGTTTTGTCAAGTCAGCATCCTCCCATCCGGCAGCAGGCGTTCCATCCGCCCTCTGATAGCGCAATCCGATGTGCCATTTCCCGACGACGGCAGTCCCATATCCCTCGCTGCGAAACATTGTAGCTAAAGTAGGCCGATCACGCTCAATCATGGGATCACCCTGACTTCCGAAAAGAACCCAGTGCTTGAGCCGGTTTCGCCAAGGGTAGCGCCCCGTCAACAATCCATATCGAGTCGGCGAACAACGCGAAGAAGGCGTATGCGCATCGGTGTAGCGAACTCCCATCCGCGCAAGACGTTCCATGTTCGGCGTATGAACCTGTACATCGTCGGCATTGCCGGTGAAATCCTGATACGCGCTCGTGTCGCCCATTCCCATGTCGTCCGCCATCATGAAAATGACGTTGGGCTTCTCTGCAGCAAAACTCGAAGCCGTGAGGAAAGAGAAAAGGAGAATAGCAGCACGCATTGCGAGAATCGGATCAGTCAAAGATCGGATAAAAGGTATTAAAAGCAGCCTCTCCGAACTCGGCAGGATCGTTGAATCGGCGATCACGATTCATCGAATCAATCGCGAGCATATCGCTGTCAGACAACTCGAAATCGAAGATCTCGATATTCTCTTTCAAGTGCGCTGCCGTCTGCGTTTTTGGAATCGCAACAGTCCCGCGCTGGACTGCCCACCGAAGTGCAATTTGGCCGACCGTTTTTCCATATCCTTCCGCGATTTTCTGAATATCAGGATCGTCAAAAAGGCGTTCGCTTTCCTCCGCCATGGAAAGCGGAACGTAGGAACTTGCTCCAAAAGGAGAAAAGGCTGTCGTCACGATTTCGTTTTCCTGACAAAAACGCAACAGGTTCTGCTGGGTCAGGTAAGGATGCATCTCGACCTGATTCACCGCAGGATGAATCCGTGCGTAGGAGAGCAAGTCCCGAATCATCGCCGTGCCCAGGTTGCAGACTCCAATGTTTTTCACGAGCCCGGCATCAACGAGTTCTTCCATCGCCCCCCACGTATCGGAGTAGGGAACTTTCACGTGCTTCATCGCAGGGTTCTCGGCCTCTTCGTCGAAAAACCAACCCGGAGGATAGCGCTCTTTAAAAGGGACATAGGCCAGTGTAACGGGAAAGTGAATCAGGTAGAGATCGAGTTGATCGAGACCGAGATCGGAAAGCGATCTCTCGCAGGCAGAGCGGACGTGATCTGGATGATGAAAGGTATTCCAGAGCTTCGAAGTGATCCAGAGATCGTCACGCGAAGTGCCATTCGCGATCGCATTTTTCAATCCTTCTCCCACCGCAACTTCGTTGCCGTAGTCACAGGCACAATCAAAGTGGCTGTAGCCAAGTGAGACCGCCTCAGGAATCAATGTAGGAAGGACTTCATCAGGAATTTTCCAGGTGCCCAATCCGATCGAAGGAAACTGGTCACCACTTTTCAACGTAAAATGGGAAAGAGAATCGCTCATGAGGAAAGGCATAGCGGGACGGAACACATATCGCAAGTCCGGCTTTGCGATGAGGCTACTTCCAGAGAGATGCGAAGCACCTAACGAATTGACTCCGATCCATTTTACCTATTAGCTTCGCAACATGAAAACGCTTCTTCTCACAGCCGCTCTACTTTTTTCTTTTTCCAGCCTCGCCCTTTCCAATCCTCCGTCCATGCTGATTCAGCAGGCGGCGGAAATCGCGCAAGCCGATCTGGAGTCCCGGAGCATTCAGGGAACCGTTTTCATCGAGCAGATCAATTACAAAAAAGGCGGTGGCATCAGTGGCGATCCTCCTTACTGGGAAGTTCTCTGGAACAAGCCATTCCCAGCTCAGACAAAAGGGCGCAACGAGATCGGTCTGCGAATCACGATGGACGGGAACTACAAGCGGTCTGTGAAATAGCCGTTGGCCTGACCCCAATGCGCAGCTGATAGATGTAGGGCAAGGCTCCACTGCCGAGGCGTTAAGCAGAGAACGACGTCTTAATTTTCCTGCACACGTGTGAGTATTCGAGCTTTTTAATCGTGAAATATGCTGACTGCGGCTCGTTCAGCCTGCCACTTTTTTCGGGCGATTTACCAAAGCACTCCCTCCCACGCAGATCACGAGATTCAGCACCAATCCATAGAGTCCCGGATTGAATCCGGAACTCTTGATCATGGAAAGCACACCCATTCCTTCTCCAGGAACCCAGAAGAACGACAGGGCGAACACGAGGCCGACTGCCATCCCTAGAAATACCGGTCCGGCTCGCATTCCCTTCCAATGGATCCCGATCATGAATGCTGGGGCCAATTGGATCAGCATGTCGAATTTCATTCCCAGCAATTGGACCAGCGTGATTTCACCTTCCAACTGATTCAAATAAATCGTCAAAGCGGTCAGGGAAAACACGAGAACCACCGAAACAAGTTTTCCCACCATAGTGAGACGCTTTTGCGACGCTTTGGGTGAAATAAATCCCTGGAAAATGTCTTTCGTCAGCATGCTGGAAATCGAAAGAAGAGCCGAATCTCCCGTCGACATGATCGCACCGAGAATCGCGGCGAGAATCAGCACGACAATCGCAGTTCCAAACCAGCCTCCCTCCGCCACCTGCCGAAGCATCACTGTCAGCGCCGTATCCGTCTTGGCACCTTCAAGGGATTCGGGGAGATGAGCTGCCACCGTGACTCCGACGAGAATTGCTATGAGAGTCGCGCACAGGGGCATGAACGACATCGCTGCCAGTCCACGACGAAGAGCACGCGAACTTTTCGCCGCATAAATCCGCTGAATCGCCTGTGGATACAGGGCCCCAGCACATCCAAACAAAAGAATGAAATTGATCCATTGGCGGAGAGCCATGCCTTTTGGCGGAGTCGCTTTCTCAGCCGAATGTTCGAGCAGCTTCCGGGTCGTCTCCTCTGGCGAGCCAAATTGTTGAAAGATCAGCACAAGGAGAACGGCGAAACCGGCTGCCAGAACTGTTCCCTGAATCACATCCGTCCAGGCCACTGCGCGAAATCCACCGAGCAGCTCGTAGACCAACATGATTACCGCGAGAAAAACGACCCCGTAGGCAAAAGCCAGATCCGGGTCGAAAGTAGTGAGTCCTTCCACCGCCCGTCCCATCGCGGTCAGTTGTGCGAGAAAGAAATTCCCCAAGGCTGCCACCATGATCGCTGTCGCCAGCAGGTTGATCGCGCGGCTCCCAAAACGGTGATTCAAGAAATCCGTCGGAGTGATGAAGGAGTGCCGTTTCGCGAGCTGGTGCAATTTCGGAGCGAACAACTGGTAGCTGATCACGATCGCAATCATGAATTGCACAGCTGTTATCCAGGCAAACCCGATCTTTGCCGATTTGCCGGTAAATCCGATGATGGTATTTCCACTGTATTGCGTGGCGAAAAGCGTCAGCCACAAAACGAGAAAGCCGACCCCTCTTCCGCCAAGGTAGAAATCTTGAAGCGACGTTTCTTTACTCGCCCTCCGTCCCAGCCAGCCAATCCCAATTAGCGAAAGAAGGTAGCAGCCGATAAAGATGAACCCACCAAGCCCAAATGGCAGTGGCTCTACACCCGCGTCCGGACTCATTCCTGCCCCTCCTCTTCGTCAAGAGACGGCCAATGATTCCAGAACAGCCGGGCCGTGTAGCAGGAAATCACAAAAGAAACCGCAATCGTGACAACGACCCAGAGAGGAAAGCCCAGAAAAATCCGCTCATCCCCGCTCGGCCAATACCACGGGATGCCGATCACGAACAGAATCAGATAAACGATCCAAACGCGGATAGAAAAAAAACCAGATGAGCGAGACATAGAAGCGGGGAACAACAGAGGATCGTGCCCTGTTTTCCCCGGCCTGTCAAAACCAGTAGAACGCGTCAGTCGGGTCAACCAATATACCCTACGCAAAATCGCGAGGATCTCCTGCGTCAACCGGAGAAACTGCTTGCGCAGGTGCACCCGCTCATTAGACCAAAGATGTCTGTCACTCTTGTAGTGCTCAAGGTTTCGAAGCTGCACTTCCAGACGGGACCGCAGCCCAGAATTCAAACCATTGCACTCGCATCCCCGGGTGATCAGTTCACTAAGCCAGACCCGGTATCCGTTGATCAGAGAGGTATTCTCCGAGAGAAAAATTTCAGAATCCTTTCGTGAATTCGAATCTAGCTCGCGAACAAAGTGCACTAGCTTCTGAAGCATCTCTTTGCCTAACTCCAGATCAGGATTGCGTGTTTCCTGCCGCTTGCGCGCCCTCTCCAGCAACTTTCGGTGCACCGGGGAAATGTCCCGCCCATAATCGTCGTCGATACGCTCATCGACTATGGTATTGCGAATCGCTCCTTAGAAAAGGGAGAATGCCTTCTGGATAACCGGGGGAAGCCCCTCTCCATTCATTCGGCTTCCATAAACGAGCTGCTCCTCCTGGATCCGACTCAGCCGGATCAAATCGCGTTGCGGTGGGAGCGGGATATAAGTCACACAGCCCAGGTGGTCATTCAGCGCATTTCGCTTTGTCAGCCTCGCGAGCTCATCAAAATCGGCTTTTGCGGGAGAAGCAGACACAAAAAGAGCAAAAACAGCGAAGAAAAATAGAGAACCAGTTTTCATGAAAAAGGAGTGATCTTATCCATTTGGAGCCTCATTTATCTTAACTGAAATATTTTTCGTAAATGCCTCAATGGCGTTGGTCAATTGAGCTCACGTAAAATCAGGAATGCTGAAGGAATCTCTGGATGAGGGAAGCCAGTTCTTCCGGTTGTTCTTCAGGAGCAGAATGTCCGCAATTTTCTATCGTTTCGAACTCAGCCCCTGAAATCCTGCGGGAAAGCTTCTCGCATGATTCCCACGGCACGATTTCATCTTCTC
>Ga0181592_10005600_pt1 | contig 10333 bp, 7 predicted proteins | sample 071ome_20_FD_133755 | JGI IMG/M metagenome (GOLD analysis project Ga0181592, IMG submission 133755) | Coastal salt marsh microbial communities from the Groves Creek Marsh, Skidaway Island, Georgia - 071412BT metaG (megahit assembly) | ecosystem: Environmental > Aquatic > Marine > Intertidal zone...
CATCATCAGACAAAGCGCCTGCTGTCGAAAAAGCTCTGCCTGCGAATGCGATCCCGCTGGGCCAGACAAAAGGGGCGCGGCAAGATGCAGGTATTCCAGCGCGAAGGCTTCCTGATTACTCTCCCGAGAACGTGGAGCCTTCTTCCTGAACCATTTTCCCCCATGAATACTGCTCCATCACCGCCAGAAGAAACTCGAAGAGCCGTCTCCCGGGAAGACCTTGAGTATCTGAAAAATGCGAGGGCTGCAATCAAGGGTGACAGGCTCACTGGCGCGAATCTTCTGCTTTTTACGATCATTGGAGTGCTCGTTGCATTTGTGGTATGGGCTTCTCGGGCTGAACTCGACGAAGTTACCAAAGGGGACGGAAAAGTGATTCCATCCTCTTCCATTCAGACGATCCAAAATCTCGAAGGCGGGATTGTCGCTGAAATCATGATTTCAGAGGGGTCGCGGGTGGAAAAAGAGCAGGTTTTATTTCGCATTGACGACACGCTCAGTGCTTCGAGCTATCGGGAAAATTTGGCAAAAAGCCAGGCACTTAAAGCTGTTCTCGCTCGCCTATCCGCAGAGGCACAGGGTGTCGCTTCCATTAGCTTCCCCGAAGAGCTTGTCAAGCTGCGCCCTGACTTGGTTGATCGTGAAAATGCGCTCTTTAATAAGCGTGAGAAAGAGCTCACCGAGCAAAGTTACATTATTGATCGCAGTCTGAAGCTCGCATCGGATGAACTCACAATGACGATTCCTCTTGTTCAGAAAGGTATCGTCTCTCGGGTTGAGCAGCTTCGACTTGAGCGCGAAGTCAACGAGCTTGAAGGAAAGCTCCAAGAACTTGTCGGCGGTCGTCAGCAGGAAGCAATGGAAAAATACAACGAGGCGAAAGCGCAGATCGAGGAACTCAAGGAGGTGCTGGAAGGCCGTGAAGACCGCGTCAAACGAACCCTCGTTCGGTCGCCCGTTTCCGGAACTGTAAATAAACTTCACATCAGCACTATTGGTGGAGTCGTCCAGGGGGGGGAGCCCATGGTTGAGATCGTGCCTGATAATGAGACTCTTCTCGTCGAAGCAAAAGTCCGTCCTTCCGACATAGCATTTCTCCGTCCCGGACAGGAAGCGACTCTCAAGTTTTCCGCCTACGAATTTTCCATCTACGGAGGTCTCAAAGGTACTGTTGAGCAAATTAGTGCTGATACGATCGAAGATGAAGTTGACAAGCAGCACTACTACATGATCAAAGTACGAAATGCCGAGGGCAGATTGATAAAGAACGGCGAGGAACTTGAGATTATCCCGGGGATGACTGTGGAAGTCGATGTGCTCACCGGGCGACGCACAGTTTTGCAGTACATCACCAAGCCTTTTCATCGCATGCGTTTCAGTGCTCTGCGGGAACGATAGCAGGAACCCTTACTAAACCACAAAAATGAAGTTTGAATCAGAAATTGGGTTTACCGATGCGGTGGCAAGTAACCTAGGTGATTGGGAAGCCGTTCATTTCCCTTCCAATGAGCACTGTCGCGAAGAGGAGAAAATCGAGGTTGATACCGTCACCCATCACTCTTTCGCAATGGATTGCAGAGAGGAAGATTTTTCCCTTTTTGCAAAAGTATCCGGGTGATTCCTTGAAGATGAAATCCCGACCGGAACCGGACAGTCTATTTGATCGCCTTACCCTGTTGACTCCTGAGCCATACCCTGTTGAGTTGACGCTATGGCAATAGAAGGGCTTTCCCGTGAGGAACTGGAAGAATTGATCGCTATGTTGGAGCGTCGGCTCAAGGTTATTGGCGATGCGGAAATGCGGGAAAACGATCCGGACGAGCAACTTCGGCAACTTCAGGAGGTGTCAGAATCAATTCAGATATTTCACGAATCAAAACGTGAAAAGATTCCCGTCCGTCTCCGTCACTTCCTCGAAAATAGTAGTTTGAACAAGGCTCTCGACTGGGCTCGTGAGGCTGTGGCGACAGAGTAGACTCGGATTCATTCGATTTGTGCAGCTCTTATCGAACTCGAATCAATTCGAGTCTACGTATCTTTAAATACGGGCTCATGCACACGCCCCTCATTCAGGTCGATCCGCTCGGGGCGCCCTTTGTGCATGTAAACGACCTCGGTGTGATCAAGTCCCATCATCGCCATGACTGTCGAATGGATGTCGTGGACGTGCAGCTTGTCTTCCACAGCAAAGAGCCCCAGTTCGTCCGTCGCGCCGATCGTTTGACCGCCCTTAGCACCGCCGCCGGCCATCCACATCGTGAATCCAGTCGGGTTGTGATCGCGACCGTCGCCTTTTTCGCTCATGGGCGTGCGGCCAAATTCTCCGCCCCAGATGATGAGAGTGTCATCGAGTAATCCACGTTGCTTCAAATCCTGAATCAATCCGACGATGGGAACGTCCACATTTCGACAAAGCCGGCTGTGGTTCTCTTCCATCTTCGAATGGCTGTCCCACTTGCTTCCCGCTCCGTGATAGAGCTGGATAAATCGCACACCTCGCTCCACAAGTCGGCGGGCCATGAGGCACTGTCGACCGTAGATCTGTGTTTCTTTCTGATCGAGCCCGTAGAGTTTTTTGATATGCTCCGGTTCGCTTTCAAGATCGATTGCTTCGGGTGCTTCCGCCTGCATTCGGAAAGCGAGTTCATAGCTGCGGATGCGCGCTTCCAGTTCAGTGTTGGAAGTACGAGAATCAAAATGGTTTTCGTTGAGTTGCTGGAGAAAACCGAGTTTCTGTTCCTGTCTCTTGTCGGAAACACCGCCCGGATTGTGGAGGTTCTTGATAGGTTCCGCTCCGTTTTCGAGAAGGACCCCCTGGTGAACAGCTGGAATGAATCCTGATCCCCAGGTCCGCGCGCCGTTGACGACCATGGCATTGGAATCCTTGATCACGACAAAGGCAGGGAGGCTCTGGTTTTCGGTTCCCAATCCGTAGGAAATCCACGAACCGAGAGAGGGGCGTCCACCAAAAACGGACCCCGTATTCATCTGGCAGACTCCGCCAGCGTGATTGATGCCATCAGACTGGCAGGATCGAATCACGCAAAGATCGTCCGCGATTTTCGAGTGCTGGGGAAGCCAGTCGGAAATCCAGAGGCCGCTCTCGCCATGTTGCGCCCACTCGCGTTTTGATGCGAGCAGCGGAGAATTGACTTCACCCATCGCGGTGACGGGGCGCTCAAAGCTTTCGGGCAGACTTTGTCCGGCCAGTTTGTTCAGTAATGGCTTGGGATCAAAAAGATCGAGGTGGCTCGGGCCTCCTTCCATGAAGAGCCAGATGACGTTCTTGGCTTTTCCAAGCTGATGCGGAATTTTTGCCGCGACCGGGTTTGGTGCTTTCGTCGCACCTAACAGATTTTCTCCGGTTAGTGCGGAAAGTGCGACGGCACCAAAACCGACTCCGGCTTTGCCGAGAAATTCACGACGGCTGTGAGGTTGTTCAATTCGATTGCAGGACATGGTGGGAGCCGCTACGCGGCGTGAAAAGGTGGGAGGGTAAAAAGTAAAAGGTGATGAGTGAGGTGGGCTCGAGCCCGCTAGTATCAATGAAGGTATAAGAATTCGTTCGAGGTCAGAAGGGCGTGGCAGAAGTCTGTGGTCGCACCTAGCAGGGCAGGGGGATAGGGCGAGGTTGAGGACTTCGGAGCTTCACGTAGCCACGCTGTTTTCGGTTCGGGCTCTTCTCCGCTCTCTGATGAGAAATCAAAATCGATCACGCGAGGAGCCTCTCCTCCGTTGATGAGAAGCTGTGACTCAGTCAGTGTTCCTTCGGTGACCGTAAAACGGGCGAGTTGTCCGTCCCAATAATGGCCAGGTTGATCGCGAGCTCCGATCAGGTAGCGTATGTTCTCTTTCACCCTGAGACCTCCGACTACCTGATGATGGACGATTTTCTTTTGTAGTTTCGCCTTTGGATCGCTCAAGTCTTTGAGGTAGAAAGTGACCGAACCTTTGGTTGGATCGTCCTTTTTCGGTTTGGCCGAAACGACAGCGGCGAAGTAGGCGGGCTTCTGTTTTGGAAATCGAAGATCGGACGCAACGACTTCGTAAATCACATTGTGCTGAAAATCTTCGCCCACGAGCTGCATGATGAAATTGAGCGGTTGGTAGCGTGATTTCTCACTGGTCACCCCGAAGGCCCATCCGCTTTCTTTATTTGAGCCGTTCCAATGTCCGGCGAGTGTGTTTACCGACGCGTTTTTGTGAATGCTGTCGATGTTTGCGATCGCTTCGATCGTGAACTCTTTGGTGGGCCATTCGACTTCGGAAACTTCCAGCCTTTCGAAGCGGCTGCCTGGCTGGAGCCAGAGCGAATTCTCACCCAGTTCCGGTTCCTTGATTCCTTTGAATACCTGACCGATCGGTCGCAGGCCGGTTTCACCCGGATACTTCGGCTCAGGAGGCGCGGGAGCTCCGACCGCATTGGCCTGTGAGGTGAGAAAGGCGAGTGAGGCTTCGACTTCCTCGGGCCGTGCCTCGCGGCCGTAGGCGAGGCGATAGGCAGATCGCACCAACTCTGCGTCAGCCTTCTTCTTCGAACTGAGGAGTCGCTTCGCGAATGCGTTGGCGCGGGCGACAGCCCATTCTCCGTTCACGAGCATGAGAGACTGTGTCGGCGTGGTCGTGGATATTCGATTGGGAGCCGAACTGAATCCATTGGGCTTGTCAAAACTTCCCAGAATCGGGTCCTTGGTGTTACGCCGTTTTTTGACGTAGACGCTGCGGTTGGGAGCATTGCCGTCAACGGACGCTCCTCCTTCTCGATGTTTCAATTCTCCCGACGCAACAAGCATGGCGTCGCGAATTTGCTCTGCATCAAGGCGATGGGGCGGATAGCGCCAGAGAAGCCGGTTTTTTGGATCCGTAATGCGTTCAACTGATGTTGGCTCACGCTGCGCGGTTTGCCGGTAGGTCGCGCTATTCATGATGAGACGGTGGATGGGTTTCATTTTCCACCCGCCGTCGAGAAATTTTCGGGTCAGCCAGTCGAGCAGCTCTGGATGGCTTGGCTCTTCGCCAAGACGCCCGAAGTCGTTTGGAGTCGGAACAATTCCCTGTTTGAAGTGATGCTGCCAGAGACGGTTGACGACGACCCGGGTGGAAAAGGGATTGCTTTCGTCCGCGATCCAGTTTGCGAGGGCAGTGCGGCGACCAGTCGTATTTTTTGCCGGTGAGATATTCGGGGCAGGCTGGCCAAGCAATGTCAGAAAAGCAGGCTCGACTGCGACCTTTTCTCCGCGTGTTTCAAAGAATGTCGTCGCTGCCTTCGGCTTTACATCCGTGGTGATAAAGGCGAGTGGAAGATCCTTTGGCTTCTTCTCTGCCAGCTTGGCGATTTCAGCTGTGAGTTCCGCGTAGCGGGTCGATTTTTCCTTATCCTTCTCGAACTGCTTTTTCCAATCAATCTTCTGTCGAGCTTTGTCGACTTGGCGCTGCACGAGTTGAGCGAGTTGCTCTTCATAGGCACTGCGTTGCGATTCCTCTTTCCAATAAATCTTCTGAACGTCCGCTGGAAATTGCTTTACGATACCCTTGATCGAAGACTCGATCTTCGGCTGCTGCATTGCGTCCAATTCCTCAAGGAACGGGGCAGTTGCCTTTTTCCATTGGGCCATCTGCTGTCCGTATTTGGCTTTTTCGTCCGCTGAGCCGAGAGGATGATCTTCCGGCCACCAGGTTGTATTGAGAAATGACTGCAGCGCGAAATAGTCCTTCTGCAAAATCGGATCAAACTTGTGGTCGTGACATTGCGCGCATCCTACACCGAGTCCGAGAAATGCTTCACCGGTAACGTTGGTCATTTCTGTGAGAATCAAATCCCACTGCATTCGCGCATTGCGCTGGTTCCATTCGTAGATGCCGAGTCGGAGAAACGCAGTGCCAATCAGTTTGTCAGGATCATCAGGAGCGAATTCGTCGGCGGCGATCTGCTCACGGATAAATTGGTTGTAGGGTTTATCGTCGTTAAAAGATTCGATCACATAGTCCCGGTAGCGCCACGTATCGGGCCGATAATCGTCGGCACGATACCCATCACTTTCGGCGTATCGAACGACGTCAAGCCAGTGCTGTCCCCAGCGTTCTCCGTATCGCGAGCTCGCTAAAAGGATGTTGACGCGTTCAGAGATGGCTTTGTCAGGGTTTTTCGAAAATGCGGTGGCAAAGGAATCAACTTCCTGGGGAGTCGGAGGAAGGCCGTGTAGATCGAAGTGGATGCGCCGGACCATCTCCTGCGCGCTCGCGGGTTCCGCAGGGGAAAGCTTTTCCTCACTCAGTTTTCGAGCGGTGAAGTGATCGACTTCGTTTTTTGCCCACTCTCCATTTCGTTTCGGGACCGAGACTTTGGCAAGCGGTTGGGCAGCCCACCATTCGTAGTCCTTAGCAGTGAATCCATGCTCGTCGGTTTCCTCTCGTTCCACTCTCTCTTCCGGCCAGGGAGCACCCATCTCGACCCATTTTTCCAGCAGGGTGACTTGCTCTTTGGAGAGTTCTTTTTTTGGTGGCATCGAGAAATCTGGATTCTCCCGCCGAACCGCGCTGATGAGGGCGGAAGCGTTCACATCTCCGGGAATTAGTGCCGTCCCGGTGTCTCCGCCCTCGGTCAAAAAATCGATGTGGTCTGCGCGAAGTCCCCCTTTGGATTTTTCTGGCCCGTGGCAGTCATAGCATTCCGCAGCAAGCAGGGGGCGAATCTTCGATTCGAAAAATTGGATCTGCTCCACGTCAGAGCCGGCAGCTTCGCCGAATCCAATGGAAGCAGTCACTAGACCAAGAAGGCATGAAGGCAGGCGAGTCATAGATCAGTGTGCTTTCGGAACCACAAGGTTGGTGCCGGGCTGGTCGGATGCTCTTTTGAGGCAAAGGCATGGACGAGTCCCTGCTTGTCGAGTTCGCCGGTTTCCCGGACGAGCATCAAGGTGATTTTCTCTTTGCCGGAACTCAGAAGGAAATCTGTCAGTCCGCCCGATTGAACCTCGACCTTCGAATGGGATGCGCCCTTGGGAACGCGAAACGAAGCGAGGCGAATAAAGCGCTCGGCATCAATCTTCTCTGTGGTAAACTCGGGCATCGTTTCATACAATATACTGGATTCCTGCCAATTGAGGATGGCAGGATCAAGGACTCCATAAACGGCAAATTCGGAGTCAGGAACGAGCGACGAAAATCCGAGTCCGCTCGGTTCAATCTTCAGGGAAAGCTTTGCCTCGGCAATTTGAGTGCGGTTTAATTTTCGCAAATCGAAGCCGAGTAGGGCGCGTCTCTCATTACCTGGAGCCAGATCGGTGTGTTTTACCATCAGGAGCAGATGGTCTCCGGTTTGACCGCTCCCGTCGCTGCGACGCATATACACGTCCTTTCCTCCATCATCAGTAGAGATCGCGAACCAATCTGGTCCCAGAGAGAGAAGGGAATCCGACCGATCAATCTTTGCATCGGGCTCGTCAGGGGTCGAGCCGAAATGCAGCGATTTTCCTCCGAAGACATGCCGGGCTTTTTCGGTGTCTCCTTCGCGAACTTTGACCTCTCCATCGAAAACAAAGACGTGCGATCCACCTACCTCGGAGGAGGTAACGCCGAACTTGGTTCCCAGATCGATCACCTCCAACTTCTCGGTGTCGATTGCGAATCCATGTGCCAATTCCGGAACATCGGCGACGACAGATCCGTCGAGCAGGCGACAACGCATTGCCGAATCGACTCTGAGGGTGGTGGGCGCCTCAAGTGTGACCTTTGCTCCGCTGTCGAATTGGATTGTAGCCATTCCCTCTGCGAGAGCCAGCGTTCCCGGTGAGAGGCGAGCTCCTTCTGCAGTTGGAAGATCGGAGCCGTCCCAGCGACAATTTTCCGCTTCAATCAGGGTGGCAACAGGTGAAGTAACTTCAGGTTTCGCCTGAAAGACGACGAAGGAAAAAACAGTAATCGCGGCGGCAGCAGCCCATCCCGCAAAGATTGAGATGCGACCTTGCTTGCGAGTTTCGGTTGCTGATAAACTGGTTTTTTCTTCGCGCTGATTCGCTGATTCGCTGATTCGCTGATTCGGCGAGAAATTTCTGGTCGCTCGTCAGTTGCGCGTGGACCCAGCGCTGCTCGACGTAGCAACTGAGAAGTTCAGGATTTTTGAGCAACTCTCTCTGGAATGCTCCCCATTCTTCTTCGCTCAGTTTTCCTTCCAGAGATAGATCGATGGATTCTTCAAAGTTCATGTCTGGGAGGCAAGGCGTGCTGAGATGCTTTGGTAGGTTACCTTTGGTCTGCGCTTTCTTGCGCCGCCTTGCGCAACATCCCGGGAGTCGACCCCGTCGCTTTTTTGATCACCTGACCAAGGTATTCCTGATGCCGAAAGCCGCTTCGTTCGGCGACTTCGGCAAGGGTGACGTCGGTGGTTTCGATGAGTAGGCGCGCGCGCTCGATTCGTCGCTGGAGAATGAATTCGCGAATCGATTGATCCATGCAGTCGCGAAACCGTTTTTGAAACAGGGTTCGGGATACTCCGGTTGCTCTCGCCACCGAATCGTTTGTAATCGAAGTGGCAAGATTTTCACGAATAAACTGAACGCCGCGAGCGACGATGGGGTCATCAATCGCCTGAACCTGCGAAGACTCGCGCTCGACGATTCCAATGGGGGTAATGAGGAGGGGGGAGCGTGGTGGCTTTTCTCCGCAAAGAATGCGGTCGACGAGATGGGCGGCCTCAAACCCAACTTGAAAGTGACCTCCACGAACGCTGCTGAGCGGTGGAGCACTGATCTCACAAAGGGCGAGGTCGTTGTCGACCCCGACGACGGCAATTTGTTCGGGAACAGGAATCTCTTCGGCGCGACAGGATTCCAGCAGCTCGAGTCCACGCTGATCGCTGCACACCATGATAGCCGTTGGTTTGGGTAGGTTGCGGATCCACTCTCGCAGTCGTCCGAAGTTGTCGTGCCGGGAAGTTATGTTGCTCCGCGGAGTGACGAATTCGGAGTAGCTCGCTGCATCTACGCAGCACTCGCGGTAGGCGGCTCCGCGGCGGCTCGACCAGTTTTCTCCTTCGATCCCGTAGAAGGCGAAGTGACGAAAGTTCCGATCGAGAAAATGGCGCGCGACAAGCTGGCCTATCGCTATGTCATCGACGTGGACCAGCGGAAACCGATTTTCACAAACGCCGAGAACATCGACGACAGGGATGGAAAGCTCTTCGAGTGCACGAAGGACTTCCTTACTCTGGATGCGAGCGATTACGGCGTCACCCTGCCAGTTCCGTAACCAGCCGGGGACGGATTCGTTTAACCCCCCTGCAGCATGAAATAACTGCGTGGATCCAGTCTGTCGGGTATAACGGGCAATGCCACGCAAAATCTCGCGGCCTGACCCAAGAGATGTTTCGACGAGCAGGGCAATGCGTCTGGAAGGGGTGGGCGTCATGGAAAAAGGCTTGTCCGATGTTTACAAAGAATGTGCTGCTTTCTCAACGTGCAATCGTTGCCGAATCGCGCCGGAGCTGACTAGGATCATACCCTCTACGATCGGCGATCTTTTCCATCAAAAGTTTGGCCACGAGCCCGCTGTTACAGTGGTTGCTCCTGGCCGGATCAATCTGATCGGGGAACATATCGACTATCTTGGCGGAGAGGTAATGCCGATCGCGATTGATAGGTCGCTCCGTATCGAGGCGTCGCCGGTTGAGGGGAGTGTATGCGAAATTTTTCCGGAGGGGCTTGGTATCGAGGAGTCCGCCACTTTTGACCTCTCGGAATTGCAGGTGCGGAGAGAGAAGTCCGACATCTGGCTGAACTACATTATCGGAGTGATCGCAGTGTATCGGGATGCGGGTGTGATCTCGCCAGCCTTTCGCGCAACGATTCAGTCTGATCTCCCGGTCGGTGCCGGATTAAGTAGCAGTGCCGCCCTTGAAACAGCGATTGCACTGGTGATCGAATCGCTCAGTGGAATCAAACAGGATGTGGTGGACCGGGCCTTGCTTTGCCAGCGCGCCGAGCATGATTTTGCCGGTGTGCCGTGTGGGATCATGGATCAGATGGCAGTCGGGGCTGGAAAAGCCGGGCGGGTGATGAGACTCAATTGTGGCAATCTTTCTCACTCGTACCTTCCAATTCCTGACGGTATTTCGATTCTCACTGCCGATACGGGAGTGACGCATGCTTTGGGAGACGGTGAATACCGGAAGCGTCGGGAGGACTGCGAGATGGTGCTCCGGCGTCTCCAACTCGATTCTTTTGCGACTCTCGCAGATCGCGGAGATATGGAGAAAACGAAGGAGAAAATGGGGACGCGGCTCTTTCATCGCGCCAGCCATGTCGTATCAGAAATGGCGAGAGTGGAAAGTTTTTCC
>Ga0181592_10005603_pt1 | contig 10329 bp, 18 predicted proteins | sample 071ome_20_FD_133755 | JGI IMG/M metagenome (GOLD analysis project Ga0181592, IMG submission 133755) | Coastal salt marsh microbial communities from the Groves Creek Marsh, Skidaway Island, Georgia - 071412BT metaG (megahit assembly) | ecosystem: Environmental > Aquatic > Marine > Intertidal...
TACTGTTTCCTGGGACGGTGGTGTTCGCAGTTATTCTGGCCTGCTTGACGTGGCTCTTGCTGGTGGGTACGTTGTTAAGCCTTCCAATGGCTGGTATGCAACGGTTGATATGGAGACAGGTGAGATTGGTGGCAAAGTTAGGCATGATCAAACTTTAGAAAAAGAATTCTGGGATCCGATCTTTGCTGAAACTGACTTTAAAGAATTTGTGAAAAAACAATATTCGATTGGCCACAAAGAACAAGTATCAATGGATGAGATTGTAATTGAAGATGCTTAAAGAAAATGTTGATTATGAGCTTGTACCTTCAGAAATTTCAGAAGATGCATGGTCTGTTAGATTTTTAACTGGTGACTATACTGAAACTGTAGTTCAATTTGGTGCTATAAGATTTAATGATGAAGACGTAAATGACGATGGTGTAGCAATGAGCTTTAACTTTGATATTGTTTCTACACCAGATGAATCTCTTGTTGTTGAAGATATTAGTTTACAAAAGTACGCTGGTGATATATTATTAGCAATTATAGAAAACGCAATCAGTAACGACGAATTGGTAACAAAAGAAGTAAATGGCAACTAATATCGAACAAACGATAATTAAAAATATCATTACAAACGAAGATTTCATGCGAAAAGTCTTGCCGTTTATTCGGCCAGACTACTTTGAAGGAACTTACCGCCAACTGTTTAAAGAAGTTGGCAAGTTTGTAGGCAAGTACAATAAACTTCCTACATCTGAATCATTTAAAATTGAACTAGACCAGAGCGATTCATTTAATGAAGAGCAATATCGTCATGCTGTTGAGATTATTCCTCAATTGTTTGATGGTGAAATGGTAGACCAACAATGGTTGTATGATACTACAGAAAAGTGGTGTCAAGATCGCGCACTGTATAATGCTGTGATGGAATCAATTACGATCATTGACGGCAAGCACCAGAGCTTAACAAAAAATGCCTTACCGGATATACTTACGAAAGCGCTCGGAGTCTCGTTCGACACAAACATTGGTCACGACTATATTGAAAACTTTGAAGAACGATACGAATTCTACCACCGCGACGAAGAAAGACTTCCTTTTGATCTTGACTACTTTAACAAAATTACGAAAGGTGGTCTACCGAATAAAACTCTTAATATATGTCTTGCTGGTACTGGTGTTGGTAAATCTTTGTTTATGTGCCATTGTGCTGCTTCAAATCTAGCAGATGGTAAGAACGTTTTGTATCTTACAATGGAAATGGCTGAAGAACGTATTGCTGAACGTATTGATGCTAACTTACTTGACTTACCAATCGATCAAATCGCAAACCTAAGTAAAGATATGTTTGCAGATCGTGTTCATCGATTGTCAAAACGTACAAATGGTAAACTTATCATTAAGGAATATCCAACTGGTCAAGCCAACGCAGCACACTTCAGGTCGCTGCTCAATGAACTGAAGCTTAAGCGATCATTTGAACCAGATATTATATACATTGATTATCTAAATATTTGTGCATCTAGCCGTATGAAAGGTATGGGCGGATCGATTAATTCGTATAATTATATTAAAGCAATCGCTGAAGAACTGCGTGGTCTTGCTGTTGAGTTTGATGTACCTATTGTATCAGCTACTCAAACAACACGATCTGGTTATGGCAACTCAGATGTTGGGCTTGAAGATACATCAGAATCGTTTGGTTTGCCTGCCACTGCAGATCTTATGTTTGCTCTTATATCAACCGAAGAACTCGAAGGTATGGGCCAACTAGCAGTTAAACAATTGAAAAACAGATATAATGATCCAACATTTAAAAAGCGGTTTGTGATTGGTGTTGATCGATCTAAAATGAAATTGTTTGATGTACATGAGAATGAACAAACATTAATTGATGATACACCTACGTTCGATAAAACAGATATTGGAAATAAATTTGAAGGATTTAAACTATGAATAGAAACTACAAAAAAACATCAATCGGTCAACGCAACATTAAAAAATCAAGTATGAATAAACATAAAAAGCGTGGATTTAAAAAATATCGTGGACAAGGAAAATAATGATGAAAGCACGCCTTCTTTCTCATAGCCAACCATCTGGCCGACTTCATACAGGAGAATTAGTAAATGGACTCGACAACATCCAAGATCTCATCGCGTATTGCGCCCGTGTCTCCAATCCATCGAACCAAGCTAACACCAGAACAACGACAAAGCTACTTGACTACCTCATCAAGCACAAACACTGGTCCCCATTCGAAATGGCAAGCGCATGCATTGAAATCACTACAACCAGAGACATCGCAAGACAACTCCTCAGACACCGTTCGTTTTCATTTCAAGAGTTTTCTCAGCGGTATGCTAACATCAATGATCTTAGTGATGATTTTGTTTTAAGAGAAGCTCGACTACAAGACGAAAAGAATCGTCAAAATAGTATTGAGCATGACGATGATGAACTTATCTCATGGTGGAATGCACAACAAAGTCTAGTAATCGATCAAGTAAAGAGGATCTATAATGAAGCAATCGAACGAGGAATCGCAAAAGAACAGGCACGAGCAATCTTGCCAGAAGGCAACACAGTTTCTAGGCTCTATGTTAATGGTACCATTCGTAGTTGGATTCATTACATCGAGTTACGTTCTGCAAATGGGACACAAAAAGAACATATGGAATTGGCCATCGCGGTAGCAGAGGCTATTGGTCAAATCTATCCAAAAGCTTTAGAGTTTGCAAAGGAGGCGTAGATGGGAAGAAAGTTAAGTACATATTATTCTGAAATTGATAAAGGATATTGTGAAGTCCATATGAATTTCAAAGATGAAATGGCTTACATTAAATATTTTGACAACAATGGTAGGATGTTCTTTACTGAAGACTTTCCAGGCAAATCAATTCACTATGTAAATGATGCCGCAGAAAATTGGTGCACAGGTATAAAAAAATTAGAAAATATTGCATAAAATGGTTTACAAACTATTAGACTTGTGGTAGTATAAATACTATGAAAAGAATAGTCAACATAGCGAGCGGAATCATTACCATGTCTGTATTAGGCGCAGCAGTAACTATAGGTATGTTAGGTGCACCGAGTGTTGACCCTATTCAACAAGAATGTCTAGCTAAAAACATTTATCATGAATCTCGTGGAGAGGTTATTGAAGGTCAAATCGCTGTTGCTCATGTTACTTTAAACAGAGTTGCACATGATAATTGGCCATCTACAATTTGCGAAGTTGTTTATCAACCTAAGCAATTTAGCTGGACGTTCTTGATAAAAGATCAAGAACCAAAAAATCAAAAGCTTTGGGATCAAGCGAAAGTTATTGCTCGAGATGTTATGATTGGTAACACCGTTGACCCATCACAAGGCGCTACTTTCTATCATGCTAACTATGTGAATCCTCCATGGACAGCACATATGGAGGTTAGCAAAGTAATTGGTGTCCACATATTCTACACATGGGATGGTAGCTGGGACTGATGTACATATCACCGTGTGTTCAGTTATGTGTAGTTGATAAAGAAACAAATAAGTGTAAAGGTTGCAATAGAACTTTAGAACAAATTAGAGATTGGTCTAAGTATTCAGATGAGCAACGTATGGATATAATGAAGGAACTAGGTTATGGCAAAAGAAAAAATTTACGAAAGTCCAGACGGCGGTAGCACAGTATACGTTCGAGACTTTGGTGCTGATCCATCAACACGTGTAAAGCTAACAGAAAATACATTTACGGTTGATGTTAATAGCGGAGAATTTCTAGTGGATAGTCCTGAATATAAATTCAATGAAGGCGAACTTATTGCAGAGTTTAAATCATATATTGACTCTACATATGGACAGCACTATGCAAAAGATAAATTCCAAGCTACAGAGTTCATTATTGACGGAGGTCATGGTACTGGCTTCTGTATTGGTAATGTATTGAAGTATGCTCAACGTTATGGTAAAAAAGGTTCTCATGCTGATGCTCGTAAAGACTTAATGAAAGTTTTACATTACGCTTTGATCCAGCTACATGTACATGATAACGAGCTGTAACAAAAATATCACAACAAAATAAAAACAGTTTAACCTATTTACATTCTTACGTAAATGTGGTTAAATAGACTCGTAAACGTTATAAAGTTTATTTGGACTCCGGGGCGGTACCGGACGCCTCCACCATAAACACATGAGAGTAGATGCACCTGCTTTCCTGTGCATAGGACAAGAGCCGAGAGGTAACAAGTCGTGTGTTTATGATGGGGGCGAAATAGGTTTCGACAGGTAGGCAAGTTTACAAAACACAACTGCAAACGATAACTTTGCACCATCTGGTTTTGCTCTAGCAGCATAAACACAGGGGGTTGGCCACTTACCTAGCAACAGAAAAGTGGTACTTAAATCATGTTATAACATTTCAAAAGGATTTTTATAGATGCGCAATCTATTCATTACGACAGCAATCGCTTCATCTTTCGCCGGTGTAGCATTTGCTCAAGAGGCGGCTCCAGCTGGGCCAACATTATCAGGCGAAGTTTCATTGGATTTTGCTGAAACCGCTGCAGGCGATTGGGGTGGATCAATGGGTGTAGAAGTAGACGTTAATGCTGCTGGTCTTGGCAACGTTGATCTTGGTTTTGCTGCAAAATCTGGTGGAGCACTTACACTAGACACATGGACAGTAGGTACTGATCTAGCGCCAGGTCTTGGTGTTGCTATTGGTAATGACAATGGTGTATTTGTTGGCGCTGAAGGTGAGCAAACTCTAGCAGCTCCAGCTATGACTGAATCAGTACAAGTTGGGTATGGTCCTGCAGCAGTTGCTCTTGGCTTTACTGACTGGACAGCAGACATCACAGACGTAAGCAACATTCAGGGTTCATATACTCTTGGTGTAGCAGGTATGGCAGTTACTGCAGCAGCTGATTATAACTTCAACACTGAAAACACAATGATTGGTGCAGAAGTTGGTGGCTTTGATGTAGTAGGTCTTGCAACTGTCGGCGGCGCTATGACTTATGACTTCGATGCGGAAAACATCGGCTATGAACTTGTTGCTGATGCATTTGGCGTAACTGGTTACCTAAACGGTGATGATACAGATGCAATGCAAAACATTGGTGGTGAATATTCTTATAACATTGGTGCTGCAAAAGTTACTGCAGGTGCTAACTACAACATCGATGCAGAAGATTTCGCTCCAAACGTTGGGGTAGCTTTCGCATTCTAATGACTGGACCAGATCCTATCATTATCTAAATTGTAAAGGGAGGCTTCGGTCTCCTTTTTTTATGCTTAAAGTGCTATGTGTATAAATAGTACTGTTGAAAAACCATTAACTGACTGAATGATTACTTCGTTATTATTATACTATTGCTAACATAATACGGAGTATAATATGTTCAAAAAATTAATGCTAATGGCAGCAGTTCTGCTGGCTTCTAGTGTTGCATATGCACAAGATGCCACAGATCCTATTGTCACTGAAAATTATAATGAGAGTAATGTGACCTCAGACTCTACAACTAGAGTATACTCTCCTCCCCCATCAGCAATTAGTCCATCAATCAATTCTGCTAACTCAGATTTGTGTACAATTGGTGTAGCAGGGGCTGTTCAAACACAAATTCTCGGCATATCTGCTGGCACAGTATTTACTGAAGAAAACTGTTTACGTCTAAAGAACGCAAAAGTTCTTTATGATATGGGCATGAAAGTTGCAGCAGTATCTACAATGTGTCAAGATCCAGATGTGTTCACTGCTATGATGAATGCCGGTACACCCTGTCCAAAAGATGGATTAATTGGTGATGCCGCAAAAGCAGCTTGGCTTGCAAACGAGCAAGATATGCCAACCGAAAAAGAAAAATCACGTAACCCTCTAGCCAATATGGATGACGATGAAAAATCGACTGTTATGGGCCTCGGTGCTGTTAGCGGCCTCCTCCTCTTATTGCTTCTCTGATACCACTTATGGTGTAACAGGAAATGCAGCTGGGTCAGGACTGACTTGGGGTATGGGTAGTATTCTACCTGACTATACTCAACCTTGGGTATCAGTTCAGGTTCAAGGTCTAGCTTATCGCTATACAATGGTAAAAGATCCAGAGACAGATGCAGTTGTGTGGGTTCGCAACGAAGATGTTGACGGTGGATACATTTTTGAAGAGTCTGATGATTGGTCAGGAACTTCAGGTGGTACAATTCAAAGATACTTTCGGTTCGCATATAGCGATGCAGCACGGTGGGGCGATGGATCTATTTCAGTAGATGGCGAAGGCTCAATTGAAAATGCTATTGTAACTTACAATTATAAAATGGATGTTGATGAAGAACTTATGAAATGTACAGTTACACCTTTAGCTGATCCAGCCTGTCCTGGTTTTGCTGCAGCATTAGCAGATTTATTAAAGTCTATTAATGAAATGCAACCAGGCGATCCATTCTATGATGAATGGATACAAGCTCAATTGGAAAGAGAAGCCGAAGAACAAGAAGAACAAGAGGTTAAAGAACCTGAAGAAAAACTATCTAATTTTGAAAAAGAAATGGGTGGAGAAAATACTGTTGAGCAGTTAGCCGGAAATCAAGAAGATATTCTAGCTGAATTAGCTCAACTTCCAAAGATTGAACCTTATTATATGGTTCAAATAAACGGCGGTGTTTATGAAGATACAATAGTACTTCAAGATGCAACACTTCCGGATAACTCAAGAGCGTTGAGAAATCTTGCATCAGATCAGACACATAAAAACATGGTCCGCTCGCAATACGATCAATAGGAGATATAAATGTTAAGATCGATAATTGTTTTGGGTACTGTAGCGATCGCAAGCTCTAGTTTAGCAGCAGAGACGCCAATCACGGGTAACGTTTCATCTAAGTGTTCTATTTACACTGACGTTGCAGGTGTCTATGGTAACCCTAATCCAGATGAACTCAGCACTTTACCGGCAGATGGTGGTGTTATGCCAGTTTTGCGTTATGATGTTTCAATCGCAAATTACTACACTGCTAAAATTGCTTATCCAATTGAATTTACAACTAGTCCATCACTCACAGATTCACTAACATGGACTGGCCAAGTTGAAGTTGCAACAATGTCTGATGCAACAGGCATGGCAGATTATGAAACAAACAAAGTGACATATGATAACGTCACTGAATATGACTTAACTGCCGCAGGTTCTACATGGTTTAAAGTTACGTCAGGTGTAACATACGGTGTAGACAAATCTTTACCAGGTGGTGAATATAAAGCAGCAGTAACAGCATTGTGCATAGCTAACTAAAGGTAAAGATTGTTATGAAACATATTATTTTCGCTGTGGCATTATTTGCTAGTAGTGCCACAGCTCATGAAATGACACCGACATATTTAAAATTTAAGCCTTCTTATATTGAAGGCGTGGAAGTCACCACAATTGAAATGTGGAATAGAAGAAATGATGTCGAATATTATGAAATATCTGTAGTGGATGAGATGTGGAATGGAGTTCCATTTGCGACAAAGAGTAGAATTATTAAGCTCTCGCATTTGAGTAGAAGTAAAATTGACATTTATGTAAAAAAAGAAGATGTTAAAAATATCGAGTTTGTATGTACATCTTCTAAACAGCTGAAATCGGACGTGAAATCCACTGGCGTTAAGTCAATGATATGTTCGAAGATTGAGAGATGACTTATGAGATTTATGTATGGTCTAGCACTTTTAATATGTGTATTAATTTATGCCTCATCATCATGGGCAGATTCATTAAACCTTTCTTTGCCCGGAGCTCCGGGCAGTTATCAATCAGATAAATTTAGAGCAGGAGACTTGGATTGTGCCAATGCTATTGGGTCTGCGACAAACTTAGAATTAGGCGTAACTGGTATTATCGCAAACGGTGGCTATGACTCAATGAATAATTACTTTAACGAGAACCGAACTGGTGATGTCGGTGTGTACGCCCGAATCACTATTCCTCTTGGTAAAAGAGTTAAAAATAGAATTGATTGTAATAGATTATATGAACTTGAACTGAGAGCAAAACAACTTGAAGTTCAAAGACTAGAAGCAGAACTACGTCAACTTAGAGAGTTAAAATTTGAGGATTGATTATGGATATTTTTTATGGATTATTATTAAGTGCCCACTTAGGATTAGAAAAAGAATACAATGGTATTCATCCTCATGTTGGAGCATATCTAGATGATCAATATAAGTGGACAGCAGGAGCTTACTATAATAGTGAAAGCGAAATAAGCACTTACGTTGCATACACCTTTGATATATCAGATACTAAGTACATAGACGTTGGGTTAGTTACAGGCTATTCAGACGCCGATGTAAAACCAATGGTTAAATTTAGTTACAACCAATTTTTTGTCTTACCTGCAATTGAAGAAATTAAAAGTGATGATGGAACACGACGAAATATTGGTGCAGTAATAGGAATCGAATGGAGATACTAAAATGGCTGAAGTAGAATTTGGCGGTATGACATTTAAAGGCGGCAAGATGTTTGCTGTACTGACAGCATTATCCACATTAGGTGGTGCTGCATGGGGTGGCTTTGAATTTTATAAAGACTATATGGATATGAAAGAAATTATCCAAAACATTGACATCCAAGAAATTCAAGCCGCTAATGAACTTCAACTACAAAAGCTAGATGATGCAATTGCATATACAGTAGAAATTAGACAAGACTTAGCAAGTGATGTTACTAGAGCAGAAAACACCGTGCAAGTACTAGAAGATCAAGTCAATAGAGCTGAAGAAACTGTCCGTAGTTTACGTAACGACGTATATGCTAAGCTTGATGCTTTTGAAGAGAGATTAAGAATCACTCTTTCAGATAACCAAAACACTATGGCTAATATGAGAGATCGTATCTCCACTAATTTAGAAGAATCAGAAGCCAGAATTAAAGAAACTCAACGATCAATTGAAGAAACTCTTGATGGTATTAGAAGTGAAATGAACCAGCTTCAAAAAGATATTACACAATCTATTCGTGAAGTAGAAGCTGGTGTTCGTCAAACAGATAAAGATTTAACTGCTGATATGAAAGCACTTGAAAAAGATCTGATGGAAAAATTACAAGAGGCATTAGATAATCCACTCGCCGATTGATAAGAAAGATGGACAAGCATGATAGAGCACTTACACACATTCGAGACATCCGTCGAAGAATTGAAAAAATCAGGAATACATTTTATTCCACACACCGGCTGGACGTTCAAGGATCCCGAGAACAAAAGAAACCGAGTGTGGATAGAACACCAGAAAAAGAAAACGAGCTTGACAACCTTAGGAAAAAGCTCAGAGGATTCTAATAAATAGAGAAGGATTTACTTTGTCATTTTTAGTGCACCCATTACCTCCAATTAATGTTTATGTTAGAAAAGAATATCTTTATGATTTGGAAAAAGGTCATGGTGAATTTACACCTGGAATTTGGATATCTGTTAAGTCAATTCAATACAAGGCATTATACTTTGAAACGCTACTTACAGATTACGGAGCACTATATGACAAGCTTCCTATTTCCGCGTTTGTTTGGAAGACTGATCATGGCGAGCTTTTGCCTCTTGATGTTCTCCAGCTCTGGGATTGCTTCGACTACGACATCACTGTGGTCCAAAAGCCAATCTTGTCAAGATGCGAATTCTTTGGGAAAGACAGACGTATGCACGCCGGTGAATACGAATTCACAATTGATAATTGTCACCGCGATCATTCCGTCCTTGACACCAACTTCAGTGAACACGATCCCGAGCATAAATCGTTCAATGTCATTAGGCTTGACAACGGTCAATTCGCTGCTCAGCCTAATAACCGGGTTCTCTGGAGAGATAGCTCCTTAACACCTGATAAATTAGAAAGACCAGACTTTAAAGTTTGTACACAGAATTACGCGGTTGAAACGGAACCTAAATGGTCTGTTGGTCATACTGACGAATGGCAATACAAAACAAAAGACGAAGAAGAAAATAAATTTTAGTGTTAACGGTAACAATTTTACCTTTTTGCAATAAATAAAGTTACATTATTATAGCAAGGAGGTCCCACCATGTGCAGTCCATTTGTACGTAAAGAAGCCAACCGTTTGAACTGGTTAGTAAAAGGTCATTTACTACATCCAAACACTTCAGACAAAGATACTGAAGCCACTTACAACTCATATGTGAAAAGACTCTGGGGTAACTGTGAACGCTCTGAATATGGATTAGTAGGTTTTGAGCAAGCTTGGAAAGCCAGAGAAGCTGAAATGCTTAATGATGAATTAGCAAACGTAGCTCGATTAGGTTACAATTAATTTGAAAAAAAAATGCAAATAAATGCATTTTAGGGGTTTACAA
>Ga0181592_10005604_pt1 | contig 10328 bp, 10 predicted proteins | sample 071ome_20_FD_133755 | JGI IMG/M metagenome (GOLD analysis project Ga0181592, IMG submission 133755) | Coastal salt marsh microbial communities from the Groves Creek Marsh, Skidaway Island, Georgia - 071412BT metaG (megahit assembly) | ecosystem: Environmental > Aquatic > Marine > Intertidal...
CTTTTTGACCAGCCGCAAGCGCTTGCAGTTCAATCACTGCATTAGCGGGGTGCGTTGCCAGCTTTTCCTTATCTTCTTCTTCTAATACGCCAGCGGGTGCTGCGTATTTAGGTCTGTTAGCGCGTCTATGTTCTCGCAGCCCTTGTCGCGCACGGTTGTATTCGTGCTGCATCGGCATCAATAGCTTAATATCACTTGGTGGGTATAAATGGTCTTTATGCTCGACCTCGTTAAACACAAGAGCAAAAATAGGCCAGAAAGTTTCGACATGTACATCAGGCGACATTGGCTCACGCAAGAAATCATCATGCCCGTCTGCAAGGCAATACTGTATGCCAGTTTTGCGGTCATACACTTCAAATACTTGAACTAATCCGTCTGGCGCACCTTCCGCGTTGATTTCGTCATAAGATGTGCGCTGCGTGTAAGGATCATTAGGGCCAACTAGACGCCCTTTCATGTCATACGTTCGATATGCGTCTTTTAGGTCAACGTCGTAAATTTCCTTCACTTCGTCTGGCGTCAAGTAAAGTTCGTGCGCAACCCATTCAGCACCGACAAAGCCGCGCAATTGACGGCAGCGGGGGTCTACAATGATAGAATTTGACTCGGGAAAATCAAACACCAACCCTTCGCGGATCGTCACCATTGGTTCCTCAAGCAACGATTTCATAGACAGCATCAATTCTTCTATCTGCGGATCGTCCTCTTGTATTTCCCCTTCTGCGGCTTGTTCTGTAACACGGCGCATAAAATCGATCTGCGCTTGCACGTCTGCGATCTTTGCGGCAACTTCTGGTGCGCGGTCAACGTCACGTTGAAAACCGACCTTAACGTAGCCAACACCTGTTGTAATAACTCGACGCACCAGCGCTTTCATTTGCGATTTGAAAGACGGCTGTTGCTCTTTCATGTAGTAATCAAACAAGTTCTCTAGCGTCTTTGCCACGTTGTCGAGCATCTTGTTTCTGTTTTTGCCTTTTAAATAATCCTGAATAATCATTTGAGGCATTGGCGGTACTGGCAAACCTTGTTCGCTTGCCATTGTAGAAGCAGCAAACGCTTGACCTAACGTGTCCGAACTCCCGTCCCAAATTTCGTACTCCATACGACCACGGCGCTTCGCAACAGCCTTTGGGTTCTTGGCATATAAAGATGCGGTACGTTGCTGCACATGACGCTGCAAGATATTGGCAACGTAATTGTCACCCGACCACTGGCTGTCGTCGTAGCCGTTAAGAGCCGCGTCCATGTCTTTGCGCATTTGCTTAAACGCTTTTTCGTGGAACGTTTTCGCGTGTTTAACTTTAGCAAGCCACTGCGTAACTAACTTCTTACGTCGTTCTGTTGGTTCAGGACGTTCAACGTCTGTCGTAACTATCGCCATTTCTTCGTGCATCACCAACCACCAGTTCTGTTAAATACTTTTTCCATTTTTCGACGTTGGGCAGAGTCCCACTTAACCCACGCCAATGTTCCTACCTTTGGCCTCGTATCTGTCTTTATATTAACACCACCAGGGGTGGTTAGTCGAGACAAGCCCATTCCAATCCATGCTAGAGTGTCTACAAAGTCGTCATTTCGACCATTAGGAAACTTTAACAACTCGTCTGTAGCCTTTTGTGTCCATACAGATTGTTTAGGGAAAATAACTTTGTTCATAGCCATTCTGCCTAAAATCGATTGCGCACGTTGCACTTTGTTTGCAACTGGCGTTACTTCTTCGATGCGACAATAAATGCGTTCTTCACCCATACGTTTACGCAAAAACGGGCCGATTGCTTTTGATATATGGCCTTTTTCTGCCCACCAAATTAATGGCTTCCACTTTTTGATAAGCGTTAGCATTGCATCAACAACCTTATCTGTCGGCTGTTTTTCCCACCAACTGTCGAGCAAATAACTGTCATCGTTTTTATCTACGCCTACAATCAGTAAACATGTTGCGTCATTTCGCGTCTTATCAACCCCAACAGCGTGGTCACTTGCTGCATACACGCGCAAATCATCAGGCAAGTCTTTGCGGTTGTAATACTTGATGTTCTCACGGCGAAACAAATCACCGTCCTCTGGTGTCGGCCTACCTTGGTACAAAGCGCTAAATCCGCGTGAATCTAACCGCCGCTGCGCTTCCATAAACTCCATATCAAACCGTTCGGGCCACAACAGTTCACCTTCTTTGCGCCCTAATGGGTCATTTTCTTCTGCCAACGCTGGTAAATTAATGATTTTCCACTTTGCCGCTTCTTCTGCGCTGTAATGCGGGTTAGTTGGATCAGTAAGCCGACCAATTAGATCGTCCTCATGCCAGCGCGTTTGGACAATAACGATTGATGCAGAAGCAGTCATAAGGCGCGTCATTAAAACTTGCGTAAACCACTGCCACAATTGTTCCCGCAACGTCGGGCTATTGGCTTCGATACTGTCTTTGATTGGGTCATCAAGTATAACAAAGTCACCACCACGTCCTGTGATCGATCCTCCGCGCCCTACAAACACTGACATGCCCCCAGATGACGTTTGTATCCTAGATTTACTTGCCCCACCCTTGCGCAGCCCAAAGCTGGGGAAAACGTGCTTGTATTGCGGCAGTGACATAATGTTGCGAACATCCGCACCAAAGTCTTTTGCAAAATCTTCGTTATATGTAGCAAAGATCACATTGCGATACGGGTCACGTCCTTGCAGCCAAGGCACAAATCGACGAGAAATCAGTTCAGATTTACCATGTCTGGGCGGCATAGACACAATTAGACGCGGAATATGGCCCTTTTCGACCTTTTCCAGCACTTTTGCCAGCGCTCTATGGTGCTTGGCGTCCTTAAACATGCTTTCATCAATGTTTTCTGGATCATCGGCATCAGGCATCGTGTACTTAACAAAGTCGATAAAAGATGTGCGGCACTCCAACGCCAGTTTTTGACGTTTAGCAGCCGCAATCTTTTTATCTAAGTCGTTAAGTACCTTCGCGTTACTCATTTAAGCCAGCCATATATCTTGTAGGTTTCTTTGCGACGGTGATCGATCCCCTTAGTTCCGCCATTTATTCTGCGCGTAACCTTTTCGATAGTCTCGTCATTCACACCTTGATCGCAAATGCGCCAAATATTATTGCGCTTAAAGAACCAGATAGCGCTTTCCATTGCATACTCTGTCGCAACCAATGATGGGTCATCCATCACTTCTGGTATGCGCATATCGCTTGCAAATGCACGATAATTAGAACGCCCTGTGCATTGTAAAAATCCACGGCCTCGCCACACCCAGCCGTCATTTTCACGGACATTTCCAAGCGCACCTTTTTTCGTTCGGTTTTCGTCCATGTAGATGTAATTAGCGATTTTTTGTGGTTGACGCTCGTATTCTTCTGCTTGCTCTTGCGTTTTGAAGTATCGCGGATGCACAGCAAGTAATGCTTTTGCTGAATAATTCAGGTTTTCTGTTGTCGCTTTGAAATTATTACTTTCATGCACCAACTGACCAAGCATATGCGCTCCGCGTTCTGGCGACCATTCGTAATAGTTTGCAATCGTTTTGGCAGTATTTGGGCCGAAACTACCGTCTGGCGTCGTCCCTACTTTCTCTTGCAACTTGCGCAATGCATCACTCATTTTTTCACTCCGAAACCACGAATTGTTCTTATTCCGAATGAGGCAGCAATCGAGGCATACATGCCCCATTGAATGAACGTGGGGGTAGCCTCAAGGTTGGCAAATCCTTGTTCCATAACTGGTTGTAAGCCAGGTATAAAATTAGCCAGCAACAAAGCCACAAAGCAAATTGTCCAAAGCTCGTCTTTCCAGCTATTATTAGAAGCTTCAATTGCAGCTTGTTCCCAATCTGTTTCTGACGTTGCTTTTTTGAGCCGTATTTCGGCATTTGCTTTTTGAATAGCAGTTTTGCCGTCGATATATGACGTAGCAAGCCCACCAATTGCTGATACAATTTGACCAATCACGTTTCACCTCCCATAGCTTTACCGCTTAATGCGAAATACGCGCCTACAAGCCCCGAAAGAGCGATATATTGGGTCATCAAAACGCTCTCTGCGCCAGCCATACGCTGCGGATCTATAATCGTTGCTATTGTGGTAATAATCATCATGCCCAACGCTGACCAAGCCATTCGGCGCTTGTTGATTTGATACGCTTTTTTGTCAGGAATTAGTTCGTTCATTCGATAAACCCTTTTGCTTTTAGGAAGAACCCAACAGCCACAATTGAACCGACAATCATCATCAAAATTACAAGAATTGTCGCAATTAATTCTTGTTTTTCTTGCCGTTCTATCTCAGCTAAACGCTCGGCTTCTCGACGCTCGTTTGCTATTTGGCGTCTAAGTTTTAACAACTCTTGATACGCGCTGTATCCTTTAGTGTTTGTAATAAACTCTCGTAATTCTTCTTCGGCAACTTTAGCGTTTTGCATTTGCGTCCAAGTCGCCATTGCTTCTTCATTTGCAGATGCAAACACACTGTTTTTCTTTTTGGCGTGTGCTTTTTTTGCGCCGTCTACACTATCGAAAAACCCTGCCAATTCTTTCGACATGCTGTGCAATTGCTTGCCAGCGCTTATTCCCGATTTTACAATCGCTAATGCCGAAAGAGGATCAATCATCAGCCCATCTTCATCAATACCGCAACAAGTAATCCAATGATCGATGCTGTAGCCCCGATCATTATGCTTTCCATGCGCTTCACACGATTAAACAAATCTTTAAACTGGATTTTCATTTCGGTTTTAATCTCAACCACCTCTTTTTCCAGCCCGTCTATGCGTTCATGCGCAGATGCTACCGTCCTTTTGTCCACTTTGTCATTCTCCGCTTGCCGTAGTTATCAACTAGGGTCTGTAGGCCAAACCACAGAATACGGAAAACCTTCTTGGTTTGGTACGTCACGCAATGCCTGTCGGTAATCTGTTTGTGCTTGTGTCATTGTTCGATCTGACAAAGCCCAATTATCTGTCGCAGCCAGCAACCCATTACGACGACCTCTAATTGCGTCCTCGGCTTCATCTTGTGGTCGATCTGTAACAAGAAATTCCACTGACCATTCGCCGTTTTCGTAAACTGGCACATCTAGCGATGTTTGCTGTGTCAGATAATCGTATTCTGGCACCGCGCCTACAGTTACAATATAAGTGTTGAACGCAGCTAACGTTTCAGCGGTTGGGTTTCTAGGAAAAGCAGTATTTGGATTATCAGCTTTTAGTTTTGTCATGTCGTATGGCCAAACTTCTGGGGTTTCGCCGTTTGCTTTGATCCACATTTTACACTCCTATTTTAGCCTTACGGAACCAATGTACAGTTTTTCATAGTCCACAAATATCAGACGATCTCTGTGGACTTTTATTCGATGTGGCGCGACATTTACCGTGCCGCGATGATCGAACGTTTCTATTGCGTCATAATTGAACTCCCACGAATTATTTACAACGCCACCCGTTTTAGTTAACAAAGGAACACGGCTTATGGTCAGAGGATTACGGTAGGTGCTAGATGCATCCTCATTTGCTTGCGCAAAATAAAGAATATCTTTATCCCAATCATACCACCACGCATATGTTGAAAAAACATCGTCTGACAAATGTGTTCCAGTTTCACTTGCACCAACAAACAAAGCTGGACTAGAGGTGCCTTTTTCCCAACGTGTATAAGTTGGATTGTAAACAATTGTTGATTTATACAAAAATGTTGTCCCACTGGTCTTATAAGTCCAAAGAGCATCGTATGAGCCATCTAAATTTTCGTTATGGCTTACCTGTATATTTTCAGTGTTATTTGCTAAACTTTGCCTGTCTTGGCTTGGGCTAGTCATCCAAGTTGCTGGTATCGTCGCATTTGGCCCTAAACGTCTAACGTCGCTAATATCAATTGATTCATAATACAAAACATCAGCATCCGTGTCTGTAAAAATTACTCTATCACGAAAAATACTCATTGAGTCAGGACGGTTTCCAGCACCCGCATGTGTGGATTTGCCAACATACGTCCAATCATTTTTATTTGTAGAAAACGGCTTTGTTACGAAATAAACCCATACGGAATCAGCCCAATCACCACTTGTCGCTCCCATGCTGCCAGTTAAAACTAGACAAACATGACCAGTTAGATCGAACTCAACATCTTTTATTCGTTGATACCTGGCTTGCGATGCATAGAACGTTTGATCGTCCATAAATATATCATGCGCTGAAATAGTGTTTTCAGTCTTGAGATACTTCAATCCCAAGCCCATTGTCGCGTTTACACCTCTAGGCTCATTCAAAACAGTGGGTAGCGGGTACTGCCCATTATCTGAATAATAATCAGATTCAAGGTATTGAACGTATCCCCTGTCATCAATAAAGCCTATACGCGCATTCAACTCTGGCAGTTCAGCCGTAGCCGCGCGTAATGGATGCATGAAAATGCCAGGTTTCTTGTTAATTGAATACGCACCGCGACCACTGAAAATTTCTCCGATTGGAACACCTTCTATTATTTGTCCGTTTGTTGGTGGTGTGTAATGGTGATTGGTCGCTATTTGCCCAGAACCAATGTTAAAGTCATCAACTCCGCCCATTCTGTAACGATTATAACAGGCGTAATGCTGAATTGTATTATCGTTAGGTGAGGCTGCTTCTTCAAGAATACACGGCATATACATTCTATCGTTTTGCGTAGTGCCATATACAGCACTAACCGTGCGAACTAATTCCCCAACATATACCGCCTCTGCAAAGTTCCCTGTCCCAGACGATCTAGTTGCGGGACGCTGTTGAATTTCGCCATGACCTGTCGAACAATTTTCAACATTAATAATGTCAGCCCCAGACGCGCCAGAACCGTAAGTAATGTCAACTGTCTGTAAAAATCTATAATACGCCTCACGACGCACACCATACTTAGTCTGGCTTGTGTCGTGAAAGTTTTGCCCAAAATCATGCATATTTAAAGTTGGGTAGTTATAACTTTTTTCTGCTATGTCTTGGAACGCATTATAAGTCGTTGATCCGCCGATAGAATTTGCGTCCTGTTCAATGAAATCTTGCAAGTTTCCAACGTAAATACTTGTCCATGATCCGCCACCGTTGTTTTCCAACAGCCAAGTATTCATCTTATCATTATTAGGGCCGCAATACGGCATAATGCATACGGCTTCTATATTTTGGCTAGACGCATTTTGTCGATTGGGATGCATAAATATTTGAGAGCGAAAAATCGCTGTACTATCAGCAGCAACAATGTCGTTACCAGTTATCCCTGTAACATTTTCCGCTAATGCTTCATCCAACGTTGCTGTGCTTACGTCCCACGCGGTTGATAGATTTAACGTGTATAATTTAACGTTTTCATTTAGATCGATGCCTAAAATAAATAAACGTTTTCCAGCAGCATAAGCCGTCGTGCCAGCGTATGTATTTGCAAGGTTAAAACAGAAAGAACACGCAAATGTACTTGCACTAGCCGAAGTCGGGTTTATCACCGTAGCAATATCAAGTGACGTGTAAGAAGTTGCTGTGCTGGGGTCAAATGGTGTCGATAGATTAGCTTGTTGCAGATAAACCGGCCCTGAATAACTATTTGAAACTGAACTTCCAAGCTGATACAGCTTTGTGCCGTCTAAGCTAAAACCAAAATCACGAACTGATGTAATATTAGGTTGTGACGCATCAATATCACCACAATTATAAGAAGTCGGTGTTAAACCATATTTTGTAAACCAAGTTCTGTTGCTTGCTTTTGTGGTTCTATTTTTTTCTAAAATTAAGGTTGCATCATTATTTACCGAACTACGGGTAGGATAAAAAACATCATCATAGGTACTATTTACAGTTCCGACCCAAACGCGCGACGTAGTATCACTTGCATAACTGGAACTACGAGCGGACAACGCTGGGCTGTACCAAGCAGCATTTGGAATAGGCCATTGCGATCCCGAGCCGCCACCATCAAAATTATAAGCGTTTGACGAGGTCGTGCTGTAGGACAAAAACGGCGAACCTCTAGCAGTTAAAAGTGCATTCGTTCCTGTTAAATCCCAGTGTATCTGTGTTGAACTTTGAAAATCTTGCTTGTTTTCTGCTAACTGAAAGTTTGATGTCCCAAGCTGTGTGCCTGGATAAAACGTTGTCGGATCATATGGCGTTTGTGCTGTAAGCGTATATACATTGTATTTTTGCGTAAAAATAGAACTTGTTGTTCTAACAAAAACATTAAATTTGTAACCGCCATTAGCCCAATTAAATGAGCCGTAACCATCATTCAGCGAAAAACCATTGGCTAATGTTGCGTCAACATCATCAAAATCTATCGACTTATAAACAGTTTGGTCATGATCGATAGTATTTAGATCATGTGGCTCCGTCAAAGTAAGATGGACACAATCTAATTTATCATAAGATGAATTAGAAGTAGAACCTGAAAATTGAGTATGAACCCATGTGATATAATATTTAAGACCACTAGAGTTATAATTGATCGCCATATAGCGCGTACCCAGCCTGTATTTAGTAGCTGTTTTTGGAATGCCGCCAATCGTATATAGGCTTTCCAATACGTCGCCTAAATCAACATCATGCACACCAAACTTGTACGCTTCTGGATCACCCAAACGCGCTGGCGCGTTTCTACGCGACGTTGCAGCAATAAGAGATTTTCCTAATCTCGACATTAACCCATATCCTCGCCAGCCAAGAACACCAGCCAGTTCACACCACCATCAACGGTAAAGCAGACATACACGTCGGTTTCGCCTACAGATGGAATTGCTGGGGCAATACCGCTTTGAAACTTACATGACGAAGGAAATGTCAGCGTGTAATCATTCGTCGCGTCTTGCGTGACAACTATAGTCATTGTGTACGCATCATCGTCCGTCAGTGTAATCTGCGAATAATCAAACGCAAATTCAGTATTTGCAGCCAAAGTCACGTTAAAAACGTTAGCTAAGTTACACTGTATTGTCGTTGTTGCAGTATTCGCTGTAATCGTATTTAATTGCTCTAAGTTCGCCGCTGGGAACTGAAAGTTTTTTGATGAGTCAATATTGCGTAATACATCAAGTACATCATCAGCTTTTGACATTATAAAACTCCTACTGTTAAAGCCACAGTAACATTTGTTGTTGAAGATGATCCTGCGCCTGTTCCGCCTTGCGTCCAACTTGTCGAAGGAATGGTTGTAACCTCGCCATCATTCCACTCGACCCATTCAGCCGTGCCGTGTTCAAGTTCCAAACGCCTTGTCCATGTGGGAACATAAGTATTTGCTGTAGGCGTTCCTGGGACAGCATTACTGGTTCCATGCCCATATATCGCGTGAACGCGCGAAAAAGACGGAACAGTGTAGTTTGTTAACGTCGGATAATCGCTCCATTTCTTTCGAGGAACGTACATAGTAGTATTTGTTATGCTCGAATTAGTGGAAAAAGAACGGTCATACCAAAGGTCGGTGTCTGTACTGTCTAACTCCCAAAAACCGACTGCCGATCCGCCCTCATGGGTGCCGCCTAGAGAGATTGTGCCAGAAAATCTTGTGTCAGAACTAAACCAAGCGTAAAAAGCCAAACTTGTATAACTGTTTGACGCAGATGCAGTCCCTTGATACCCAATTTCTTTAGCAGTCGTTGTTGTGGCTTGATTCACGTTACTTACTGTAAAAGTATTAGACCAAGCTGGCGTTTGCTCACCATTTGCATCACGCGATGCAACGCCCATAATTATCCACTTATCGCTAGATTTAAAGGTGCCGCTGCCCGCAGTCATACTCCCGCTGTTAAAGGATATAGTGCTATATGAGCTAGACGTGGATGTGACGGGCTGATAATAACCAATCCAAGTCAAATCACCTGTACCGCCGCCAGAGGGCGCGGGTGGTGCATATGATAAGGCGCGGCGTCGATGAAACATTACAGCGCACCTATATGACTAATGTAAGTTACGCCGCCTTGTCGCCATATTTCAAAATGATTCTGAACGCCAGAAACTAACCAATTTGGCTGTGTTTGTCCCGCCCCGCCAGCGGAAGTTATATAGTATAGATTTGCTGTATAACCTAGTGACCAAGACAAAGTTTGACCCCCTGGATACACAATAAGTGTAAAGCCCTGACCAGACTCCAACTGCAAAATATTAAGTGTTGGATTTGTTTGAGTATTAGTTGCTATATATTGCATAGGCCCGTTATCAGCACTTATGTCTGTCGTTTGCGCAGTAGCAGTTCCATAAGTATGAAAATGACTCCGAACACCGCTATTTGCGCTCAAAACACCAGTAGACGCTAACGTCCCACCAATCGTAATATCGCCGCCTATCGTCGCGTTATTCGACGCATCCATCACTAAC
>Ga0181592_10005608_pt1 | contig 10325 bp, 10 predicted proteins | sample 071ome_20_FD_133755 | JGI IMG/M metagenome (GOLD analysis project Ga0181592, IMG submission 133755) | Coastal salt marsh microbial communities from the Groves Creek Marsh, Skidaway Island, Georgia - 071412BT metaG (megahit assembly) | ecosystem: Environmental > Aquatic > Marine > Intertidal...
AGGGCCAGACGGCTTTCCACTGCATTCAACGCCGCAAGGCGCTCTTCAAGACGGGTGCTCGCCGCTTGCAAAGCCGCCAGTGTAGCGGCTTGCTCCGCATTGAGAGACGTAAGCTCTGCTTCACGCGCGGCAAGCTCTGTGTCGCGCACAGCAAGCGCTTGGTTTGCCGCTGCGAGCTGGGAGAGGATATCATCGCGTTCTGCTGTGGTTGTTTCCAGCTGGCTGCTGATCTGAGCAAGGTCGGCCGCAAGATCACTGCTGGCCTGTCTTTCAAGATTGAGAAGCTCTGTTAGGCTGGCCAGTTGCTGGCGCATCTCGCCAAGCGTTTCGTCCTGACCGGAAACCCGATAGGCAAGATTGACCTGTATCAGCACAAACACCATCAAAACGAAGATGATGACCATCAACAGCGTTGCCAGCGCGTCGACAAAGCCGGGCCAAGTATAACTTTCGGTGCGGCGGCTGCCGCCAAGCCGCGCCAGTGCCATTTTTATGCGTCCTCGTTGCGCTTGCTGTCAGTCTTTTTACTGATCAATTCGGCAATGCTGCCGGAAAGCGCGCGTAATTCGGTTGCAAGGATGCTCGTCTGCTGTGTTCGCTCTTGCTGAAGATCAGCTGAAAGCTGTTGGATATTGGCGTTCAGCTGGGCCAATTGTTCACGTATCCGGCGATCATCGACCATGGCTTCATTCAGCCTTGCCAGCGCCGCATTCATCGTGCTCATTTGTGCCAGCGTTTGCGCTCGTGACTCTTCTCCAGCGGCGATTGAGTGTGACAATGAAAGAAGCGCTCGCGAGGCTTCCTCACTCATGCCCGTGGCAAGCGCGCTGGTTTCGCCGCCAGCTGACCGGGCGCCACTGTCATTGAATTTGGCAAAGGCCGAGAGCCAATCTTCAAGCTCGTTAAAGAATCGTCCCATCGCCTGACCGAGTTGCAGGTCGAGAAAGCCAAGGATCAGCGATCCTGCCAAACCAAAAAGTGATGATGAAAAGGCGGTGGCCATACCAGAGAGCGGCGCATCGAGACCGGCTCGCAATTGTTTCATCATTGCGGCAAAATTGGCGGACTCCGTTTCCAGGGACCCGACCACGAGGCCAACTGCGCCAATCGTTTGTAACAACCCCCAGAATGTGCCAAGCAATCCAAGAAAGACCAGCAAGCCAATCATGTAGCGGGAAATTTCACGCCCCTCATCAAGGCGTGCGGCCACCCCATCCAATACCGAGCGAAGCGACAAGGCCGATAGATGTTCGCCTTGATGCTGGTCTGCCAACATCGCATAGACGGTGGCGAGCAGGACAGGCTTTGCATTAGGTTGCTTGAGTTTGCTGTTTTTCTGCACGCCGACAAGCCAGCGTTGTTCTGGCACCAGCCGCAATGTCTGACGAATGACATACAAAATGCCAAGCAACAAGGCACCAAGAATCACGCTGTTTAACGCCGCATTACCCTTGAATGCTTCATATAGGGGAGCCCATAAAAGTGCTCCGATACCGGCGACAACGGCCAGAAAGATGATCATCCGGATCAAGTAACGACGGGGGTCAGTCATTTTTGGCCAGGCTCCTCAACATAATCGGACATGTGCAACCAGTAATGGTGATTATGCTCAGAAGAATGGCAGGAATATGGCTTGGCGCAAAGCCTCAATTGCGCATCAGACAGGGTGATGTCTGGCGCGCCGGTCCTGTATCGGAAGGGAGCCTTGCTAAAGACGGGGCGAAACGTGCTGGCTATTTGGCCCGCAGATAGCGCAGAAGTTCGGCATGAAGTGTTGGATTGGCAGCCACTACATCACCACTTTCAAGTGCCCGGTCACGCGAGGCAAAATCCGAGACAAATCCGCCAGCTTCCCGGACCAGCAACACGCCCGCCGCAATGTCCCATATGCTCAGCCCCTGTTCCCAGAAGCCGTCCAGCCTGCCTGCTGCGACCCATGCAAGGTCCAATGCCGCTGCACCGTTTCGGCGTATGCCTGAACTGGCCGCCATCACCCGGCCAAGCTGACCGACAAATTTTTGGTGATCCTCAGCACTGCCACGCCCAAGGAACGGGATGCCTGTGCCAAAAAGGGATTCCGCCATGTTCCGGCGTCCGGATACGCGTAACCGGCGCTCGTTCAAAAAAGCGCCTTTGCCACGTTCAGCAAAGAAGAATTCGTTCTTGATCGGGTCAAAGACGCTGCCGGCGGTGATGATTGATCCACCTTTGCCGTCCTTCTCTCTGACCGCGATCGAAATCGCGAAATGCGGGATACCATGCAGGAAATTGGTCGTGCCATCGAGCGGGTCGACAATCCAGACAGGAGCATCCGGGTCCTCAGCTTCAATGACGCCTGCTTCTTCCATTTGAAAACCCCAGTCCGGGCGTGCCTTGGACAATTCACGCCGGATGGTTTTTTCAGCATTAATATCGGCGCGGCTGACAAAATCAGCTGGTCCCTTGCGGCTGACCTGAAGATTCTCGACCTCGCCAAAATCACGGATCAATCCGCGACTTGCAGCAATGGATGCCTTTTGCATCACGTTGATCAGCGCGGACTGGCTGGCCATCTGGATATTCCTTCTTGTTTGTACTTTTTATGGGCAGGCTGGATCAGTCTTTTGCCCGCTCGACATAGCTGGCATCTTCCGGGCGCACGACAATGCGTGTTCCGGCTTCAATATGCGGAGGCACCAGAACCCGAACGCCATTTTCCAGCAAAGCCGGCTTATAGCTTGATGAGGCTGTTTGACCTTTGACCACGGCGTCTGCCTCGGTCACTTCCATGACCACCTTGTCGGGAAGTTGAACCGAAATCGGCTCGCCGTCATGGCTCGATACTGTCACTGCCATGCCGTCTTGCAGAAAGGCGGCGCTGTCGCCGACCATGTCGCGCTTGATGCTGATCTGCTCAAACGTCTCGCCATGCATGAAGACCAGAAGGTCGCCATCATCATAAAGATAGCTGCATTCATTTTCTTCGAGGATCACCCGCTCAACAGTTTCGGATGAACGGAACCGCTCATTCAGCTTGGTGCCATCGCGAATATCGCGCAATTCAACCTGGGCAAAGGCGCCGCCCTTGCCGGGCTTCACATGCTCAACCTTCACCGCGGCCCACAGACGGCCGTTATGTTCAATAACATTGCCCGGCTTGATGGCATTTCCGTTTAACTTCATGGATTAGTTCCTCTTGATAGGTCGCCAGTCAGAGTGTTTTGCCGATTTCTGCCGCATTGTCCAGCATGCGGCAAGAGAAACCCCATTCATTGTCATACCACGCAAGCACGCGGACCAGACGGTTGTTCATCACATAGGTCTGGGTCAGGTCAGCAATAGACGAATGTGGGTCGTGATTGAAATCAATTGAAACAAGCGGCAGATTATTGACTGCCAGCACGTTTTTCATCGGGCCGTTGGCGGCCTCGGTAAATAAAGCGTTCACCTCTTCGGTGCTGGTGTCGCGTTCAGCGGTAAAGCCAAAATCAACCACCGAGACATTCGCGGTGGGAACGCGGATCGCTGAGCCGTTCAGCCGCCCCCGCAAATTTGGCAGTACATCACCCACTGATCGTGCCGCCCCTGTCGAGGTGGGGATCATTGACATCGCCGCGGCCCGCGCCCGCCGCAGATCCTTGTGGCTGGAGTCAAGGGTTGGCTGATCACCGGTGTAGGCATGAATGGTCGTCATATATCCGGCTTCGATGCCCACGCTGTCACTCATCACCTTGGCCACAGGCGCAAGACAGTTTGTCGTGCAGGAGGCATTCGAGATCACCCGCATATCGCCGGTAATTTGATTATGGTTGACGCCATAGACGATGGTCGCATCCGCACCCTTGCAGGGCGCAGACACCAGCACCCGTTTTGCTCCCGCATCGAGGTGCGCTGCTGCCTTGTCGCGTTCGTTGAAATGCCCTGAGCATTCGAGCACGATATCGACATTATGTTCGCCATGCGGAATGTCCGCAGGGTTGCGTTCGCGGGTCATGCGGATTTTGCCACGCCCAATGTCCATCCAGTCATCACCATGGCTGACGTCGCTTCTGGCATGGCCGTGAACCGAGTCGAATTGATAGAGATGGGCTGACGTGTCAACCGGCCCTGGGCTGTTGATCAGAACAACTTCCATATCATCGCGTTGCAGTTCCTGCAGGGCGCGAAGCGTCATGCGGCCAATTCTGCCAAACCCGCTTATCGCTATGCGTAAGGTCAAGACATGCTCCTCTTCATTGCTGTCTTTGTTGGTTCCTTAATTGTTTGGCTCTATCCCAATAACTTTGCTGCCAGTTTGGTGACAGCGTCACTTGTAATGCCAAAATGCCGATACAAATCGGCGATCGGTGCCGAGGCGCCGAAATCGTCCATGCCAACAAAACCGTCTTGCTCACCAAGCAAACGATCCCATGACTGGCGCAGTGCGGCCTCGATCACGATGCGCGGCGCGGTGCCAAGAATGCTGGCCCGGTAAGCGGCATCCTGTTGCCAGAAAAGATCAAGACAAGGCACCGAAACAACAGTAGATGCAATGCCGTCATCTGCAAGTTTTTGATGCGCCTCAAGTGCGATCTCAACTTCCGAACCTGACGCCAGCAAAGTGATCTGACGTGCGTCACCATCGCCAGCAATGATATAGGCACCTTTTGCCGTCTTGTTTTCAGACATATCGCCGTCACGGAACTGCGCCAGCCCTTGTCGGCTGAGCGCAAGTATTGAGGGCGTGGATTTGGTTGCTATCGCGCATTGCCATGCTTCTGCCGTTTCAACGGCGTCACCAGGGCGGAATATGTTGAGGTTCGGAATCGCACGCAGCGCTGCCAGATGTTCGACCGGCTGGTGCGTTGGTCCGTCTTCACCAAGACCGATCGAATCATGTGTCATCACATAGATTGCACGTTGCCGCATCAGAGCCGACAAACGAATCGATGGCCGACAATAATCTGTAAAAACAAGAAATGTTGCGCCGTAAGGAATCGCCCCACCATGCAACGCGATCCCGTTCATTGCGGCTGCCATACCATGCTCACGCACGCCGTAATGGATATAGCTGCCGGCATAATTATCTGCCGTGAAAACTTCATGTGCGGCCACCCGGGTGTTGTTCGACCCGGTCAGGTCAGCCGATCCGCCAAACAAAGCAGGGCAAGCGGGCAAAATGGCTTCGATGGCCTTTTGTGATGCCACGCGGGTTGCCAGTTTTTGCGGCTCGCTGGCCAAACTGTTTTTCCACTGCAGCACGGCTTTTTCAACGGCATCATCCCAATCGCCGCCCATCGCCATATCAAAGGCGGCACTATCTGCAGCCGCTTTGCGTTCTTCCCATGCAGCGCGGTCCGCTTGACCCTTCGCGCCAACGGCCCGCCAATTCGCCGCCACATCGGCAGGGATTTCAAACGGCCCAGATGTCCAGCCAAGCGCGGCACGTGCTCCGGCAATTTCTTCATCGCCAAGCGGTGCACCATGGACGCCGGAGGTGCCTGCCTTCTTCGGCGCGCCATATCCAATCACCGTCTTGCAGCGAATCAGGCTTGGCCGTTTTGCATCACTCTTGGCTGTGGTGATGGCGTTGGACACCGCTGCCATGTCGTGGCCGTCAACGCTCAGCACCTGCCAGCCATATGCCTCAAACCGGCTCGAGATATCATCGGAAACAGCAAGGTCGGTGCTGCCATCAATGGAAATTCCATTATCATCAAACAGCACAATCATCCGGCCAAGACCAAGATGGCCTGCCATTGATGCGGCTTCGTGGCTGATCCCTTCCATCAGGCACCCGTCACCAGCGATCACATAGGTGTAGTGATCAACAAGCGCCGCACCAAAGCGCGCCGCCAGATGCCGTTCGGCCATGGCAAAGCCAACGGCATTGGCGATCCCCTGACCAAGTGGCCCGGTGGTGGTCTCGATACCGGCGGCATGTCCAAATTCCGGATGTCCGGCTGTCTTTGCTCCCAGTTGCCGGAAATTGCGAAGCTCGTCCATGGTCATGTCGGCATAACCGGTCAGATGAAGCAGCGCATAAATCAGCATTGATCCATGTCCGGCGGACAGGATGAACCTGTCACGGTCTGGCCAGTGTGGGGCAGATGCGTCAAATTTCAGATGATCGGCAAACAATGCTGTTGCCGCGTCTGCGATGCCCATCGGCATGCCCGGATGCCCGGAATTTGCCGCCTCAACAGCGTCCATGGAAAGTGCGCGAATGGCGTTCGCCATTAACTGTCTATCAGGGGAATTTGCCATTCGAGGCCTCCAGATGTGCGGCATCGCGAGAGCCTGTAACACTGCGATATTTAATGACGACGGACAATGCCCGCAATCTGCCTGTCTTGGGGCAATTCGTCAATCTATCTCGCAGAGTTTGCTGACGGCTTGATGGCAAAAATTGGTCTGCACTGACTCGATGTCGCCGAGACAAGCCTCATTTTGGGGGTTTATTTTAATTATCACTTGATGCAAACTTTGCCTGATAACAGACTAACTTTTCTGTGATATTTGTCGTAAGCGTTGTGGCAAACCTGCCCGGCACAAAGCGCTGTTGAGCGACATATCACATTTTAACAAAATGAAAGATCAAGCCGCAATGTCGCGTCTCGTTGAAGCCCAGAAGAAACTAGAAAACGCCCTTGCCGTGTTAGAATCGGCGGCTGCGGCGCGATCAGATTCATCTGGCGGTGACGGTATGGCGGGGGCAGATCGCATGTTGCAGGATCTGCAATCGATCGACGCCAAGGTTGAGCAGGCGATGGCTATAATCAACGCGGCCATGCAAAAGGCCGCGCCCAGCGAGAGCGGGGAGCCACAATGAGCCAATCTGTTGTCACCATTAGGCTGAATGGCACGCCCTATCAGATCGGGTGCGGTGCCGGCGAGGAAGAGCATGTCGCCCGCCTTGGCAGCGAGGTTGAAGACATTTTGCAACAGCTTGTTTCATCGGTTGGTCAGATTGGCGAGGCGCGGCTCCTTGCGATGGTGGCGCTGATTCTTGCTGATAAAGCCAGTGAAACATCGGCCCCCGAAACATTGGTCTCTGAAACAAAGGCTCCCGGCACAAGCGCCGGAACGTCCGAATCCGCTGTTGCGGCTATGGATAATGATGCAGCAAAGCGGGCAGAAGACATTGCCGCGGATGCGCTGGAATCGGCTGCGGCGAAAATCAATGCGCTTGCGGCAATGCTCTCCGCTGACGGCAGGCCCGCCTCATAGCCTGCAAGACGTGTTAGCTGGCAGAACGTGACAGCTTGCAAGACGCGGCACATGTCACTAAATAGCAATATAAGCGGCAACTGGACTCTGCGTCTGGTTTTTCAATCCCTGGGGCCATAAAACTTCTCTCGGGAGCTGTCTCTGATCAGGCCGTGGTCTGATTATTCGCGGCGCCCACCTGCTAAGCAGGTCACAGAGGATGTTTACACCGACGGGAATTCTGGTTGCCGCCCATTCTCCGGGTCACTCCAGACCTTGCTCCTCAAAGCATTTCTCTGCCAAGGTCATCTCATGTCTGCCGCACCATCCGGATCACCAACGCACTCAAGCCATGATATTGTCACGGCAAAAGCGGTGATGCGCAAGGACGCGGCGAGTCGGCGAGCCACCCTGATCGGCGAGCAGCCTGATGCGCCGCAAAATCTTGCCGGTTATGCAGCGGCTTTGATCGAAGCTTTTGGCCCCGGGGTTTATGCGGCCTATCTGCCAATCAGATCGGAACTGTCGCCGATTGCATTGGTTGGTGAACTTGTTGCGGCCGACATGACCACCGTTATGCCGATTACGCCTGAACCGGAAAACCCGCTGAGCTTTCATCAATGGGCGCCCGGGATGCCTCTGGCGGAGGGGCCATACGGTACAAAGCAACCGCCTTCTTCCAACCCGAAGATTGATCCGGATGTGATCCTTGCACCGATGCTTGCCTTTGATGCGGCATGTCGGCGGCTCGGCTATGGCGGTGGGTTTTATGACCGTACTATCGCCGATCTCAGAAGCAAGGGTCGGGACGTGCGCGTTATTGGGGTGGCCTTCTCCGGTCAAAAGGTTGCCGCCGTGCCGACAGGGCCTTATGACATGGCGCTCGATGCTGTGCTGACGCCTGAAGGGTTGGTTTGGCCAATTGATCGCGACGACATAAAAAAGGGATGATAGACACAGCGATGCGGGTTTTGTTTTTAGGGGACATTGTCGGGCGCAACGCCCGTAACCAGGTCATCGCTCAATTGCGCGCATTGCGCGAAGAACTTGCCGTTGATTTTGCCGTCGTCAATTGCGAGAACGCTGCTGGTGGTTTCGGTATAACGCCGGGTATTTGTGATGAGTTGTTTGCAGCAGGCGCTGACGTCCTGACGACCGGAAATCATGTCTGGGACAAGCGCGAGATTATTCCATACATCGAAAATGAGCCAAGGCTGGTTCGTCCTTTGAACATGGTTGAAGGCACCCCCGGTAAGGGTGTTGCCACGGTGACCAATGACGCGGGTCAGCGGCTGACGGTGGTGAACATCATGACCAATTTGTTCATGTCAGCGAATGATCCGGCTTTTACCGCCCTCAATGACGCGCTTGTTCGCAACCGCCTTGGCCGCGACGCCGATTTTATTCTTGTTGATGTGCATGGCGAGGCCACGTCCGAGAAGATGGCGCTTGGGCATTATGCCGATGGGCGGGCATCGCTGGTTGTTGGCACCCACACGCATGTGCCGACGGCAGATCATCAGATCCTTGCCGGCGGGACCGCCTATCAGACAGACGCCGGTATGTGCGGAGATTATGACAGCGTAATCGGTATGCAAAAACAGGTCGCGACCGAGCGCTTTATCGGCACAGGTGGAGGGCGTCTGGCCGTGGCCATGGGCGAGCCAAGCTTGTGCGGTGTGGTTGTGGAAACAGGGGATGACGGATTGGCACGACATATAGAACCGGTCCGGCGCGGGGGCCGCCTTAGTAACGCCTGACTGCATTACCCTATCGCCGGATTTTAATCCGTCATCATGCCTGCTGCTACATTGAATCCGACAGTGAAACTCTGCTATAGACATGCGAAAGGGATTGCGCCCTTATCGGCGATGGCGTGCTTTGCTGCATGACCAACGCATAATTGGCAATGTCCCGCGATGTTTTAACGACACAAAATTAAAGACAGATCAATGGCAGGTCATAGTAAATTTAAGAATATTCAGCACCGCAAAGGTGCACAGGACAAAAAGCGGGCGAAGATTTTTGGCCGCCTCATCAAAGAATTGACCGTGGCGGCGCGAAGCAGCGCCGACCCGGCGTCAAACCCGCGTCTGCGGACGGCTTTGGCGGCGGCGCGTGCGGCAAATATGCCAAAGGACAATATCGAACGTGTGCTTAAACGTGCCGAGGGCGGTGAAGGCGATAATTTCGATGAAATCCGCTATGAGGGTTATGGCCCCGGTGGCACCGCGCTGATAGTTGAAAGCATGACCGACAACCGGAACCGCACGGCCTCCGAGGTGCGCGCCGCATTCAGCAAATTTGGTGGTTCACTTGGCGAGACTGGTTCGGTGAGTTTCATGTTTGATCGCGTTGGTCAGATGATATATCCGGCCGATGCCGCCGATGCTGATGCTATGTTTGAGGCGGCGCTTGAAGCAGGCGCGGATAATGTTGAGTCAGACGAAAATGGACATGAAATCACCTGTGCGCCGGAAGATTTTAACGCGGTAAGCGAGGCGCTTGACGCTGTCTTTGGCGCACCGGAGGAGTCAGGTCTTGTCTGGAAGCCGCAAAATACGATCGAAGTAAACGAAGATCAGGCGTCAACGTTAATCAAGCTTCTTGATACGCTTGATGACAATGATGACGTGCAATCAATTGCGTCAAATTTTGATATTCCCGACGACATTTTGGCCAAGCTGGCCTAGTCAGGCGGTGCCGGATGCGCATTCTTGGTATTGATCCCGGGATTCGCAGAACCGGCTGGGGCGTTGTTGAACAGCATGAAAACCGCCTGCGCCATGTTGGCAATGGCGTGATCACGCCCGATCCGTCTGCGACAGATGCCACCAGACTTGATCACATTGCCACCGAACTGGCTGCGGTGATCGCCGAATACGCACCTGATGTCGCCTCAATTGAAGAGATTTTTGTCGCCAAATCGGCAGCGTCAGCACTCAAACTCGGGATGGCGCGTGGGGTGGCAATCATGCAGTGTGGCGGTGCCGGGCTTGAGGTTGCGGAGATTGCCGCACGCTATGTGAAAAAGGCAGTCACCGGTTCCGGGGCGGCAGACAAAAAGCAAGTCATCGCAATGGTCGAACGATTGCTTGGTGTGACACCCAAAAATGTCGATGCAGCAGATGCGCTGGCGATTGCCATAGCTGCTGGCC
>Ga0181592_10005611_pt1 | contig 10323 bp, 7 predicted proteins | sample 071ome_20_FD_133755 | JGI IMG/M metagenome (GOLD analysis project Ga0181592, IMG submission 133755) | Coastal salt marsh microbial communities from the Groves Creek Marsh, Skidaway Island, Georgia - 071412BT metaG (megahit assembly) | ecosystem: Environmental > Aquatic > Marine > Intertidal zone...
GCTCAATATCGCGTGCGCCAACAATGATTATGTTATCGTTTGCATCTGGTGTAGTTGGTACATTAGTACCTGTTACAATCGTAACGCTGCCTGTTCCATTAGCATTTATGCTAACCGTATAATCGGTAGTCAGTGTTAACTTGGTCGTGTTGAAGTAGACAACAATGTCTGTTTGGTTTAACACCTCAAATGAGAAAGCGTAAGGCCCAAGCCCTGCGCTACCAGTGTAAACAACTCTGCGGGTTACTGCATTAATGTTGTAATCAGCCATGTCGCTATCCTATGTTTCGCTGATGATATTCCATATATGCCCGAATTTCTAGTTTTAACGTGGTAGATCCTTGACAATAGAACTTAAATCTGGCGCTCTTTTTGGTGCCATATCTCCTGGCGCCCACCACATTTTAGAACCAGTTGTTCTTTCTAATTCTCGCATTTTCCTACGAAATCTGCGATCTGCTTCTGGGTCTGCCATTTTTCTTAAATTATCTAAAACTAATCTTTCTATAGGCGCCCTTACATAAGATATAGATGTACCAGGTCCATATCTAGCTAAAAATTCTATAGATTCTCTACCTATATTGGTTTCCTTTCCTTTAAGAAATTCCTGCACATTACCTATAGTCAATTTACCTACATCAGTTAAAAAGCCAGCCCTTGGTCCCATAATAGCTTCCCCAAGGGAATGACCATATCTGTTATGATCTGCTAAAAGGAAATCTCCGAATATTGATAAAGCTCCTCCATGTATTAAGGCTCTGGTCCAGAAAACTCCATTAGGCTTTCCGTCTTCACCAAACATTGCAGCTGGATCTTTACCTTTTAAAACTTCTCTTATTTGTAATGACAAGGCACCCATCAAAGTTGTGTAAGCTAAAAACTCAGTGGCATAACCAATCCGATTCCATTTACCTGTATCTAAATGACGGATCTGTCTAATATTGTTTAGATATAAAACAATCGGAAATGTTTTATACTGAGCAATACTTCTTAAAACATCACCAACAAGCGTGCCGGGTTTGCTTTTGCTAGCTAAAACGGATCTAGCTCTAGGCCCAGAAACAGGAACAGCTTTGTCTATAGAAGACTGAATTAAATCAAAATATTTTTGTCCTGCTAGTTCATTCGTTTCAAACACATCTACAGGTCTTAACCAGTCAGCGCCTTTCCAATTATACTTAGATGTCTTACGAATAAAGTCCCAATCGTTTTTGTTAATACCGTATTCCTTAAACCATCTTTTTGTCTTGGGATCTAATTGTTTAAAGCTCAGATTAGATTTATCCGCAAGAAAACCCATTACAGATTGTCCAAAGCTCCATCTTTCTGCCTGAGTGATAGGAGATAGACCACTAACATTCATAACAAAATTTGAAACTCTTTGTGTTACCCTAGAACCAACTAAGTCACCAACATATCTCGATTGACCATAAGCAATCGATGACCAGTTTTCAGCAATAAGACCAGCTCTTATCAGTTCTTTTTTAGTAGGATTACTTGCTAAAAATGTTTTAAGAGATTTAGCCATAACACCAGCGTGTGGCAATCCAGCAATTCGGGCTACCATTCTTGCTGTAGACGCATCACCAAAAACTGCACTGATTGCAGCAGATCCAAGTTGTGCCGAGATTAATAATTCACCTAAACTCGCAAATCCTTTCGCCCAAGTTTCGTTAGCTGGTATATAAGCGTTTCCGTTAAAATCGTTAAAAATTTCATCAAGTCTATCTATTTCATTATTAAGACGCTCAACATTTTTAGCTTTTGGATCTTTTATATCTGCATCTGTGGCTCTTTTTTGTAATTGAGTTTTTAGAAAACTAATTGTTGTATTTGGATTTGGACCTAATCTTTCGAGTGTAGCTATATCACGAGACATACCCTCAATATGATTCATCATAATTGTAAAAGGATCACCTTCTCCATATTTCTTTTGATAAGCTAACCAAGAATCAGGATTTTTAAATACTAGAAATCTATGATCTGCTCTACGTCTTGCTAGAGAACGACCCTTACCCGCAATGCTGGTTTCACGAACTTTACTCATACCAGCACTTAAAATTGTTTCTCGTATTTCTTCTAAAAAGTCTTGTCTTTCGTTTTTGGGTATTAACTTTCCTGTTCTTTCGCTTTTGATTTTACCCCAATCAAGTAAATCATTTATATCTTTTAACCATTGTTCTTGGTTTTGCCTTATAATCTGTCTGTTGTGTTGTTGTGGTAAGCCCCAATCTTTTCTTAGAGGTATGGCGCCACCAGCACGGTTAAATGCCTGACGCAACATTTCTGATGCTTCTTTCCATGAATCTGCAAATTGTTTTGCTAATGGATTACCGCTGTTTTGACCAAAAACTTCTTTAGTCATTTCAATACCCAATATTTCAGATTCACGGGTTTCTCTGCCTAATATTGGACTACGCCTTAATCCTTCAATAACATCTGCTAATATTGAATGAGATCGAGCTAAATAAAATTGTCTTATGCTATCTAAGTCACGAAATTTAAATCTACCGGAACCATCTCTATCTAATATGTGGCTAACACCTTCTCCAACATATTTGCCGTCTTCAGATAAAATTTGATTTAAAGCCGCATTCTGAGTTTCATATTGCTTGACTAAACGAACTTTTCTTTGGAGTACCTCAAATGCTTTTGAGTCATAAGCGTCTCGACTTGCTTGAGAAGCAGCATCACCTGGAGACATAGTTTTTAAATTTTCTTCATATGCTTCTTGATATGCTTTACGCATTTCTGCTGCTTGTTCGGGTTTTATTACGCCTTCTTTTTCCCCTTCTTTAATACAATCAAAATAACTCATCTTATGACGCAATCCCTAAGTCTATCTAACATCTTATCTTCATCTTCTATTTCTTTTTTTTGAGATGAAATTTTTATTTCTAATCCACTTTCAGTTCTGTCTATAACTTCGTCATCTGGTATTTCTGATATTCTTTGACGTATTTGTTCTGGATCTATAATTGGTAATCCAGTCTCAGTATCCATTTGAGGTTTTGCACCAGTAGCTTGCTCTTCTGGTGTTAATATAGTTGGTGTTGAAGACGCGGCATTTTCAGGTTGATCTAATTCAGGTAGACGCCCCAAAGCAACATCCGCTGTTGCGTCTTCAATTCTTGAAAGATGTTCAGTATTATCAACTCCAGGGGGTGGCTTTTCTGAGGTTATATCACCATCATCAACAACATCTTTTATTAGATCGCCATCTTTTTTGCTTATAAGATTAGATTTAACATAAGCATCAACCCCGTCTTTTATTTGAGATGATGTTAATGCAAGAGCTTTTCCAGCAAGAGGAAATGCAGAACCAAATGCCGCAGCAGCAGTAACTTGCGCGAATACATTGTCCCAACCATAATCTATACCAAGAGAATTGTACCACTTCTTGACCTCTGGTTGTAGAATTGCCTCAATACCAGCAGAGACGGCACCTTCAGCAAACATTCTTTTTCCAAGAGATTTTGAAGTAGAACCAAACGATCCCAGTCTTCCTAAAGTTAATAAATTTAACTCAAAGAAATTTGAGTCAACACCAGTACCACCTATAGAACCAATAAATTGACCAATAGCACCCATAGTAGTCGCACGTTTATCTATGTTGGCGCTAAGTTTTAATTCTTCTTTTGCTTTTTCTTTTATCTTCTGGTCAACAAAATCATTGTTTATATCCTGGTACTCTGGATAAATATCTGGCTTTGATTTTATTTCCTCTATAATTTTATTAAAAGCATTCATTCGCATTCTATCTTGATGACCCATAGAATCTGACATGCCACCAAAATTACCAGGATTAATAAATTTACTCCCAGTTCTTTCTTCTATTATGTCAACAATAGGAGACATATACTCTCGAAGAAGGAAGTCATAAGCATCTGAATTTTCTGCCCTTGTGGTTACTTTAAACCCAGCTTCTATACCTTCAAAGAAACCAACGTCAGAACCATAATATGGCCCCGGTTGTATCGGAGGTGTTTTAGGATTACTTGGTTCGTCAAAGAAAAAAGACATTATTTACCACGCAAACTTTTTTCTAATCTTTTACCACGCAAACTTTTTCCTAATCTTTCAAATTTTTGCTTAAACTCTATGGTTTCAGCTTCTATGCTCCTTGGTTCTTGCCCTCGTGGTCCTTCTAAAGCATCAACATCAATCTCAGGTTGTACTTTTGCAATTTTTCTAAGATCAACAATCAATGGTCCACCAACTTGATTAGTCAAAGAAAAATGATTTCCTTGAGATATTACTTTTACAAAAACAGAATATTTTTGAGGACCAGGAGTAAGTACTAAATTTGACTCATCAATAGCTTTTCTAATATCAAATGGATCTCCGTTTGGATCTAAAGCAATTCCACCAACATTATAATCTGTAAATGATCCAGCATCCGCCCTTTCAATATTACTTTCTAAATCACCATTAACCATGACATTAGATATAATGACAGGAACATTTTTATAAAAATCAATGCCTCCAAAATACTTTTCATCTGTATTAGATTTAATTCTTCCTGCTGCATCTTGAATTGCTTCAGAAAGTAAATCAGTGTCTACAGTTGTCGCATCACCTTTTCTGGCAAAATAAATTGCTGTTGCTGTAGCTTTTATTCCTTTTAAAACTTTAGGGGCAAAAGACAACGAATGTAATTGTGAGCTAAATGTTTTTTGGAAGTCTTCTGATCTTTCTTTAGGAAGAATAACAGCTTTTTCTTCTATCAATCTAATGCCAAGCATAGCATCTCTAATAGCTGCGGGATCACCACCAGAAGCAATCAAGCCACCTATATGAGCATATTCCGGTCTTTCATCTGATATTTGTTGAAGTATTTGAAAACTACTTGATCCAAAATTTTGAACTATTTGACCAAGAACACCTATTCTTTGCTCTATATTGTCTACTTCTAACGCAGTAATTAAAGTTTGTTTTTCATTCTTATCAAGAATTTGTACGGGGATATTATGCCTTGCAGAAAACTTTTCTGCCTCTTCTATTCTTTGTTCTGCTAATACCTTTCTTACTTCAGGAGACTTATCAGCAGCAAGAATAAAAAAGTTTTCTCCATTAATGTGACCTTCTTCTTTACCGAACTTAACTGCATCAACAGATAATTCTTTTTTTATTTTCTGAAGACGACTTTCAGCTAAATTTAAATTATCTATATTTTCTGGTGTCGGTTCTTTTTTTGCAATTTTTCGTAAATTTTCAGTAAGAGAACTTAGCTCATTTGCATTTTGTTGATTGATAATAGAAGAAAATTTCTGTCTATCAGATGCGCGATCTAAAGCGCGTTCTGCTTCAGTAACATCAATCCCGGACTCTTTAAGTGTTTTTAATTCTTTTTCAAATCTAGCTATATCAGAAGGTTTTGGCGAAAAACCATTTTTAACAATATCTGTAACATTTGTTTTTATTTGTTTTTTTACATTATTGTATTTAGGACTAAGTTCTTTAACTTCTTTACTTATGTGTGTAGAAAATTCTTTTTCTAATTTTCTTAAATCACTTAAATCTAAATTATATTGCGAAGTCTTTCCTTTTTGTATGTCTTTGGAAAATTGATCTAAGAATTTTCTCTTAGATGGTAATTGTCCACTTGAATAAAAACCACCTCTAACTCTCTCTGAATTCGCCTCGCTCCGTAATTTAATTTCTATTTTAGTAATTTCTTTTGGTGTAAATTGAGAATGTTCTAAATAAGCACGCAAATGTCCCAATTCTTCTTCTAAATCAAATTCTGCGGTTTCAGTCCCAAGTCTTGATCTCTCTAGTAAATTTCGGCTAATAACATCTAAACCCTCAAGACCAATAGCACGATCTTCAGCTTCTTGTTGTTTTATAAATCTTTTACTTGCTTTCAAATATTCAGAAGACCTAAGACGCTCTAGTCTACCTTGGACAGCGGTTGCGTATTCTGGAGATATTAAATCTATAGATGAAGAAAACCCTAAAACTGCATTATTAATTTCAGAATCAATTTCTTGTGGAGATAATTTTTCTTGTTCCCCTCTTAATGATATTTCCTCAATGGCTTTACGGGCTTGTATTTCAACGCGGTCAGACATAATCCGGGAAGCCTTATCTAAACCAAGGCGTTCCCCTTTACTCATGTCTTGGTATTTTTTGCCTGATAATTGTTCTAAAATTTGCCTGGGGCGTTCAATGCCAGCCTGTTCCCATTGTGCTACTCTTTGTGTTTCTGCTTTTTGAAAAGCAAATTCACTCATTTTACTTAAAGCCGCAGACATACTTTCATATCCACGAGCTTCAGCAGTAGCTCCAGAAATATAATCAACGCTAGGCATTGATCGTATAGAAGCTCCTAAAGGACGATATCGAGGAAGACGTTCAGCCATAAACTTACCTTATAGGTGCGGCAAACGAGCCTGTGTAACCCGTGCTATATGTTGGTGTTAATGTTGTAGATGGTGGGCCACTAAGTTTACCATATGCCAATGCAGCAGTTCCAAGAGTAGCAGCAGCATTAAAAAACCCTGCTCTATTAGCAGCACTAGCCTGTCTTCTTAATTGACTTGCTTGCAGCTCTCCGGCACGAAGAGTAATTGTTTCATTGTCTTCTGCTGTTAAATATTCATTAGCTCCACGAGAAAGCGCATAAATTTGTAATGCGTTAGCACTGCCACTGAATGGATCGATACCACCAGCAGCCGCGCGAGCATTTATAGTCGCATTGGTCTGGACAATGTTTCTCAAAACATCAACGCCTTGTTGCCTGTATTTTAGTGCTTCCTGTTTAGCACGCATCTGCTCCATAGTCGCTTGTGCGGCTAATCCTTTGGCTTGCGCTCTGCCAGCTTGTATCTGTCCAAATGCAGATACGACAGATAATGCTATTCCTATTGGTCCTAATGCTGCACCCATATTACTGTCCCGTACTTACTTTGTAATCGATTCCTAACACCGTCATCTTTAACGGCACATTCTGACCGATTGTTATTTGTCCATCATAACTATATCCGAGGATACCGTGTAGTGTTTTTAATCCTGTAAACTCAGGAACATCATCATCAAGAATCTCGTTACCAAATCTACGGAATGGTATCTCTTTATTATTTATAGTCATTGCTTGCGTCTCAAAGACTTCGGCATTTATTTCAAAGATGCGCTTCTTAAATCCTTTAAGTGGGCCACTAGATAATCTTGGTTCAAAAGGTAACGTCTTTATGGTAGGCGTGAAGTTAAGGCCGACTTGATAAGAAGCAGTAGCCGCTTGCTCAAATGTGACAGTGTAAGGAGAAGCTGGTACAGTTTGGTCAGGCTCCACAACACCATCGCGTACAATTTTAACAGTAGCCGCTTCAAGGTGGTCCATAGTAACTGAAGCAGCAGCCCCACCGGTTTTAGAACAATCGAGTAAAATATCTCCATCAAAGAGTTCAACATAGTAGACCTCCGATCCATTTACTGTTCGTTTTACGATAGTATATATGTCGTCAACATCTACGCCGATATTTATAAACTCACCACTCGTTGTCCATAGCGATGGTGCTATCACATTCTGAGAACGCAGCAATGTGTAGCAAGCAATAGAACCATCATCGCTATTTACAATTAATAATCTGTCGCCTTCATCTGTACTTGTAGAAACACGAACAGCCATTTCTTCTGGCGTTTTTAAAAGATGTGAAGACAGAAGCGATATCTTAGCACTGGTATATGCGTTCACCGTGTCGCTAAATATAAATTCTTGTAGTGCCTTGCCTTGTCTTTGGATAAACAAAGAACCACCATCGACGTTGCAGACGCGCAATCCTGGCTTCATGCCAAATGATGTTTGTTGTTTCACAATCAGATTGCTTGGTGTAATCGGCGTATCTAACGACTGCGGCACATAGAACTCGCCGCCAGTTGTAAAGACTTGTAAGTGACGACCTGAGAATAAATCGACAACAGCATTAAAGGTGCCAGTGTCTAAGGTGGCAGAAACAGAGCTATCATCTAATGCTTCGCCGGGGTCAAAGTTAAAGAAATCGCTAACACGAGATCCCCAGATTGTTGATGGTAATCCTTTAGCCCCACCAAAGAATAACCGACCTTCATGAAATGTAACACTGCGAGGCCAACCACGGGTTGAACTCCAAGCAGCTTCGTAACCATGTTCTATTTCCCAATTACCACTTGTTATAGCGCTAGTATCGAAAAAAGGTATTTCTACATAAGCATTAACAACAGTATCACTGATAAGCTCAGTAATACGCGCACGTCCAAAACCATCTAGTGCATTTATATACTCACCAACAACAGGTGTCTTAAAAGCTCTAATCTGATATTGAGATGTATTATCTGGTTGAGTGTCCCAATTAGGACTCACGGTTAAAACTTTTGTTGATCCTACATAATCCTCAATATCTCTAATTTGCCCTACACCTGTTCCAGCAGTAATTTCAATAAACATACCGTTTGGTTGGTCATCAGATGTAAAGTTAGATGCAGATTTTAATGTAATTGTATTTGTGGTTCCCGCTTGTGCAGTTCCACTGTCGGTGGTTATGGAGGAAGCGGTAATTGTAATATTGCCGCTAACAGCAGACGGAGTGATTGTATAAGTAGGATTATATGTTGAAAGATCAAAAGCAAATAAAGGAACATTTGCAAAAGCGATTGTGCTGGCAGTCCATGATGAGTCAGAAGCGCCACGCACAATTTTCAATGGCGCTAAATCTTCATGCACAATGATTACAGTATCAGCAGATTGTACCCAGTTTATCTCAGGCAAGATAGACGCAGTTAAATCAGATACAGTCAGATAATCATTGCCACTGCCATTTATATTCGTAATGAGTACGCCGTCTTTAATGACGTACATGCGCCCTGGAGTGAATACAAGCATGTAGCTGTCAGTAACACTAAATTCAAATGACACCATGCGAACTGCATTAGCCGCACCACTATCGAGTTGAGTTATGAACTTTGTGCCGTCTCTACGTTTTGCTCCACCTTGCGGCTGTATAGAAACATTAGTCGCGGTCGTTAGACCAGACCTGTATTGAGCAATATCAGTACGCGCTCGTAACTTTGGGTCTAACTCACCTGACGTAAAGTCATTTTGTATAAATACAATCCGGCTCATGCACGCACATCAGTTAAAGGAAATTCCATAATATTCTGCGTTGGGCGATCTGCGCCATCGATATTCATAGCAACACGCATCAAACCACCGCGCATATTTTCTGAGGGAGAGCCAAACGCAAGACCATGATAGTAGTCTGCTTTTGTGATCTGGTCTGTGATTGGTTCCGCAAAAGCCGCAGCTAAAGCATGTTTAATTAGGTTGACAAAGTATGGCGGGAATGTGGAAGGCTCTGGACTGAATTGGTAGTCGATCCAAACAGACTCATAATTTGTGTACAAGCCGCCATTGTAAATTTCAAAATCACGCATTGGAACGCCACCAACAGCACTTGTTGTAAACAATGCTTTGGGGTTGCCCAAGATATCGCCCGGCAATGCGTATTTATATTTCCATTCGTTTATAGGTGTATCTGCAAGACGCGCTAAAGCTACCTTCTTTATACTCCAGCTATAGGGGTATTGCATTAATATGGTGTTTACGATGTCTTCATACAACCGATCCGCAATCTGCGCTTCGTCAGTTCCATCGCTAAAACTTGATAAGGGAGCCGCGCCAAGCATGATAAGCGCGTCAGAACATATTGAGAGTTTTGTATCGCCAGCCGCCATTTTACCCTCGTGTGGAAAAGGGGCGAGCCGAAGCTCGCCCCAATCCGTTAGTCGCCGTCAGTCGCGGCGAGTGTTGTTCCATCGGCAACGTCAACAACGCCACCGGTGTTGGAAAGAACTTGAGTTAGAGTGCTAACTCGCGTTCCACCCGTTGAAGTTACACAATAAATCAAATCGCCAACTGCAAGAGTGTCAGAGATGTCATTGAAATAACCCTCTGTATTCACAGTCGCAATCGTATCTGCGGTTTGATAAGTGTAGATCGAAGGTGCATTTCCTTTCTTTGAAGCGGAAACAACACCAAGTCCAGCGGAATCAAAAGCCATTATTTAATCCTCCTACTCAGTGCTGCTGATTTTGACAATGCCTTCGTCGTCAATCGCAATGGCTCCAGCGGAGAACATTGAAGATACGAGGAAGGATGTCTTCTCAGGCACATAGTTGATCTCAGTTTTTTGGTTCATGCTAATACCAAGGCCAACCGCGTCACGATGGAACGCGAAGTTCGTGCGAGTAGAAGGAATCGGTAGACCACCTTCGTCACGATCACCAAGCATGATGAACCGGAAACCGAGGAATGTGTCGATCTCACCCTGAGACAGAGCTTTCACA
>Ga0181592_10005617_pt1 | contig 10316 bp, 4 predicted proteins | sample 071ome_20_FD_133755 | JGI IMG/M metagenome (GOLD analysis project Ga0181592, IMG submission 133755) | Coastal salt marsh microbial communities from the Groves Creek Marsh, Skidaway Island, Georgia - 071412BT metaG (megahit assembly) | ecosystem: Environmental > Aquatic > Marine > Intertidal zone...
CGCCTGAGGCGTGTTCGATCCACGCAAGGAGCACCTACGGGACGGTGGTGGAATTGGTAGACACACCAGACTTAAAATCTGTTGAGCATTACGCTCGTGAGGGTTCAAGTCCCTCTCGTCCTACTAAATATTCTTAAACAGAATGTTATGTCATATACCATTACAACGCAGCACTGTTGGTATGACAATGAAAGGATAATTGTAAAAATGTATTTCTTTGAAGGTATTCCATTTACCTTTGATGAGATGCCAGACGGTCATCTTTACGATAGAGATTTAGTAGAAGAAGCAAATAAAAATAAATCGTATGAGATAGATGATGTATATAAAGGTTCTAATTATATGATTCAAGAATCAATGCATCCTTGTTTTGATAATATTGAGATTTCAAATCCGAAAGAACTTCCAATAGATTTGATTCCCTTCTACGACGAGGAGGATTTCTTGGGATAAATAAAACATAGAAATCTAATGGTTGATAATCTCCGATGCCTCTTAATAAGTTAGATAATTTCATAAAGAACACTGAGGGAAGAATTCTTTATGTAAATCCCAATGATCTTGAGTCTACCGATAGTATTGAGAATCAAGGTAACTCCCTTGCAAAACCCTTTAAAACTATTCAGAGGGCATTAATAGAATCTGCAAGATTTTCATATCTCAAGGGTAATAATAACGACGAAATTGAGAAAACAACCATTCTAGTTTTCCCAGGCGAGCACGTTATTGATAACAGACCTGGTTTTGCAATCTATAATGATCCTGGTCTTGGTGTTAGAGTTAAGTCTCCTGCAGGAACTATTGCTGCACCTGCACAAGAAATTGCTCTAAATCTAGATTCAAACTTCGATTTGAATCAGGTAGATAACCAACTATACAAATTTAACAGTGTATATGGTGGTGCAATTATTCCTAGAGGTACATCTCTAGTTGGTCTTGACCTAAGAAAGACCAAGATTCGTCCTAAGTATGTTCCAAACCCAACAGACGCTGGAGTTCCTGATAGTACAATCTTCAGACTGACTGGTACTTGTTATTTCTGGCAGTTCTCCATCTTTGATGGTAATGAACTACAACAAGTTTATACTGATAATATTGATTTCTCAACAACAAACCGCGCTACACCTACTTTCTCTCACCATAAACTAAGCTGCTTTGAGTATGCTGATGGTGTAAATGATGTCACAGGTTATGATCTAACTGACCTTGACATGTATTATAGCAAACTCTCTAATGCATTCAGTTCGATTAGAGATATTGCAGAGAAGTATCCAACTGCACCTGATGGATTTGCAAAGCAACGTCCAGAATGGGAAATCGTTGGTGCGTTTGCATCAGATCCTCTTTCTATTGCCAGAATTGAGTCTGGTACTGGTGGTACTGCTGGTCCAGTTATTACTGTTACTACAGTTCTTGAGCACGGATTTAACGAAGGAACTCCAATTAAGATCAATGGAGTTGGTTTAGCTAATGGTGTTAATGATTACAACATCTCAGCAAAAGTTCAGTCTGTCATTAATGCAAATACCTTTACATATTTGCTGCCATTCGTTCAACCAAACCTTCTTACAGTACCCGATGTAAGCGGTGCAACCGTAACTATTGAAACTGATACCGTTTCTGGTGCATCTCCTTACATCTTCAACATCTCCATGCGTTCTGTATGGGGTATGAATGGAATGCACGCTGATGGTTCTAAGGCATCAGGTTTCCGTTCGATGGTTGTTGCCCAGTTCACGGGTATTTCACTACAAAAAGACGATAGAGCATTTGTAAAGTATAATCCAGAGACTAGAAACTACGAAGGTATTTCTATCAGTAAGAAGACTGGAGGAGAACTATCCTCGGGTTCATCTTCTCTTGATAAGAACAAAGTTTACCACCTAGATGCGAATGCAGTATATCGTAGAGGTTGGGAAACCGCCCACATGAAGATGTCAAACGATTCTGTTATGCAGATCGTTTCTGTCTTCGCTATTGGTTTCAATAAGCACTTTGAAACCGTAAGCGGCGGCGACGCATCAATTACTAACTCCAACTCTAACTTCGGTCAATTCTCTCTTGTATCCGAAGGATTCAGAAAATCATCCTTCGAAAAAGATAATAAAGGTTATATTACTTCCATTATTACTCCAAGAGCGATTGATGATGAGGAAACAGATATTGACTGGCAGGCACTAGATGTTGGTCTAACGACTTCCGTTGGTATTTCGAGTCATCTGTATCTCTTTGGATTCAATAACTTTGATGATAATCCACCAATTCTAACTCAAGGTTATAGAGTTGGTGCTAGAAATAATGAAAAACTATATGTAAATCTTGGTGCAGGTATTGGTACATTCAGTGCAGATATCTGCATGAATGATAACTTAGTCAATTCTTCTGGTATTAGAACTGCTTTAGGGACTAATGTTGCATTTAAGCAATTTAAAGTTGTATCTGGACCAGTAGCAAACACTTTAACACTAGACTCTGTTCATAATTTACTTACAGGTGAAGAAGTAACCGTTATCAGTGATGATGGAGATCTTCCAGAGAACATTGTTCCTCATAGAACCTACTTTGTAATTAAGGTAAGTTCTACAGAGATCAAACTTGCTTCCTCTAAAGCAGCTGCTGACAACAATACCGAAGTTGCGATTTATGGAGGAACTAATTTAACGATTACAAGTAGGGTTTCCGATAAGGATTCTGGAGATGTTGGACACCCAGTACAATGGGACGCCACAGTTTCTAACTGGTTTATTCATAGTACTCATGCAAACAGCATCTATAGTGCTCTGAACACTTACGGTGTACAAACACTAAGCGAGAAGACTGATAACACATTCATCAAGAGATTTGATGATGCTAGAAGTTTGGATGAGAAACTTTATAAGGTTAGAATTGTTATTCCTAAGGACGCAGAAAACGCTAAGGCACCTGCAGAAACATTTATTATTCAAGAATCTAGTAGTACTGGATTTAGAAATGATGGAGATCCTAGCAGAGTAAGTATTGGTGCTACTGACCACGATTATCATAGAAATCCAAGATTTATCAGTACATGTATTGCTGGATCTGCTGGTATCGTAACTGTAACCACAGAACTTCCTCATACATTACAAGCAGGAAACCTAGTTAACATCGTCAATGTAAGAAGTACTACCAATACAGGCGGATTTGTTAATAAGGGTTATAATGGAAGATTTACCGTTGCTAGTATTATTGATGATTCAACCTTTACATATTCATCAACTGATGTACTAGGAGTAGTACATACTCCAGGAACATTTACAAATGACACATCAACTAGGGGAACTAATCTTCCCAGATTTGAAAAGAATGATGTAAATAAAAACTATTTTGTTTATCGTTCCGAAGTAATTCGTCCTTATATTAAGGATGTTCAAGATGGTATCTATCATGCGTTTGTTCTAAACGCAAATAATGAGATACCTGAAGAATTTACTGGATTTAAGTATGGTCAGAATGTAACTGATCTGTATCCTCAGTTGGATAAAGATAATGTTGACGATAATCCTAGAGCGATCAAGTCTTTTGCGGTAAGAAATCCAATCGGGGAAGTTGTTTCCAACGATCGTAAGAAGAGTCTTACTAAGGAAACACTAGATCTATTTGCTCTAGACTTTGGATTTGGTAAAAAAATCTCTGGAGTAACGACAGTATTTTCAACTCCTACTTCGGGAACAGCAACTCTTACTCTTGACAGAGAGCATGGTTTTGCTGGTGTCAATACTTACTCATCGTTCTCTGGGGGTAGCGGATACATTCAAGGAACACATTATAATGTAAAACTGTTTAATAATGGAACTACAGCTTGGGATGGAGCAACTGCAAAGGTTGTAGTTTCCACTGGCGGAACCGTTACTGATGTTGATATTCTTTCTCCTGGTTCTGGATACACTGACGGAGAAGAGCTTGACTTTGATACATCGGTTATTGGTTTGGGTGTTGGTGCAGGACTAACAATCTCAGCATCTGGCATTTCGACAAACATTGGCGATGTACTTCAAGTAACTGGTATCGGCACAACTGGAGATGGATACTATAGAATTTCATCTATTCCATCTAAGACTCAGGTTGCGGTTGCTATTACTGATGGCGATCCACAAATTCATACAGAACAATATATTGTAAATTGCGGTCCATCAGTTCCTGTTACTTCAGTGACTACCCCAGTAAGCGGGATAACAACAGTTACTACAGGATTTGCTCATAACTTAACCTCTGGATCTAAGTTAAGGTTAGTTAACTCTTCACATGCTCATCTTGGAGATTATGTTGTAAATGAAAAAGTTGGAGTTACAACTTTCACTATTGCAACTTCAAATATTTTATCTAGCGCAGCATTTGCTCTTAAGCATGGTTTTGATTCAAACAACGCCGCTAGTGATTCAACAAATGAAAATCTGAGTGCAAGATCAGTACTTCTATATGATAACAATAAGTTCTTCCTTGCAGAAGAACTTGGTACTGGAAACAATGTAACTATTGCAGGAAATGCAATTTGCGGTATTGCAACACTCAATACATTCTCTCTAGGTTCTTACATTCAGATTGATAATGAGATTCTGAGAATCAGCAACTCTGAGTATGTTGGTTCGAATAATGATGAACTAACTGTTCTTCGTGGTGTATTCGGAACTCCAAAAGAGAACCATGCTGCTGGAAGTATTGCAAGTAAGATCAAACCACCTGCAATTGAACTTCGCAGACCTTCTATCATTCGTGCTTCTGGGCATACATTTGAATACCTTGGTTTCGGTCCTGGTAACTATTCAACTGGTTTACCTCAGGTACAAGTTAGATCTCTAACTGAGCAGGAATCTTTCCTTGCACAATCTCAGAAGAAATCATCTGGTGTCGTTGTTTACACTGGTATGAACAGCGATGGCGACTTCTATATTGGTAACAAGAAAGCAAGTTCTGCAACTGGTCAGGAAGTTACCTTCGATGTTCCTGTTGCGACTGTAACTGGTCAAGATGTAGGTCGTCTGAGTGTTGTCTTCGATGAAGTTCTAATCAAAGAAAGACTAAGAGTTGAAGGTGGCAAGTCTGGCACCGTTCTATCTCAGTTCGATGGTCCAGTAACATTCAACAACCAAGTTAGAATCAGAAACACTGCTACAATTACTGGTATTGTTAAACTAACTGATATTACTCAATCCACGAGTAAGACAACTGGTGCTCTAGTTGTTGCTGGCGGTATTGGTATTGATGGAAGAGCAACTATTGATGATGTAATCGTTGCAAACACAGGTATTATTCCTGATGTCGATAAGGGTGCTTACATTGGTACAGTTGGCGGCGCATTCGAAGAAGCATACATTGATGGTATCAGACTCGGTGTTGGCGGAACAACAACTATCGACACTAGAGGCGGCGATTTGGTTATCAGTGCTGCGATTGGCAGTAGCGTTTCAATCAGCACAATTACAACAATTAGTGCAGATCTAAACGTAACTGGAGACATCACTGCATTCTATACTTCAGACGCAAGACTTAAGGATAATGTTACTCCTATTGATGACCCTCTCGCGAAGGTTCTATCAATCAGCGGTAACACTTATGATTGGAATGAAAAATCTGGTAAGTCTGGCGACGATGTTGGCGTAATTGCTCAGGAAGTTCTTGAAGTTCTACCTCAGGCAGTTACAACTAGAGATAATGGTTACCTGGCAGTTGATTATCAGAGAATTGTTCCTCTACTTGTTGAGGCAGTAAAAGAACTTTCTGCAAGAGTTCAAGATTTGGAACAAAAACTATCAGATAAATAACTCTAAAGCTTATAATAATGGCAAATTTTAGGAAGTCATTCAACTTCAGAAATGGCGTACAGGTTGATGATGACAATTTCGTTGTAAATCCTAATGGCTTGGTTGGAATCGGGACCTCGATTCCTTCCGAGTTTTTGGATGTTAGAGGTACAGCGAAATTTGTAGGTCTGACAACTATTAAAAATGCCTTTTTTGTGGAAGGTGTCTATGTCGCTGGCGTAGCAACATTTAAGCAAGATTTTGAAGTTGGAATTACATCCATTCAATCTAATGGTATCGTTACTGCAACAACTCCCAGCGGTATCGTTACCTACTATGGAGATGGTGGACAACTACTAAATCTGCCTACATCTCAATGGGTCGATGTAGATCCTGGGTTTGGTTATACTTCCATATATGCTGCTGGATATGTCGGTATCGCTACAACGATGCCATACAATGCCCTTCAAATTGGAGGAAATAGTGAATTTGGTCAAGATGGAGTTGGTATCAACTCAACTGGTGATATTAACGCGACTGGTATTATAACAACCAGACAACTTAGACTTGCAGGTTCTGGTGCTGCTATTGTTGGTGTAACTTCTATACTTGCAAGCACAACAGATCCTCTGTTTAGAGTTATTCAACTTGGTAGTGGAGATGCCTTCAGAGTTGATGATGATACTCCTGACAGCACTCCATTTGTTATCAATTCAACTGGTAGAGCTTTTATTGGAACGACAGGAGATTCTTCTGGTCTTGCTGGTCTAACTTTTTATAATAGTTACGCTAGATTTATTTCAACAATTACTGGTAATGCAGCAGGAGATGGTCTCTTAATTGGTGAAGGACCTCTAGATGCTGGTTATCAACAGATTCATACTTATGATAGACCCCTGAAGATTGAATCTGAAGGAACAAATAATCATCTATTGATGATTCCTTCTGCAGATTCTAACATTGGTCTAGGCACAACTAATCCAACATCAAAAGTATCCGTACTCGGAAATGTTTTTGTTACTGGCGTAACTACAGTAACTGAACTCAAGGCATCCGTATCTACAACAGGTATTAGTACAGTAACTGAGTATCTACATGTTGGTACTGGTGGAACAGTATTCTCTGCACTTGAAGGTGCATTAGTTGGTATTGGTAGTGCTATTCCTACTGCCGAACTTCAAATCAGGAAACCAACAGCGGTTAATGTAGAGGTTATTTCTGAATCCCAGACAGCTACCATTTCATATGGTCAAGAAAATGGTTCTGGTGCTAAGACTGGATTTATGAGATATGGTGCAGCAGCAAAGACTGTTGACATTGGAAATAATGATACTGGAGATCTAAACTTCGTTATCCATGGTGGTCCTGCTGGTCTAAACACTGGCAACTTTGCCTTTGTATATGGTCAAACCAACGGTGCAGTAGCAACTCTTACTTATACTGGCGACTTAGGTCTTGGAGAATCTGCTCCACAACATAAACTTCATGTTGTTGGTACATCAACAGTTACTGGTAAGACATTCCTTGGATCAGATTTAGAGGTTGTAGGTAATGTAAGCGCAGGTTCCTACACATTCCCTGCTGTAATTGATAATGTTAGGTTGAATACCACTTCTGGTATTTCGACAATGTATGACATCGAACTCCAGAATAACATTACAGTCGCAAACAGATTAGGTATAGCAACCGACACTGCTCAAGTTGAACTTGATTGTGCAGCAGGTAGAGCAACATTCTCAACTATCGGAATTGCTACAGATCTAGAATATCTAGTACCTGCATCTGGAAGTCTTGTTGTTGGAGGAGATGCTAACTTCAGTCAAAGTATTGGTATTGGAACAACTGCACATACATATCGTGTTAACTTAGGTTGGCCAGAAGTTTGTGTTGTTTATGGTGGTCTTGGAGTTATTGACAATAGATTGGCAGTTCATAATGGACAGTTAGCTGCTGACCCCAATACTCCATTCTCAGTTGGTATTCTTACGGCATTGTGTGCGGTTGACCTTTCTGCGGCAGGTAGCGGAAATGCTATTCAAAACGCTAACTTCATGCGTTTGCCACACTGTACTAGTGCAGAAAGAGTTGGTCTTGTAACTCAGAGTGGTGCTGTAATTTATAACTCCACTAATCAGGATTATCAAGCATACTCTAATGATCAATGGGTAAGTCTAAAAGCAGGTAATGCTGGAGTTGTTGAATCAATCAGTGCTGCTGGTGCTGCTTCAGTAACTGGAGTAACTGAACTAACTGCTACGGCAGACTACACAGTAACTCTTGCCAACGGAACTGTAGGAGATACTAAGATCTTCGCATTAATTAGCGATAACTCTCCACCAACTAGAACAGTAACTATTACTCCCGCAACATTCTTAGGAGGAACTTCTATTGAACTAGATGCTGTTGGAGAGAGTGTTACTCTACTTTATACTTCTTCTGGTTGGGTAGTAGTTGGAGGAAACGCATACACCATAGTCTAATATTATATGAAAAAATTCATCGTTCTTGGGTCTGGAACCTCTGGTTTGATTGCCGCTACAATGATAAAGAGACGCTGGAGAGATAAAGTCCAGGTCTCTTTGTATTATGATGCTAAGAAGAAAAACATTGGTGTTGGAGAAAGTACAACACCAACAATTCATTACTTCCTAAAAGAGTATCTTAAAGTAGATATACACGAATTTTTAAGAGATACTGGTAGCACAGTTAAACTTGGTATTAGTTTTAGAGAGTGGATAAAAGGAACAGATTACTTTCATGGATTTCCTGAAACTGATGTATCTACAGATCATTATCCAGAAAGTTTATATTCTATATTGACTGATCAGTATGATGGTGGGTCAAATACTAATGACGCAACAAATACTGTTCCCAATCATACTTTAGAGTTCTTACATGCTATGCATATAGACACTCAAGTATTTTCCGATTATGTCAGGAAAGAAATGGAGGAGGAGATTGAATTTATTGATGATGTTGCTACAAAAATAAATTCAGACGGTAAAACGATACAAAGTATTGAATTTGAAAAAGGTGGAGAGGTAACAGCAGATTTTTATGTAGACTGCTCTGGTTTTAAAAGTCTACTATTGAAAGAACTAGATCCAGAATGGGTTGACATAACCGATAAGTTGCCAGTTGATAGAGCTATTGCTCAACAAGTTCCTCATAACTTTGAGAATTTTCCAACATATACTATTGCAGAAGCAACTGACAATGGATGGACATGGCAAATTCCCATCCAAGGAAGATATGGAACTGGTTATGTCTATTCATCCAAATTTCTCTCCGATGAGGAAGCGAAAGAAAAGTACGGTGCTTGGTTAAAAGAAAAGCATGGAGTTGAACTGGGAAATTATAATTTTATCAAGTATAAACCAGGTTACTATAAAAAGAATTGGATAGGTAATTGTTTAGCGATCGGTTTGTCTAGTGGATTCATAGAACCTCTAGAGTCTACAGGAATTCATATTATTGTTCAACAGATGATAGATTTTATTGAGCACAATTCGACCCTAAAGAATCTAGATTATAACAAGTCAGAATGTAACAGAAGAAATAATCTTTTGTATGAAGAGATAACTGAATTTATATGCCTGCATTATAACACAAATAGAACTGATTCTGATTTCTGGAGATATATGACAGAAAACAAATCAGAATGGGTCAGGATGTTTGATGAGAAGTGCAGAGAAGAATTCTTAGAGCACAAGTCTATTGAGAAGAATAAAGAATTCTGGCACATTGATAGTTATATTCAGGTTGCTCAAGGTCTTAGGATGTTCAACTCAAGTTCAATTAGAAGTTGGTTAGACTCTCTACCAAACAGTAAGGAAATCTATGAGAGATGTCGTAAAGACTGGGAAGAAATGAATCGAGCTAAGAATCAGATCGGAAAAGTTCCTCATCGAAGTGTTTTAAATGGGTCTGTTGTAATAAATAGATAAAAAAGTCGTGATATGTCTGTAGCAGTATCAAAAGCTGGACCTTACTTTGCTTCTGGACCAATATCATTTGGTGAACTAAGAAGAAACTTTAGATCTCAAGTTCGTAAAGAATCATCTAGTGTTAGCGAGACATTTGATGGTAACGATATTGGTGCTATAAGTGCTTCTACATTGAGAAGAAACACTGATGTTACCGATCCAAATCCCATTGTTCCTGATGCAACAGAAAATGCAGCAGTTACAACTGGAGATACTTGGGTTGTTTCTCAGTTTAGAAATACTATCAAATACTATTATATTACTCAAACAGGGACAGATCTCAATCTAGACATAGATGCACTCGACTGGAATAACAATCTAGATAAAACTATTAAAAAGTTTTTACTTCAAGAAGGAACACTTGGTTCAGACAATCCAGACATTGCTGCTGGTTTATTTGATGCAACTTCTCATAATTTTACCATAGATGTTCATTCTGAGGTTTATGGTAGTCATGGTCGTGGAGGAGGAACTACGTATGCAACTGCTGCTGGTTTCCCCATAACGGGACAGACTGGAGGAACTGGTCTTTCTATTACTAATGTTGGAAACAATTTTATTGTAAACGTAA
>Ga0181592_10005624_pt1 | contig 10312 bp, 8 predicted proteins | sample 071ome_20_FD_133755 | JGI IMG/M metagenome (GOLD analysis project Ga0181592, IMG submission 133755) | Coastal salt marsh microbial communities from the Groves Creek Marsh, Skidaway Island, Georgia - 071412BT metaG (megahit assembly) | ecosystem: Environmental > Aquatic > Marine > Intertidal zone...
ATTGCCGCTGGAAGGCGATCTGTTTGAAGACGATGATATGGAACAACATCGCCAACAGACTTTTATCAGCGCCAGCCTCGAAGATGAAGCGATGGATCTGCAACAGCAGATCGCCGCAAAAACCGACCAGCCACTGGTGTGTTATGCCCAGCGTAATATTGAACGTCTGGAGGAAAGGGAGCGCGACAAAGATGAAGGCGATTTGCTGCGCAGTATCAAGCCGCTGGTTCTGGCGTTAGCGGAAGGCGAAACACTGTGGCGTTATGTGCTGGATGGCAGCAATCCACAAGCCGTTAAGGAGCTCGCTGAAATCCCGCTGGTTTCGCACGCAAAACAGCATGCGAAGACGTTTTACAACAGCTTTAAAGGCGAGCTGCTGTTTGGAGAAGAAAACAAAGACTTCATTGACGAACTCTGGTCAATCACCAGTGATTTATTGTCGGAATTAATGTGTGACGATGACGACGCGGAATACATCGCCGATGTGATGCCATCAACCGATCTGAACCAGCGCAAGCAACAGTGCCTGCGCTTACTCGACATCTTTTATTACGCCCTTGGCCAGCGTGAATTCGACGACTTTATGCGTCGTATGCTGGTTGATCGTTATGAACTGCTGTCGGCGCGTGAGTATTTCTCACGTTATACCCAGGTGCCCGCAGACGAAATCAACCTGCGATTATTAACTGACGTCAGCGATCAGTTTGGCGATATGGACAGCCGCTTGTACCGCGCCAATTTCGAACACGCCGATCGCTTATTGAGCAGTGATCGTGAGTTGGCCGACCCGAACCGCTGGCCAAAAGAAGACGATCGTTTTTCGGTTGGTCAGTACACTCTGATGGCGTATCAGCTGTACCGCGATTTCCGCAATAAATTCGCCGATGCCCATACCGAAACGCTGGCAGAGACACTCAATCAGCGCGACCACTGGCAGACACTGTTCAATTATCTGCGCGAAAACATGAACATTCTCGGCAGTGGTATTTTTTCCGATCAGGGTATGGACGAGCAGCAGGTCGCTCAGCTGCTCGACTATTTCGCCAGCGAGCAACCCGAGCTGAACCAGCAACAAGCCATCGAACTGTTTGACGAGTTCGCCCATCGCGACGATTGTGTACGCCGCGTCAGCCTGCGGATGAATTCCTTCAGCGAGCATCAGATTGGTTACCACTTCCTCAACGATCACGATGAAGACTATCAACGTTGCCTGCTGATTTGTTTCTGGCTGCGCCAGTTACCGCTGCCTTGCCGGATTCAGGCTGATCGTATCTGGCAACTGATGATTACCATGGCGCCGGTACGGGTCGCACGACTGGTGCTGCAAGCCGATTCTCACAGTGAATACCGCATTAAATTCGATGACGAATTGCAGGCCATTGATCACTACAAAGAACTGGAACGCGCCGGTATTGAACAAGGCTATTTGCTGGCATTGGAAATGAGCCAGTGCAACCGCAATCACGAAGAAGCCGTGGTGTTTTATCAGCACCGACTGAATATGCTGGCCCAGGTCGATAGCGACGACACATCCATGATGGGCAGCATGGAGCGCAAACGCGGGCAGCAACTGCAGCACGGATTACGCTACATCAACGAGGCATTTAAAACCGAGGTTTACCAATTACTGGCGCTGGAGCATCCACGCTTTGGTTATGCCCACAACGAAGAACTGCAACACGACTTCCGCCGGGTGTTACAGCGCACCATCAAACTCAATATTAAAGATGTGGGCTGGAGCGTTTTGCTGGAAACTCTGCAGCAGGAATTTGCCGTACGTGATTATTCCAACTCCGCGCCGGAGCTGGCAGCAAAACCGCTTCAGATTCGTGCGGATTATCGCAAGCTGGAAGATTTTTACGCCTGCAATACCGACTGGCTGAACCTGTGGCTGATTCAGGATTGTGGCGATCATTTCAGCCTGGCAGGTGGTGCCGACATCAGCCGTCTTGGGGAACAGCCTATCGACCTCAGCCAACACTCCGGTGTCGCGTTAGTGGTTGATGCCGACCAGGATGTAAATGCGCTACTGCAACGGGCGTATGAAATGACGGATCCGGATTTCCGTCAGCAGCATATCAGTGATGCCATTCTGGCGTATGTTGAAGGGGCGCCCCGCGCCGACCTGAACGACACCATCGCGTTACTGCAAAACACATTAGCCACTGATACGCTGGAACTTCAGGCACCGGAATATCGCATGACGGGTCTGGCCAACTTTATCTGGGTGCTCGATCCACCACGTCGTGATCGACTAACGCAGTTGTTCCTGAACACCAACTATCGCGGCTTTAAAATGTTCGAGCAAACGCTGGTTGGCGGCTATCTCGATAAGTTAGTGACCGAAGGCAAAATGCCGTTCGAAGAACGTTTGGGTTTGCACGAAGGCGATGAAGATTACGAAGAAGCAGCAACTGCAAGCCTGCTGGTTTGGCTTGAGCAAATCGACATCTGTCCTGAGCATTTATTGCTGTATTGCGTTAAGCACTCTGACAGTGAAGCTTGCCAGCAATGGCTTGCAGATCTCGCGGCGCGTGGTGAGCTGAAAAAAGCGGCGAAATTCCTTAATGCAAAACACCGTACGGTATTGATGGAAATGCTGGGAGCGCAGCAACAAACCCGTTCTTACCTGGGTGATTTTGTTAAAGATAAATCACGGGCGGTGCGTGATGCGATTACGCGTTATTGGCCGCAATAATCAGCGATAACCAATGGCACACGGACGAGTCATTTTCGTCACGCGCATTGATCGTATCACTGGCTGTCGGCAAGCCGCTGCGGAAACACTGACGCCATTCAGAACAGATACGCGCCAGCCACACCAAAGTAGCTGGCGTGTTGTTGTTTCACCAATGGGCTATCGGCAAATTCCGCTTGCTGAATATTGATCCAGCGTACAAAACCCGCCAACAGATACTGCTCCCAAACCAACGCCGTGCTGTAACTGAGGCCGTAGCCTCCAAAGCCGGATGAGGCGTTATAGCGACGCCGCTGCTCGGTAACAAACGCAGCATCCACTCCATAAAAATAATCGTGATAGGCCGCCGTGGCCGAGCGCAGTTCAGCACTCAGCTGTGGCCGCACTTCGATGTTATTGATGTGGTACGCACGGCGCCAGTAAAGCGTTGGATTAAAGGTGGCCCCGCGAAATTGCGCCGAGGTGAAATCGGTACTGATGGCCGAGCGCAGCGGCAGCACCAAAAACAGTGCATTGTCAGCCAGGCGATCACCGCGAAAGTAGTAGTGCAGCGCTGGCCCGGCTTCGCCGATAAAGTCGAGATCGTCCATGCCCTGGCGGGCTGCGTTATCCTCGCTTTCGACCCGGATGGCGCCGCCAAAACTCAGCTCCAGAGACCAGTTACCGCGACGCCACAAATTCCCCTGAATGGCATTGCGATCGATATTCAGGGTTTCGCTGCGATAACGGATATAAGGCAGCGGCAGCAGATAGTCCTCCGCTTCATCACTGCCGATATAGTCCGGCACATGGGCGTAACCAAAGCCAATACCGGTTTCCAGTTCTGCCATGGCCGTGCTGCCATACAACATCGCAAACAGCAGCAAGCTCACACAAACCTTCAATCGAAACTGTTCGCTCATACAAGCCCTGACCAAGATAGCGATGGTTAAAAGACGATGGCATAGCTCAGATCAAAAGTGTAACCCAGATAGCCACCTTCGGTTTCACCTTTGATGTGCTCATCCTCTTCCTTCGGGCGGCTAAACAAGCCGGCACCGACATGAAGGTAGTTGCCACTTGGCTTCAAAAAACGATAACCGATAATAGCGGTAGTGCCGTACTCCAGATCGTCTTCCCAGCGCCCATCTTCCTCTATATAGGTCTCTTCGAGTTCAACCATACCGTAGATCAGGCCAATGTAAGGGCCATCATTGCGCATGTCCCGATAGAACTTTGTGCCAACGGCATAGCCACCGTAGTGGCCAGTACCCGCAGTCACCGATAACCAGGACGCTAGCGGTACTTCGGCGTTAATCCCCAAACCATTGGCCGTAAACGGCGACAGACCAACATTCAGCGACAGGGGTAAATCCTCTTCACTTCCATATGAAACTGCTGACAAAGCCAGGCCCGCCAGCAGTGAAATAGCCTTTTTCAAAATACATTCCCGTTGTTATATGAGTAAATTCAGACTCATTCCGAGTCTTCCAGTTGTTCGGTTAAATCCATCCATTCCATCTCAACCTCTTCCAGCTGAGATTTTAAATCGCCCTGCTGAGTTAACAGCTGCTGCAGTTCGTCTTTACGACTGTCGGAATACAAGTCGGTATCGGACATTTTTTCTTCGATACTATCCAGCTGAGTTTGCAGTTTCTCCATCTGCTTCTCGGCAGCTTGCTGCTTTTTACGCAGCGGCGCTAAACGCTGACGGCGCTCTGCTTCCAGGCGTTTTTGCTCTTTGCGATCAACTTTAACTTCAGCTGGTTTTGTTTCTTCTGAATTACCAGAGTCACTTCCTGCAATTTGCTCATCACGCTGCTGCAAATACGTGTGGTAGTCGTCCAGATCGCCATCGAATTCCTGCACCCGGCCATGATCCACCAGCCAGTATTCATCCACCGTGGCTTTTAATAAGTGACGATCGTGACTAACGATTAAAATCGCACCTTCGAAGTTCTGCAGCGCAACCGTTAACGCTTCACGCATCTCGATATCCAGATGGTTGGTTGGTTCATCGAGAATTAATAAGTTGGGCTTCTGCCAGGCGACACAGGCCAGTGCCAGTCGCGCTTTTTCACCACCTGAAAACGGCTCAATCACTTCCAGTGCTTTGTCACCATGGAAACCAAAACCACCGAGGAAGTTGCGGATTTCCTGCTCCGATGCCTGTGGCTTAATACGCTGCAGGATCAAAGCCCCCGATGCGCTTACATCGAGCGACTCCAGCTGATGCTGGGCAAAATAGCCCAAGCGCAAATGCTCGCCTTCGCTGCGCTCACCGTTAAGCATATCGATATCACGGCATAAGGTTTTCAACAGCGTGGATTTACCAGCACCATTCGGCCCTAGCAAACCAATACGATGCCCAGGTACCAGTGACAATTTAACACCCGGCAAAATCACGCTGGATTGCGACCCTGCCTGATAGCCAAGGTCAGCCTGGTCAATGGCCAGCAACGGTGATGACATTTTTTCGTAGCAGGGAAATTCAAAGCGGAACGGTGAATCGACATGCGCCGGTGCAATCAACTCCATACGCTGCAGTTCTTTTAACCGGCTTTGTGCCTGTTTGGCTTTACTGGCTTTGGCCTTAAAGCGTGTGACAAAGGCTTCAATTTCTTTCACCCGAACCTGCTGCTTCTCGTATACAGTTTGCTGCTGTGCCAGCTTTTCTGCACGGATACGCTCGTATGCCGAATAATTCCCCGGATATACCGTCAGCTGCTGCTGATACAGATGCACAATGTGATCGGCAACACCGTCAATGAAATCCCGGTCGTGGGAAATAAACAAAAGGGTACCCGGGTAGTTTTTCAGCCACTGCTCTAACCACAGCGTCGCTTCTAAATCCAGGTGGTTGGTGGGTTCATCCAGCAACAATAAATCCGATGGCATCATCAGCGCCTGCGCCAGATTCAGGCGAATACGCCAGCCACCGGAAAAATCTTTCACCGGGCGCTGCATGTCTTGCTGCGAAAAGCCCAGGCCATGCAACAGCTGCTCAGCCTTAACCGGCACTTCGTAACCTTTATGCTGATCCATTTGGTCGAGCCACTGGGCCAGCTGGTTGTCGTCTGTCGCAGCCGCTACCCCGGCTTCAATCCGGCGATATTCGCTGTCACCATCCATCGCATAATCGAGTGCACTGCGATCACTGGCCTCCACTTCCTGGCGCATATGAGCGATACGCCATTTTGCCGGGATATACAGCTCACCAGCGTCCACCTGCAACTCTCCATTTAACAGCGCAAACAAGCTGGATTTACCGGCACCATTCGGGCCGATCAACGCCAGTTTCTGACCATCGTGTACCCGCAGGTCAACCTGCTGCAATAACGGCTGAGTTCCGCGCTGGAGAGAAACCTGATTAAATTCGATCATAGAATAACTTTCAGAATATGGGACGGTGCAATGGCGGCGCAGTGTGCCACAGAAGTGGATGATAACCCACTGTGGAACTTTGCTCTGGCGTTTTATGCCAGCAAAGACGTACAACAATTATTACTGACGCTACAGAACGAGCATCAGCAAGACACCTTACTGGTGCTCGCAGCGCTGTGGCTGGCACAACAGCAACAACCCTGGCAATTAACGCGCACTCAGCTCGACGCTTACCATCACTGGCGCCAGCATGTGATCCACTCGCTGCGTCAGGCCCGTAAAGCGATTGACAAGCACAGTCCGAACGAACATCAGCGAGCGTTACGCCAGCAGTTGCAGCAGGATGAAATCAGGGCTGAGCAGCTGGCCCTGCATCAGCTTTGGCAACTGCATCAGTCCATAAACCAGCATCAGCCCATGCACCAGCATCAACACCTGCCACAGCAAGAACACTTGCAACTGCGCCTGCAAAACCTATACGACCAGGCGACTCTGGAGCCTTTGTCTGAGACAAAAAAAGAGGCCCTGAGGCCTCTGTTTTTAGCGCTGTCTGAACGGCTATAGCCAGCCGTTAGCCGGTCTGCTCAGCTCATCTAAGCAGACCGATCAGGTCTGACTCAGTTACCACCAAACAGGCTGGAGCCATCGGTGTTGTCAGCCTGAGTATCGGCAGAGTTGTCTGTAGCAGGTACTTCTGCCGGCGCGGCGTTATTAACAATATCCGCTTTGGGTGCTTCGACTTCCGCTACCACCGGTGTCTTCACTTCTTCAACCGCAGGCGCAGCCACTTCAGGCGCAATAACTTCGGGCGCAACAACTTCAGTCGGTGTCACTGTTGGTGCCACAACATCCGCGTTCGCAACCGCTTCCAGTGTGGTCTCTTCGGCAACCACAGCTGCTTTTTGAGCAACTGGTTTTTTGGCGGCTGGCTTCTTCGCTATGGTTTTCTTCGGAGTTGCTTTCTTAGCAGGTGCTTTCTTAGCAGCGGCTTTAGCGTCTGTTTTCTTAACGGTTGCCTTCTTCGCAACGGCTTTCTTAGCCGCTGGTTTGGCTGCCGTTTTCGTGGCTGGCTTTTTCGCGTCTGATTTTTTCACGCTTGCTTTTTTGGCCGCAGCTGGTTTAGCAGGAGCTTTCTTCACCGCTGTTTTTTTCTCTGTCGCCTTAGCCGCAGGCTTCTTGGCTACAGCCGCAGGCTTCTTGGATGCGGTCGCAGGCTTCTTAGCGGCTGCTTTTTTGGCTGGGGCTTTTTTGGCAGCTGCCTTTTCCTGCTCTTTATCGAATTTAGCGATTACCTTCGCCAGTGCGCTACGCTGCTTATCTGCGGCTTTCAGCGCTTTCAGCGATTCTTTTGCTTCGCTCAGCACGTCACGTGCTGCACTCTTCTCTTCCTTGGCGATTTCCAGCTTCAGCTTAGCCGACTCTAACTGACGCACGGCCGCCGGAGTCTTCTTCGCTTTTACCTTCGCTGCTACTTTGTTTTTCGCGTCTGTTGCCTTGGTGACTTTGGCGGCTGTGCGCTCAGCGACCGTGGTCGCTTTGGCCACTGCCTTTTCTGCATCGCTCAGTTCTTTGGCTTGTGCTTTCTCCAGCTTCGCCTGCAACGCGCTGATGTCCTTCTGCAACTGCTGAACGGCAGTCAGAGTAACGCGCTTAGCGGCTGGCTTTTTCGCAACCACTTTTTTAGCGGGTGCTTTTTTTGCAACCGTCTTTTTAACGGTGGCTTTTTTGGCAGTGCTTTTTTTTGCAACGCTTTTTTTGGTTGTAGCGGAACGTGCTGGCATGGAAGACTTCCTCAGACAAAGAAACAAGTAGCGGCATTATACGAATTACATCGGATTCATCTATGCATTTTAGATGAATTTATTGGCTGGCCTGCTTAGATTGGCGAATCTGGTCGATGGTTTTATCCAGCCATTCAACCAGCGGACGCCACTCGGCCACATCTTTTTTATCTTGCTGATCGAAATCGACAATACCCAGGCCATGCTCGCTGGCACGAACATAAAACTGAGTATCACGCAGTGCTGTGATAAACGGAATCTGCAGGCTGTTGAGAAACTTTTCCAGTTTAGCGTAGATCAGGGTGTTTTTTCGTACCCGATTTGCAATCACCGCAATCGGCTTCGGATTCATCCGATACGAGCGCGACAATAAAACATCACGAATAAAACCGGTGGCAGCGCGAATGTCGATGGCCGATGGAATCACAGGAATCAGCAAGACGTCGGATTGTTGAATCAAATCCGATAACACGTTGCCGGATAAACCCGCGGGGGTATCAATCACCACACGCGAAGTATTGGCTGGCACCCGCAATGCCCAGCTTTTGGTCGACGTTTGCGGCGCATGCTTCTGATACGCCGCCACTCCGGTGATCGTCGGCAGGTGCACATCACGCGCAGCCAACCAATCCATTGACGACCCTTGTGGATCATAATCGATCAGTGCTGTCAGCTCACCGCCACTGGCAAAATGGCTGGCAACATTGGTCGCCAGTGTGGTTTTGCCACACCCACCTTTCGCATTAGCCACCATCACGCGCACCGGTGCTGTCATACCAACCACCCGGGCGTGAGGCCGAAATCGATTACTGTTTCCCTGAATATCGCGTGTCACAATGTTTCCAAACGCTCGTTACACAAAAACTGTCATCCCTGCAGGCTTTACTACTCCTTGCCTTAGTAAAGCATAAGGTATACTGAAAAGCTGAGAAACACCCCTCAAGGATGGAAAAATGAAGTTTAAGATTGGTCTGATGGTGCTTGTACTCATTGCGGCAATGGCGGCACCCTACTTTATGAAAGGTAAAAATGGTGAGCCGCTGATGTCATTCGGCGTCGATGAGAACATGGACATATTATCGACCGAGCAAACCCGGCAGCAGTACGCTAAGTGGCAAGATGAAAATGGCGTCTGGCATTTTGGTGATGACATCCCCGAGGGTGTTCATACCGAAGTGGTCAATGTGGATACCGCCGCCAACGTCATTCGCAGCGTCAAACTGGCCAAGAAAGAGACAACCGACAACCTCAAAAAACCAAGCCAGCCAACAGCTCCGTCACTGCCGTTACCGATGACGGTCGACCCAGGCAAAGTATCGGAAATCATGGACGATGCTGCCAACGTGCAGAATCTGCTGGATGAGCGTGCGGCACAACTTGAGAAAGTCCGTTAACGCAGAAAATACACCAGGCCATTCGATCCGGCAGCCAGCCACTGGCTGCCGTTGCGGGCTACGTCTTCGACCAATACGTTGTTGCTGACCCAGGTGTCGCGCGGTGCGGCTCGCCAAACCTGCTGGCGACTGCCGTCGCTGACGTTCCACAATTCGATACGACCGGAGCTGCTGCCGGTTATTAACTGGCGACCATTATCAACAAAGCGCGCAGCACTGTAATGACCGCGCACGGTCGCGATCTCGCTCAATAGCTGACCGGATCGGGCATCCCAGATTTTCCCGCTTTCGCTGAAGGCCGAGGTAAACAGTAAGCGGCCATCAGCGGATAACTGCGCGGTGCGCACCTGGTTGTTGTGCTTCAGTGTGTGCAACGATTTACCGGTATCCAGATTCCACACCCGGGCGCTGCTGTCATCACTGCCGGAAGCCGCCAATACACCATCCGCCGACACGCTGACATCGTAAACAATACCGTCGTGAGCAAGCCGCTGACGAACCCCGCCATTTTTAATATCGAATAATGTGGCGGTGTAATCCTGCATCGCCAGTAGTGCCAGATTGCCATTGGCGGTCAGGGCGATGTCTTCAATATCGCCCGGAGCGTTCCAGAACCACACCGCTTCGCCACTGTCCTGTTGCCACAACACAATGGTGCGATTGTCGGCGGTGGCGACAAAATTGCCATCCGGCGAAAACGCACTGTTGAGAATATTGCTGTAGCCCTCAGACTGGTGATTCCAGTCATAGTGGCGTTCCGGCGGGGTCAGCGACCACAGATTACCGCCGTGATGCAGGCTGCCGACCATGGCTCGTGTGCCATCGGGGGAAAAGCGAATGGAGTACGCGCCTTGTTTGGCAACTTCTTCAATCTTGGCGGGTGCTTTGGCGTCATCACAGGCGCTGAGCAGGATGGCGGAACAAAAAATAAGGCTGCGAAACAGCGGAGACATAGCAGGTCATCCCTGATAAACGGTTACACATCGTCGGTTATACGCCTTAAGTGTAGACCGTCTATCCGGAATAGAGAGGGTGGGCCGTTTCAGGCTTCTTCCGCGACCAGATCTTTATGCACA
>Ga0181592_10005630_pt1 | contig 10308 bp, 22 predicted proteins | sample 071ome_20_FD_133755 | JGI IMG/M metagenome (GOLD analysis project Ga0181592, IMG submission 133755) | Coastal salt marsh microbial communities from the Groves Creek Marsh, Skidaway Island, Georgia - 071412BT metaG (megahit assembly) | ecosystem: Environmental > Aquatic > Marine > Intertidal...
AGTGTAATATTAGTAGTACTCATACAATATACCTTTCTATGTAGGTTGATTTCCATCAACATCTGTTAGTTTGACTTCTACAATCTTTGACTTAGAGGCACTGATAACGGTGAATTCAGACTCACCTTCAAGCAACTTATATACCTGCGCTTCTGCATATGTAGCAGAATCTGCGTTTACCAAATAAGTTTCCTTATACTTACGTGGCTTTGCCTTGCCAATGTCCTCCGAAAACTCTACTATTGTTGTCCAATACTCAGCCATCTTGCTGTGCCTTTCTCGCCATCTTTAGGCGTTTCTTTTGTTTGTAATGCTTACGAGTTTTTGGTTTTTCTACATCGCCAGTCACATCATCTTTCACATCCCTTTCTTCCCCTTTAGGTTTCTTGTTGATATCACGCACAAGCGTCTTCCACTCTGATTTAGAAGTGTATGACCAACCATCCCGAACTAACGATGCCGCCTTGTCATCGCTAACTCGTTTGATAACTTCATCCTTCTTGATTGTCTTCATTAGCTGTTGCCTCCAACTTTCCAAGTGATAGATATCTATTCAAATACTTTTGATAAAACATATGCTTATCGTCACCAACTTTTATAACCTTAGCATCACAATTTTCACATCGATAATCCAAAATAGGTTGCAAAGTAAACTCTTTACAGAAACCACAAGACCAATAAAATTCTCCATCTCTCTTATGACCAAGATTCATTGAAGAGTATATCAGATCCTTATTCTTCAGCACTTCTATTGCGATTGCTCGCTTATAATCATTGAAATGCGGAGAGGGTCGTTGATCTCTGTTTTGTAATTTGTTTATCTTATCTAAGTTTAACATGGGTATATTATAATAAAAAAAATGATGAATGTAAACTACTGATATATATCGTCATCCTCTTTTTCTTCTACTACTGGAGTAGGCTCAACCTTTGCTTTTGCTTTGGTTTTTGGTTTTGCCTTGGTCTTTCTTTTTGCTTTTGGTTTAGTAGGTTTCTTTACTTCAACCAACTCTGGTATCGTTTCTACAATATCAATAGCTCTTACTCTTATAAAAACAATTTCATCGTTTACAGTTTCAAACTGATGGTAGCCGGTCCAAGAAGTATCAGCGCTTCGTTGATTGACAAGATTCACCATGCCCTGCAAAAATTCATTTGCAGGGACTGGTGAACGAATGTCAACATGACTACCCATTACATGTACTCTAATATTAGGCATTATATAACCCGAATAGAATTTAGTATTTCTGACCGAGGCACATCTTCACAATTTAACCATTTTACCATAGGATAAAAATTCATGTGATCTTCTATCATAACAACCTGCTTACGTAGATGAGATAGACGAGCGTCATAGTTACTTATCAAGGATTTATTAGTATCAGCTTGCAATCTTTTTATTTCCTCTATCAAAAAATACCTCATGGTGTTCAGTTCGTTTTCTGATCTTACTTTATTTTCTGCCATCTTAAACCCTTTCTTGTAGGATAAGTTTATTTTTACGGAGTTTGGTAAGAGCGCGTTTCTGTAGTTTGTATGCACCCATACGAGAATATTTTAATATGTCGGCAACTTCTTGAATAGACTTTGGACCTTCGCCCGAAAGACCGAAGCGATAAACAAGAGACAAACGCTCAGGCTCAGTAAGGTTGGATTTTGTCATAACATAATCAAGGTGTTGACGAAGCTCCATCTGTTCGATAGAGATAGTGGTTTCTGCTGATAGAGAAGTAGTGACCTCTATCTTGTTGCGGATAGGATTCTCATCGTCTTCGGAAAAGTCAGCATAGAAATGAGAGGGTTTCTTGTCAAGCGACATTTCTACTTTAACAAGATCTTCTTGTTGTAGATCTTGAGCGACTTCTTTGTTTATTTGTAGGTCCGATCTGCGTTTGATAGCACTGTTGATTTTATTCCAAGGAATATGGACATTACGGTTTTCGTAGAGCGCTGCCAGTATCTCGGCACGTATCCAATTCACAACATAAGTGGAAACCTTATAACCCAATGACGGGTCATACTTATCAATACCACGGATAAGTCCAAGATTACCGGCAGCGACTAACTCGTCCATAGACATAACATCTTTGTACTTAAAAGCTACTTTGGGGACAAGGTGCATATGGTCTTCAATCAACTGGTTGCGTTCTGCTTCGGTATAAAACTTACTCATTATAACTTGATCCTTTCTTAGATCGTTTTAATTTATTATATATATAATATACCGCATTTCACCCAAAAAATCAATAGTAAAAACAGTGCAAAGCGCTTATTATTTGAAGCAGTTTTATGCTCTCTTTTTGAAGCAGAAATAAAACCCTCCTGTTGTTCTTACATACGATTTCAACGGGTAATCTAAAATCTCAAACTTGTCAGTAGGGACAATTTCGTTATACCACTTTTCTTTAGGAAAGCAAGCAATGTGCAATTCTAGTCCTTCGGGTGAATCTTGCTCTGTATGAATTGTGCCCATAAAACAACCACCAACTTCAAGATGATTATAGACATTATCAAACACAGTATCCAACCTATCTGGATGCAAATGCTCCATTACTTCCCAAGCAGTTATTAGATCTGCTTTGAATGGCTCCCCATCAAAAGTAATTTGATATGGTCTTGTAGCGTCACAAGTAAAAAGATTTTTATTGTGTAGATTCCACCATTCAGCTCTCATGTTACGAGCAGAATAATCACTACCCTCAATACCGATGGATTGTTTGGTGTGTTGTAACCAATCCTTTACCAAAGCTCCACCACTGCAACCAATGTCCATAAACTTAGGTGCTCTATCAAGATTGAGAAATTCCATAGCTTCATTGATAAACTCCTGACTACTATGGTTATCTCTCTTTGTGCCCCACGGTTTAATGTGGTCAGGTGAATCAATAGCAACTGGGTGCTCTGTGTTTACTATAAACATAAAATACCTTTCTAAAATACTATGTCTGTGTTATTGCCGATGTATTGTTGATAATACCACCAACCAACATAAAACCAACTTAAAGCAGAATGAAAAATAGCCCAAGCAATGCTATGGTTTATTTCCCATGAAAGTATGGCGGCTATTATATTTCCCATACCAGTTAGTTTGTAAACCAGCTTTGTGGCTGTTTTATTTTCAACTTTATCTTCATCTTCTGTAAATGTAAACCCTAGCATAATCACTCCACGACAAAATATTCGGTGTCTACTTCTAATGCTCTTTCAAATAGCAAGTCTAGATTTACTTGTCCATTGTCAGAGCTATGGTAACAAGCATTATTTTCTTTTACCCACACCTCAATTATCTCGCAACGCTGTTGCCAAGTAACCTCGCTGTTTTCATATGGGTAATACTTATGTAATGTTGGACTAATTCTTTCTAAAAGGTCATCAACCCACACAATATTTATAGTCTTACCATTGTGAGTATAAGTCTGAAACGGAATGTCGGCTACAGTAGTCATAAATTATCCCCACGCTGTCACTCGGATAAAAACTCGTTGGCCTGCTTCTATAGCAGCAACGATGTCGGGATAAATACGTTTATAAGCAGCAGTAGAGCTACCGATAAAACCGTCATTAGTAACATTGCTTTCAGCAGTGTCACCGACCAATATACAACCCGCAGTGTCGTCATCTGTGTTACCGATGTGTATTAGAATGTATTCAAAATTAGGTACATCTTGCAACCACAGCATACCCTTGTGAAAATCATTGCCAAACTTATTCTGGTATCTGTTATGAAAACCACCTTCGGTCCTCAGCTTAATATCATAGATACCTTCTGGGATACGAGTTTCACCGGCTACCTTGTTTTTTCTATACTCGTCTTCTATGGTGTAACACAGAAACTTCCTTGGGCCAGTAGCATCAAACAATAACCCCATTGTAGAATCTGCGCCACTTGAGTATCTTAACAGTTCCAGTTCCATAACTTTTTCCTTTCTATACTGTAAAGACTTGTGAGCCGCTGAAATCAAAATCAAACGGCATTTCAACCAATGGCTGATTTTTAAAAGCATCTCTAACATCATGCTTCACCTTCATTGTAGGACAATAAAACATAAAGAAACCACCACCACCGGCACCCATAATCTTACCACCTAAAGCACCTTGCTTTATAGCGAGTTTATACCACTCATCAATATTGTTATTTGATATATCAACAGACCTGCGTTTCTTTGCCTGCCAGTGTTGGTCAAGTAAGGTGCCAAACTTTTCAAGATTACCTGCAACCAAAGCATCTTTTATTTGATACCCTATCTCTTTTACTTCATGCAAAGATTCTATCACATCAGTATTGTCGGACTTTGATTTTAAATCTTGGTCACGCAAAATATCATCACCATTGTTTCTTGTCTTACCAGTGTAAAACAAAGTAACATGGTCACGGAAAGCTTCTATTACGTGGGGTTGCATATTGAGAGGGGAAACGGTGACCTCGCCATCGGTAGCTATGTCTAGACAAGTGATACCACCAAACGATGCAAGGTAGTGGTCGTGCTTACCAACAGGGTGTCCGGCTAATTCTTTTTCTATATGATAAGCACGCTCTGCTATGTGTTGTTTGGTCGAGGCATAACCTTGTAATTCAGCAAAAGCTCTAACTAAAGACACCAAAAAAGTGCCCGAAGATCCAAGACCGGTGCCTGCAGGTATTTCACCAATGGAAGTTATTTCTAATGCTCTATCTCTCAAATCAAAATCACGTAGCGACCACTTTACAAGGTCGTGTTGTACGTCATCAATGCTTGTTACTTGCTCTGATTTGGAATATCGCACACGAATTTCTTTGTCCAAAGGATTTTCCATTAGACAAATATTCATATATTTATTTATTGCTGCGGATAAAACGAAACCACCATGTTTACTATAGTATGACTCTAGATCTGTGCCACCACCACCTAAAGAAATGCGATAGGGGGATTTAGAAACTATCATGTATACCTGCTTTAGTTTTTACTTTAGTTAGCGCCGCCGCATCCACAACCTTTTTTAGCATTGTTCTGATTAACTTGTTGTTCCAATAAAGAGAGCCTCACCTCCGCCGATTCTGCTCTGCTAGCTGTTTCATCTCTGGTTTGGATTGTATTGTAAGTTGATAAAACGACAATTATTCCCAAAATCGCACCTACAATAGTAGTAAAAGAGTTTTTCATAACAAATCCTTTCGTTTATTATTTTCTTTTAGTATTATAATAAAATATGTGCTGACCATATAACTAATCAGCACATATTTTTATTTAAAAAATTTCATAACTCTGTCAATAATAATCTTTATAAGACCTAGACCCATGTCTTTTTCAAACTTCTTACGAGCCTCTGATTCAACTTTTTTTATTACAGCATCTAAAGTTTCTTGGGCTTGTTTTTCTATTCTTTCAGAAATAACTTCTGTTGTTTTTCGTAACTGATTTTCTGTGTTTTCAATTTGCTTATCCATATACTTATGTATGTCTTCGGCAATTTCTGAAACATTATCTGTTACTTCTTTGTGAGCTTGAGAAACAACTCTTTCAACAGAAACCTTGGTTTGTTTCTCTAAATCAGAAACAACTCCTTCAATATATGAGGACTTACCTTTTATAACATTGACTTCTTGGTTGAGCGTTTGTGTTGCTCTGTCTCTTATGTCAGACAGCTCTTTAGAAAAAGTTTGATGTGCCTCTTCAATGATATTGTCTAAGTCTACTATCTTAGAAGCAATATCGGCTGAATCGGCCACCTTATTAGCTTTCTTCTTTAATTTATTCAACACACCCATTATTTATCACCAGATGATGCACCTTTATCTTTATTCTTTGGGACAAACCAAAAATCAATGGTCTTACCAAATGATGTGATAAAAGCACCAAGAATAATGTTTAAAAGGTCTCTGTGTTGAGGATCTAGTTCTACTGTTGGTGAAAACAATAAACCCAAAATCCAAAAAAACAATCCAAAAACACCGGCTGTTATTACAAACTGCATCCAATCAGGCAATCCGTCATCTCCTTTTGAGAGTAAACTTTTCTTTTCTTCTATTACTTCTTCCATTGTTTTTCTCCTAGAATAATAAGTCAAAAACAGCTTTGTCTTCCACTTTATACAATGTAGCACCAGTAGACTGACTACCAATTAACAACTCTTTGCCGATTAGTATAAACTTATCTACACTGGCTGGGTCTGGTAAAATAATTTGTTGTTTTCTAGTTGATAAACTAAAATAATTACCATACTCTTTAGTCATTAAAATATTGGTGCCACTCTCAAACAATATATTACCCTCTACATAATAAATGAGAGGTGATATGCTTTCTGGATAATGGTCTTGCCAATCTTCCCAATATTCATCAAGCACAACTCTATTGAATGAAAATTGTAAATCCCACACTTCGTTATCTGGTTTACTAAATGTATAGTATTCAACATAGTCAATGTTATGGTCATCTAATGTGATTGATTTTAATGCGTAGGCTATACGATTATCAACATAAGAAATAATACTATCTTTATAAACTTCAGTGTTTGATTCAACAACTAACTGACTAAGACTATCAACCTTACTACTTACTTGCTCTAACTGTAATTTTATCTCTTGGTTAGAATTTAATACTTTATCATTACTGCACGAAACAAGAAACAACGTTAGAAAAACTGTTTGAAACAATTTTTTCATTAAGACACTCCGGTAAAGCTACGCACACCTTGTAGCTATTAGGTTGTACAATGACAAGTCAAAGAAACCCATAACCGCTTTCATAATCTCCTGTTTGTTTTTTGCGTCAGCAGCAAACATCTTTCTAATATTTGTGCCACACAACTCGTTACCACTTACATCTATTGATATATGTGGCATATGATATACATAGTGACGCTCACTGTAATTTTTAAGTGTAATACCATCACTATAAATATCGTAGTAATTTGTGTTTAGTCTTGTATTATCTTTATTACCTACGGCAAAAACAACAGCAGTATTTTCGGGCAGATTATCTACCAACTCAGAAGCGCTGTAAGGAGATTTTACCATCACAATTTTATCAGAAGGGATACCATACTTTTCTATAATCATCTTGCGCTCGGTAAAGTCAAGGGGAGATTTTTCATCTACTTTGTTACCAGTAACCACGTAGACATTATCTTTACCAAACTTATCAACTAGATGTGTGTATGATGTGTGATGGTGCTTGCCGAAAGGCTGAAACCTACCCGAAAATATAACCACTGTATTCATTTACTTACCTATAAGGAATATACCTACACCATTACCCCATAGAGGGTTGTCTTCTGATGATGTGTAGATATTATGTTGAAAACTTATCTTATGTCCAAGCTCGTTTATTTGCCGTGTTGTATGGTTTCGGATATTCTCATCATTCCAATCACGGTGAATAAAGACGAAATTGTCTTTGAGATTTTTATTGTAGTATTTTAATATATTTTCTTCATTTTGTAAACTATTTTCTACGTCAAAGTAAAAAATATTGAATTTACCAAAGGTGGATAGGTCAAACGGCTTTATTTGGTTGTAATTAGCAGTATAGAGCCTTGTTTTATTGCCGTTTGCTACTCTATTGAGATTCTGCTCACAACGAATAGCGGTAAATAATTTTTCATCAATGAATGTTGACCAATTATCTATACCGACTACACGCACTTTGTTTTCATATAGAGCAGAGCAAATTGAGGCACCATGATAACAACCTAATTCTAAGTAGCTAAGATTTTTCTCATCTACTGAGCATAGGTTGTTAATCAGGTGCAGTGTTCTAGAACCACCTAATGTATTTATGCCGAAAACTTCAGCGGTCAACTTTGATTCATCGGCTTCAGCTTGCTGAATCGCGTTTTCTAGATCCTTTATTTTCATATAACCTCGGTTTATAGTAAGTCGATTTTTTGTAGCGGTTTTTCTATCATCATATCTTTAAGTTTTGTGTTATCCACAAGCACTTTATTTCCGCCTGTTATTATCTTATTGCCTTTATCATCCTCTTTAATATGATAAACATAAAAAACAGTTGACCAAAGACCTACCCTAATTATTCTAGCCGGTCTGTCATTCAAATAAACGACATCATCGTCATCATAGTCACTGCCCAAAAAAACCATTAGGCCAGCTACAGAGCTTTCTATTGTAGATTTAAAAAGTAAGGCTAAGAAACCAACTACAAAAACCCAACTATATTCTCCAAAAAATACTCCTAAACTACTATTTACTGCTGCTTCTACTATTTTTTCTTCATTCATATTTTTCTCTCGTTAAGGTTAGAAAAAACCTTTTAAGAGAACTAAATCACTTACTATTTTCCTTCTTAGTAAATATAGCAGAAACATTTCTTCTTACCGAATTACCCCCGTAACCCCAGTTATTTACCATCTTCCATTTACTAAACTGCTTATTCTTGTTGCGTTGAGTAAACACAATCTTTCTAAACATCACAGCAACAAACCAACCTAGCAAAAAGTAAAACAAGCTATACATTTTAATCCATCCATTTCCTATGTTTTAAAAGATGCCAACATCTATGTTTAAAAACTTCATACAACAAACGAGATAAAGTATCTGCTTCATAATAACCTGCCTTTACTATTAGTTTCATATTCACCTACTTGATTGTAGTTATAAGGTCTTTACCTGTTATACATATTACTTTTGTTTTTTCTTCATCACGATACGTCAACGAGCGCCAAGCATAATCATACTCTACATTTTTTATATTACCCGACACCCAAAACTCAGCGCCATTAGCAGCGAACTCGACCAAGTTTTTGTTAGGTCTTTTTTGTATTGGATACAGAGCCGTGTGACAAGGCCATCGAATGGTGTTCTCTCCCTCGTCATGTATATTCAATGTTTCAGAACTCAAGTTAATGGTGCGTTTCGATAGATTTTTTTTCTTAAGCCGCCAAAAGAAAGGTAGTAATAAACCTTTTTCAACAACATAGTGATTATATGGTCTTCTCCATTTGAGAGGATTTGCCATTACTTGTTTATAACTTGGCATACCAGAACCTTGTACCACCCATCGACCATCAACTGAAACAAGTATCTCATCAAGGTGAGGGTGCTCATGCAAAGCCCAAGGTGATTTACGATGATTTTTTATGACCGTAAATTTTTTATTTCTATATACCGTCATATCATCATATTTGAAACGACCATATTCCTCAGTAGGTTTGACTACCTCATACCAACTATCACCTATAGATGCTACTACACCACTACTATTAGATATTCTACCTTGCCATAACTTTAGCTTGTGCATTGCTTCACAAACTTCAACCCACATTGGTGTCTTACCATAGTAAGAGCAAAGTAGATCATATATTTTGTAAAAAGATGATGAGCAAAAAATAGAATAGTGACTACCTTCAACAAAAGCACCATCGCCAACTAGATGTGTTACTATGTTATGAAAAACTTTTAGATTTTTTTCGCTATCTTTTTTGGACAACAAAGTAGCATCTAATGCTATCGCACCCAAATAATAACTAAATGACTTATTTGAACGCAGTGGCATAGTAGAAAACATACGGTTATATGCTTGTTGATATACAAACAAGTCATCATACACCCCCTCAAACTCGAACGGATCTTTACAGAGTCGAGCACACAGCTCAACAGCAATCCTATGGTGCCATATAGCATTCCAATGAACTATAGGACACATAGAGCCATCACTCAAAATTTTAATGGCCTGCCGTGGAGAAATGCTTTCATCAGCAAGGGACTTATAAATAATTGATGCTGATGAAGCTGATTTTGGTTTGACTAACTGGTTGTATAATGACATTTTTATTCTCCGAGGAGTTTTAGTAATCAGTCTCTTGATTCAATACAGTTTGACCGCTTTGCGCACGCTGTCGCCGTTGTGCGGATAATTCTTGGCTTGATTTGTAAATACCTATATCACGTTCAAGTTTATTGATACGCTCTATAATAGATGTTTGAAATTCGTCAAGCACATCATAAATATCACGATTCTCACAATCAAGATACTGTTGACGAGCAGTTATGTCAGATTGCTTATCTATCTTTCTCTCAAGTCGAAAAAGAGATGTACGTATTTTTATTATTTCGCTATATAGATTGTCAACAACGTTTACTTGCACTGGCTCGTCTTCATCCTTTCGGTGCAGTTCCCTATTCGTATCATTAACCTTGCGGCCGTAAATTGTTTTACCACCGTCTGGTGATTCATAAATAAAACCTTCTTGCATTACCAACCAATCCTCTCTTTGGGTTGCTTCAAAACTTGCACTTCTTTTTCTAGTTTTTCTATTTTTGCCATAGCCCATGTTCTAAAATTCTTCAGAGCATCAACATCGGCCTCCAAATCA
>Ga0181592_10005638_pt1 | contig 10299 bp, 9 predicted proteins | sample 071ome_20_FD_133755 | JGI IMG/M metagenome (GOLD analysis project Ga0181592, IMG submission 133755) | Coastal salt marsh microbial communities from the Groves Creek Marsh, Skidaway Island, Georgia - 071412BT metaG (megahit assembly) | ecosystem: Environmental > Aquatic > Marine > Intertidal zone...
CTTTTGAGGGTAGATTCAAAGTTCTTCAAAATGGACATGGTGTCCTCATCCGCTTCTCGGCTATGAATGACCACGGGTAGGTCTAGATCGGCAGCGATCTGTAACTGGGTTTCAAACACAGAACGCTGAATGGCGCGGTCGGCATTGTCGTAGTAATAATCCAAGCCGATCTCCCCAATGGCGACGATGTTCGCATCACTAGAATTGGCCTTAATCACGTCGGTGGTCTCTGCGGTATAGCTCTCTGCATCATGAGGGTGAACTCCTTGGGTGCCCCAAATCATGTCATTCTCACGAGTGAGGGTCATGACGGTATCAAGGTTATCAGGTGACACAGCGATGGTGATGATTCTTTCGATGCCTACGGCCTTGGCCTGTTCAATGGTTTCGGATAAAGGGCGTTCCTTTAGGTAGTCAAGGTGGCAGTGGGTCTCAATAATTCCGTGGTTCCATTGAGGTATTGGGCGTTTGTTTCGTTTACTCATGGCGCGTTTTTCAATTTATCTTCAAGTTGGCCTAGCTGGGCGGTATTCATGAACCTGGGTTCAATCCCCGTCTATACTGATATTTACATGAATAGGGGGGCGATATGTCAGTACTTAAACCAGGGATGGCGTTACTTAACACCTTACCTTTTGCAAGGAAATTTCAACTCATCCTTTCCATATTCTTACTGCCGCTGCTGTATAGCCTTTGGGTGATGTATACCGACGAGTCTATGTTAATTACTGCCAATAATCGACAATTGGCTGGAAATCGATTGGTTCAAGCCATTCATCCCATCAGGATCACTGCCGCCAAGCATCGTGGCACCGCGGCCCAATGGTTTGGAGGCAAAACCGAAGTGGCGGAAAGGTTAGTTGAGCTGGAAAGTGATATGCAGCGCCAGCAGCAATCGGTGCAAAAAGCCTTGGCTGGAGCGAAAATTGACGATTCTCTAAAGCAGCAGTTCTCTAGTGTATTCAGCAGATGGTCGTCATTGGAGTTTTCAAAGCTCAAGTCTATGGACGGCTCCGACAGCTTTAAAGCCCATACACAGTGGATCACATCGATTACCGATCTAGTGGATGACCTAGCCAGTGGAACCGGCTTACTGCTAGATCGGAATTTAGATAGCTTCATGGTCATGCAATTAGCGGTATTCGATGTGCCAGCCGTTCAAGAAACCCTTGGGCAGTTAAGGGGCAAGGGGGCGGGTGTCGCTGCCTCGGGCGCGTTTAATCCACAAAGCTTTCTGGCGGTAAACGGGCTTTTTGCCGGAATTAACTTGGTGTGGAAGAAGGTAGAGCAACATCATGCAGTGTTAACCGGGGCGAATGCTAATGTGGCTGGCCTGCTTGAGTCAGATTATTCCAGCGCCAAGGAAGCGGTTATTCGCTTTAAGAAAATTACTGAGTTACAACTTATTAAGCCTGATCGCCCTCAGATTACGGCAAAAGCGTACTTTGATGCGGGCACAGCGGCCATCGCTGCGGTAGCAAAATACTACGAGGCGTTACAGGCTCAATATGTTCTCTTGAATCGAGACTATAAAGACCAGATTGAGAATCACTTATTTGGAGTCATTACCATATTCGTGTTGTTGTGCGCGCTTGGCATTTATTTGTTTGCGGCGTTGAAATCGTCCGTCGATTACAACGTGCATGTCACCCAAGCGATGGCCAAAAATTTAGAACGGGGAAACCTATCAGAGGATTTTAGCAGCCATAGTCAGGATGAACTGGGCTTGACGGTGAATTCATTGAACGCCGCTTTTCAGCAGATGCGAAAAGTGGTTCAGCGTGTGCGAGACAACTCGAATACCCTGACGCAATCTTCTGGAGAGCTTCAAAGTGTGGCGAAAGATGTGAATGAACTGGGTGAAAGTCAGAAACACAGGGTTGAAGTGATTGTGACCGCTGCGACGGAATTGGCTGCTACCGCTAAAGAAGTAGCCAATCACTGTGAAGGGGCTTCCCAAGAAACCCAGTCAACCAAAACCCAAGCGCGAGAAGGGGCTGTGCGTTCGCAGAGCTCAGCGGAGGTCATTCGTGAATTAGCTGCAAGTATTCGTAGTGCAGGAGAAGAGATTAGCCATTTGGCTCAAAAAGCAGCATCCATCAGCACGGTTATTGATGTGATTAAAGCCATAGCCGAGCAGACCAATCTTTTGGCCTTGAATGCCGCGATTGAAGCGGCAAGAGCCGGTGAGCAGGGAAGAGGTTTCGCGGTGGTGGCAGACGAAGTTCGAACGTTGGCGACGCGTACGCAAGAATCTACAAATGAAATTGAAAGCACCATCACCAGTCTGCAATCGGTTGCTGAGCAAGCGGTGTCAGCAATGGAGACCGCCTGTAGTCAGGCTGACAGTGGCGAGAAACAAGCGATTGAAACAGGAAAAATGCTACAAGACATTGAGCAGGGTGTCATAAGGGTGAGTGATTTGATCCAGCAAGTGGCGACAGCAGGGGAGCAACAGGCGGAGGCCGCAGAAGAAATTGCCCGCCATATTCAAGAGGTCGACGACGCTTCGAGCAATCTAGTTGAAAGAGCGAATCGTGTCTCTCATGTCTCAGGAGATGTGGGGTCCGGCAGTTTATCGCTGGATGAAACGGTGAAAAAATTTCAGGTATAGAGTTTTGTCGTTATACTGCCACTGTTATTGATATGCGTGGAACACTATGAAAGACATCGCTGGTATCAGAAGGCAGTACGATGCACACGAATTGCATCAAAAAGACTTAAACGACAGCCCGGTTGAGCAATTCAAGCTATGGCTTGGCCAAGCCATTGATTCTGAGCTATTTAAAGATCCAACCGCCATGTGTCTGGCTACGGTGGATGATCAAGGGTTACCGAGTCAGAGAATGGTACTGCTGAAAGACTATGATGAACGCGGGTTTGTGTTTTATACCAACTTAGAAAGCAACAAAGCACAGCACCTGGCCAATAATCCTCAGATATGCCTACACTTCGCTTGGCTGGAATTAGAGCGACAAGTGATTATTCGGGGTCGAGCGACCAAACTTTCCATCGCAGAGAACACTGAGTACTTTCTATCGAGGCCTCACGACAGTCAGCTGGCGGCTTGGGCAAGTCAACAAAGCAAGCCGGTGGCCACACGTAAAATGCTTGAACAGGCGTTTGGTCAAATGAAGGCGAAATTTGCCAAGGGCAAAGTCCCTTTACCTGGATTCTGGGGTGGGTATCGGGTTGAGCCCGTGACGATCGAGTTTTGGCAGGGGCGCGAAAATCGCCTCCATGATCGTTTCTTATATAGTAAAAGTGAAGATCAAAACTGGTCTGTTCAGCGCCTTCAACCCTAGTTTTCAAAGCGTGTAAAAAGGCTGTGCTTGATTTAGGCGCGGCACAGCCGCTTTAAGATCACCGCGTGTTGCGGGTACTGCTCTGATAAGATCTTGAACTGTCCCATTTCAAAGTCATTGAAATCGAAACTGGGGCTGACCACACAACTCACTAAGGTATATTCGTCGGTGGGTTGTGCCAGTTCTGCCGCGAACCAATGGCCTTTGGGAATGCAGAGCTGGGGTTGGGTAAGTCCATCTAGTCTATGCGTAATCAATTGGCCATTATCGTCAATTTCGTAGATCGATAAAGGCCCGCCGCGGTGATGAAACCAGATCTCGTCTTGATTGATTCTATGCCAACCAGAGTAATCCCCCTGCTGCAATAAATAGTAGATGCTACTGCAAATCGGGCGGTCTTCAATTGATACTGGGCTGGTATAAACCCGTTTGTAAAAGCCCCCCTCTGGGTGACTTTTAAGCTCTAGGTGCTTAATAAGACCAATGACGTTGGTATTATTCATTTGGTAACGCAACCCAATGGCCAGAGCAGTCTTGCCCCTTAATATTGAGATACCATGTCCCTGTGGCTTCTATGCTGGTGACGCGGCCTTGGATGTAATAACCTTTTTTGTCTTCGATATGAAAAAAGCCCCCTTGGCTGGACGTACCGGACATAAGGGCGCATTCCTTCAGAAAACAATAAAATCCAATCTCTAACTCTTGCTCTTGATAGTAGATGCCTACATCGCCATTCGGCGTGCAGTCACCGTTTTGTGTCACGAATCCGCCCCGGTAGTCGCTGGACTTTAGGCCACTGTCACACCCGCCAATTCCCAGCGTTATGCAGCCCATCAGTAGCAAACAGGAGAGTCTGATCAAATCATTGGCCCTTGTAATTCGGTTCTCTTTTCTCAAGCATAGCAGTAACTGCTTCCATATGGTCTTCAGTCTGATGAAGATTGGCTTGAATGGCTGCGCTTAGTGACAGAACCTGCTCTAGCGGGAGTGTTTGAGATTGCCTTAGCAGCTCTTTTGTCGCTCTTAAGGCCTGCGGAGGGTTTTTGGCGATTTTACTGGCGACTTCTCGTGCCTTAGGCATGAGCATTTCTGGGCTAACTAGGTGATTGATCATGCCCCAGTCATAGGCTTGCTGGGCACTAATGGCCTCTCCGGTAAAGGCCATTTCAGCCGCCCGGCCGTATCCTGCAACGCGAGGGAGTATCCATGCGCCGCCGTCCCCCGGGATAATGCCCACCTTAACGAAACTTTCGGCAAACAAAGCTTTTTCGCTGGCCACGCGAATGTCGCAATACATGGCAAGGTCACAGCCTGCTCCGACCGCAGGACCGTTCACAGCGGCAATGGTTGGAACATTGAGTTGATGTAGGGCTAAAGGAATGCGTTGAATGACTTTGGCATAATTCATTCGTAACTCATTGGCAGAACCTGCAAACATGCCTTGTTTGTCACGCATGTGCTTAATATTGCCGCCGCTAGAGAAGGCGGACCCCGCTCCGGTGATGATCAAGCAGCGAATATCCATGTTATGCTGAATCGACTCTAAGTACTCCACAAATAAATCAACGACTTCAATTTCAGAGATGGAATTTCTTAGGTCAGGCTGATTTAACGTAAGGGTGGCAATGGCACCGTCGATATCTAATAAAATGGGCGAAGTCATTGAAGTCTCCTTCTTATTCTTGGGTCGTCTAGGAAACAGCAGGCATGCTAGCGTGTATTATGACGACAATCTGTCAAATGGTTGGTTAGGTTAAGGGTGCAACAGATGAATTCGATGATCAATGCTTTTTGAATGTCATGGTCACGCGGGTGCCATTATTCACTTGGCTTTCAATGCGGATGCTGCCTTTTAGAGCCTGAGTGACCACGATGTAGACAATGTGCAAGCCTAAGCCAATACTGCCCTGGTTCCGTTTTGTGGTGAAAAACGGCTCGAATACTTTTTCTAGTGCTTCTTCACTAATACCTTTGCCATTGTCTTTCACTTCAATTTCGACGCCATCCTCACCGTTTTTGCCAGTGATTTCAATTTTACCGATGGCATCTTGAAAGGCGTGGGTGTAGGCGTTGCTAATGAGGTTGCCGATAACTAAGGTCAAAAGTTCTGGGTCGACTCTCGCCATAAGGGTATCGGGATGTGATACGGTAATCGAGCTTTCCTGCCCCTCGGGCTGGAATAGGCTGGGAACGGACTCTAACACCTCTGCTAAGTTGTTATCTGTTTTTGCCTCGGGTTTTTGATACACGTTCAACTGTTTAAACGTTGAAATGAGTGAAATACAACGATCGGTATTCACTTCAATTAGATTCATGATGTCTTTGGAGTCGCATAAGCAGTGTTCAAAGTCCGATTTCGTCATGGTTTGTGAAGAAAACTTATCGTTGATCGAAATCATGGCGTCTTGTATTTGACTCGTTGCGGTTTTGATAATGCCCATTGGAGTATTCATCTCGTGGGCAACCCCCGCAATCATACTACCTAATGAAGCCATCTTTTCTGCTTGAAGCAATTTCTCTTGGTGCTCCTTAAGTTGGGTTAGCATGTCGTTAAACGCGGTATACAGTTGAGACAGCTCATCCTTCGATTCGATGTGTAATTTTACCGACAAGTCACCAGCGGCTACCTGACTGGCCTTTCGTGCAAACTTGGAAATATGGTTTCGAATAGAAAAATATACGCCTGAATACAGATAGAAAATGAGGATCGAAAGAAAAATCGTGGCGAACAAAAAGGCATATAACTTGTAATATTGTTCTTTGATTCGCCGCTCCAGTTGGCGATCTATGGACGGCAAAATAATATCAATTACATCGTGAATGCTATCAAATGATTGCGACATCACGTCGAAATAATGGTCCCATTCTTCGTCAATGAAATCCTTTTCAATTAAATTCTCATAAAAGTAATCTGAGCCAACAGAGATTCCGCTTACTAAATTTTGAGCGACAGTCTGCAGGTCTTTTTGTTGGCTGTTGAGATCAAGTGCGTATTTTAAACTTTGGTCAATGAGTAGTTGATTGGCAATCAGTTCGTCATAAATCTTATCGAGCGTTTTGAAGGTCTCGTAATCCAAAGCTTTAAGACTTAAAGAATATGCGCCGTAAGCTCTAGCTTTACCTAGGCTGCGAATGACGGCAGGAATATCCTTAATCATAATATTGATCAGCAGAAAGGTTTTTAATGATGGGTCATGAATGAGGCGACGGTCATAAGTCACCACGTTCACGAGAAGCTCGACGTTGTTGACCAGTGAATCATAATACTGAAAGCGAATGTTGGGCCCCCCAGCTGCTCCGGCCGAGGCTGTTTTTAGACTGTTCCAATTGTCATGCAGGATGGATAGCTGGTCAGGCAGCCCGCTGTCCGAGAGAGATTCAATTTCGTTTTTAAATTCAATTAAATGCTGCTCCACCACAAGGCCTTGCTGATCGATGCGAACTTTCAGCTCTTCGCTACTATTGGCTCTTGCCACCAGTTGAATGTCTCGATATTTTGCCGCGGCAAACAGTAGCTCGTAGCTCTTTTGTAGTAAAACAATGCCTTCCCGCTCTGCCTTAGTGATATTGATGCTTTCTTTAATTTCGTTGAATAGGGCTCCCCCTAGGATGATCAGCGGCAAACTAAACAGAATACTCACCACCAAGAACTTCTTAACGAAGCTCAGGCGGTTCATAAACGCGATCGCGTATTTAATAAAGGGAATGTTAGCCATATCCAGTGCACATAGTGAGTCCTAGATAAAGCATAGACGGGAAAATCGGGAGATGCTTAGTCGATACCGAGTAGCTTATGGGTTTGCAGAGACATCTTCCATTGGGGGTTGTCTAGGCAATATTGGGTAGCCATGGCCATGTTCTCTCGAATGATCATGCCTTTTTGCTCAACACCGAAATCCGCCATAGGGCTTAGGTAGTAGTGCTTGGCCTTAATGTGGCTAACGTCTTCCGGCTGAATGTCTGATTGGGGGTACACCAGTTTTAATTCGTCACACTCAGTAATGATGACCTCACTCTTACCCTTAGGGCTAATACACACCCAGTCTAGGTTTGAGGGCAACGGCAAGGTGCCATTGCTCTCGACCGCACACTCGAAGCCCGCGGATTGAAAGAGGGCCACTAGGGAGTCGCTCAGTTGCAGTGCAGGCTCGCCCCCGGTAAACACGACGTATGGGGTTGCGTTGTCAGAGGAGGTGGAGGGCCATAGTTGGAGGGCCAACTCAAGCAGGGCTTGAGGGCTGTATTGGCCACCATTCATACCGTCTGTACCGGTGATATCGGTATCGCAGAATTGGCATACCGCCGCAGCGCGGCCGGATTCTTTGCCATTCCATAGATTGCATTTGGCAAAACGAATGAATACGGAGGCTCTGCCTGCGCGGTCACCTTCACCTTGCAAGGTATAAAAGGCCTCTTTGACGTTTAATGGCTTCATGCTGATTTATTCTTCATACGCCAAAGGGTCGGTTGCTTGGTTTTCTTCGAAGGCTTCTAAGCGCTCAACACAAGCACCGCATTTACCGCAGGCTTTTTCACGGCCGTTATAACATGTCCAAGTTAGGTCATATTCTAAACCTAGCGAAAGGCCGTCTTTTAAAATCTCGCCCTTGGTAGAGTTTAAATAGGGGGTTTCGATCGATACCGGTTCGTAGTTTGCGATACCCGCAACGGCATTCATGGCATGAACGAACTCAGGTCGGCAATCGGGGTAAATGACGTGGTCACCAGAGTGAGCACCGTAATACACCTTGGGGGCACCAATATCAACGGCATAACCAATGGCCAGCGAAAGAAGAATCATATTTCGGTTCGGCACCATGGTGCTTTTCATGTTGTCCGCTTGATAGTGGCCTTCGGGCACGGCTTCACCACCCACCAACGAAGAACTCTGCATGAGCTGATTGATTGGCGATATATCCAGGATTTTGTGGGGGATGTTGAGTTTGTCGCAAACCGATTTAGCAATTTCCACTTCTTTTACGTGCTTTTGACCGTAATTGAAGGTTAAGGCATACACATCATACCCTTCGTGCAAAACACGGTTTAAAAGGGTGAAGGAATCCATGCCACCACTGTAAATTACGACTACTTTTTGCTTGCTCATGAAAGCCCCCTGAAATTTGCCGCGAGTATAGCAAATAGCCATCCCTAATACAGCTAGTCAAAACTGACTATTTGGACAAATTATTTAAAGAGTAGGGCGGGTAGCGATAATTGGGAGGCTAGGGGCCCGGATAAAGGCGTTCCGTGAGTGCGTGCTATGCTGTAGGCTCAGCCTCTCAGCAAATTTCATTCTATATAGTTACAGGATAACCCCATGCGTTTGCTTATTCTCGCGCTTTTGATCGGCGCCATTACCGCTTGTTCCTCGAATTTAAAGAAGGGCAATAACATGATGGAAGCCGAGCAGTACGACGAGGCGGTACGATACTACGAAAAAGCCCTTCAAGAAGATCCTGGCGATACCGAAGTGGCGACTAAGCTTTATGAAGCCAGAACCCGCATGGTGATGGCTAATCTGATCAAAGTAAGACTACAACGTCAGTCGAACCAGCATCGGGCCGCAGCCTTGCAACTCAATAGCACACTACGAAACATCAAACGATGGCAAATCATGGCTGACAGTGGGGTAAAAGCTACGATTGAGGAAGAAGTGCTGGAATCCAGCAAGTGGCTCGATTCTGAGTTAACCCTGCTAGGCGGACGAGGCGATCATAATCGGTTTTACTACAGCCTAAAGCAATTTAATTACATTCTTGATTCCGGGTATGCAGACCGTACCGTGGCACAATTCAAACCGCAGATGCAGGATCAAGGTCAGACTCAGTGCCGAGCGATGCGGGGGCAGCTAACGCCACAAAGCGCCTATTTACATGATAATTGGTTAGCCTACTGCGGGGCGTTTGGCCTTCAGGTTAGCTACCCATTGCAAAAAGACAGCAGCCTATACAGTCGGCCCAGCATAGCGTTCCGTCAGCTAAGGGTGTCAAAAGATGCGGGTATAGAGAGTAAAGAATTTGCCGAAGGTTTAGAGCGGGAGATACGGAGCCATCCTTGGTTTTCAAATTGGGGCAGTCAGGTATTACCGTTCTCCATGAGTGGGCGGGTGTTCTATAACTTGAAAGCGAAGCCGAAAGTTTTTAAGAAGACCGTGATGGTCTATGACGAAACACTAGAACTGATCAAGGACCCTAAAGATCCAGAAAAGATCATTCGTAAATTAATCCAAAAGAAGAAGGTACCTAAAACCGTAACCTTCAAAGGCGTTGAATATGAAGAGCGCTATGCGCACAAGGTGGCGGTTAAAAGCCGGTCGAAACAGGTACTGGTAGATGCGGCGACACAGCGCTTAGAGCAAAAGACCTTGTCACCGAGTCATACTACTTATTTCAAAGAAGAGGGGATTAGGCCATTAAGAGTCTCGTTTCTAAACAAGCAAACGTGGGAACGCGGTATGACGAGGGAGCTGGTATCTCAAATAAGAAGAGATCTAGATCGATCATGGATCTCAAACTATTGTACCGACCAGGATATTGCCAAAGGGTTGAGTCAAAATGAGTACGCAGCACGCTGTGCTCTACTTCGCCCTGGGCATGCCGTGGTGAATGCCTGGAGTGAAAGCGAATTTTCGTTAACCTTTGGCCAGTTGCAGGTACTGCTATCGAATGAGGGATGATCGCTTGGACCTAGTGATCAGTGCTTTGTAAATTTTTTACAGAAAATGATTGACCAAGTGGTCGAAAATAGACAGAATGCGCGCACTTTGAAACGCCAGTCCTATTTAGAAAGGCCGGTGGAGTAAAGAAAAGGACGGTTTTTTAGAAATATTCATAATTTTGTAAAAAACTTTCCATATGCGCTTGACGCGGTGGTTAATCCCTGTAGAATGCGCGCCTCGCTTGGACGAGCAGCCCAGAACAACGGGCAGAAAATTTCAAAAAATGAGATTTTCGAAGCTTAACTAAGTGCCTGAAATTTCAAAAGAAAATGAAAA
>Ga0181592_10005640_pt1 | contig 10297 bp, 9 predicted proteins | sample 071ome_20_FD_133755 | JGI IMG/M metagenome (GOLD analysis project Ga0181592, IMG submission 133755) | Coastal salt marsh microbial communities from the Groves Creek Marsh, Skidaway Island, Georgia - 071412BT metaG (megahit assembly) | ecosystem: Environmental > Aquatic > Marine > Intertidal zone...
CTAAAAGAGCTATAACTAAAATTACAGAAAAAACAGATATAGAATTACAAGCAATTTCTAATTCTACTTCTTCAGCATCAGGAGGATTTGAGTTAATACTCATAGATAATTAATGGCTAATATATATAAAAACGCATTTTTTACAGGAACTACTACTAACGCTGTAACTGTTTACACAGCACCAGTTAATGGTAGAGGTATAGTTCAAAACATTCAAGTCACCAATCAAGGTGGAAGTAAAGTTGTACAAGCAAAAATAAATGATAGCTCAGATTCTAATACATCCAATTTAGTTGCTTACGCATCCATTACTGGACCTACTATTTGTAATATTGCTAAAGGGCCAATTATATTAGAAGAAGGAGATGCATTGACTTTAGAAACAAGTGATACTACAAATGTTAAAGCAGTGTGTTCAATATTAGAAATATCTAGAGAAGACCAAAATGGCTAAACAAAAATTTACTCATTTCGTACCTAGACCTAAACCTAAAAAACGTCCAGGTCGCCATAAAAAAAGTCTTTCAAAAAATGAAAAAAGAGATTATAAGAAATATAACAGACAAGGAAGAGGATGACTGAATTAGTAAAAATACCCGCTGAAGCAAAAGAGATCATTAAACACAAAAGAACTTTAAAAGTATATGCTAATAAAGCTGAGTTCGATGCTGATGTTGCTGATCCTAACACCGATACTACCGAAGAAGATTTTAGACAAGATTTAGAAATAAAGGTGACAAGAGTTTCGATGGGTGCTAAAACCAAAGAATAATGAAACCAAGAGGAGCCACTGAGCTACAAATGGAAATGCTTCATAAGCATGTTCCAAAAGAATTACTAGATCAAGTACAGATATGTACTTCTGTTCCCGGTAAAGTTCCAATCGATCCGAACAAAGTAAATATACTTTGGCAAAAGAATTCATACGATCAACCAAACCTACAAGAGTTTTTTGGTAACAAAGAAAGACATAAAGAATATGATTGGTACGTATTTAATTCACATTGGAATTATGAAAAGTTTAGATATTTTTTTGATATACCTACAGAAAGATCGGTAGTAATTAAAAATGGAATTGATTCATTTCCACAAAGAAAAATTTATAAAAAAGGTGAACCTATAAAATTAATACATCACTGTACTCCATGGAGAGGTTTAAATGTTTTACTTAGAGCAATGCAAGAAATCAATGATCCCAATATTACACTTGATGTTTATTCATCAACTCAAGTTTATGGTGATGAATTTAAAAAACAAAACGATGATCAGTTTAAACCTTTATATGAACAAGCTAAACAATTACCAAATGTAAATTATATAGGTTATGAAACAAATGAATATATTAAAGCTAACATGAATAAATATGATATGTTCGTGTATCCAAGTGTTTTTGAAGAAACTTTTTGTGTATCTGCGCTTGAAGCCTTAGCTGCAGGTGTTCATGTGGTTACTAATAATTACGGTGCTTTATATGAAACTTGTGCTGAATGGCCAGTATATATAAACTATACAGAAGATTTTGAACAAATGGCAAAAGGCACTGCAGCAGCAATAAAGGTTGCAGCAAGTTATTTACATGAAGATTTTATACAAGACCATTTAGAACAACAACAATTATTTTATAAACGATTTTATAATTGGAATAAGAAGGGAATGGAATGGGAAAGTTTTTTAAGAGGAGCTATAAGTGAACGAAAGTAAAACTTATGTCAACGAAGACACGTATCAAACATTAAAAGAAGCTAACATTAAACCAATGCCACGTATTGTAGATGGAACAAAGAAGGTTGCTCCAATGTGGAAAACGGACCAAGGATCACGGACACCGGTTAAAGACAGAGCACCTTATTCTATATTTGTTGCAACACCTGTTCATGATCAATGTTCAATCCATTATGCTCAGGGGTTATTAGAATTTCAAAAAGAATGTATGAAAAGAAACGTAGATGTTGCTTTTCAAATAATGAAATCATCACTGGTTACTCAAGGTAGAAATTTATGTGTGTCTGGTTTTATAGAGTCTGGATTAACTCATATGTTATTTATTGATTCTGATATTTTATTTAATGCTAAATCTATATTTAAAATGATTGAAAGAGATAAAGATGTTATCTCAATACCTTACCCCCTTAAAACTTTAATGTGGGACAAAGCTTTTAGAAAAATGCAAAAAGGTGAAATTAAAAAGCCAGACGATATTAGAAAATGGTTACATACTTATCCAATGAAAATTGAAAACCCTAATAATGTTGATGTTGATAGAGGTGTAATAGAAGTTACCCATAGTCCTACAGGATGTATGTTAATTAAAAGACAAGTATTTGACAAAATGATTGAAGCTTACCCAGATAAACAAATAGTACAAAAGACAGTTATAAATGGTGAGTATGTAGATAAGCCTCATATGTGGAATTTCTTTGATACAATTCATGATCCAGAGACTAAAACATACTTGGGTGAAGATTTTTCTTTCTGTAAGTTATGGAGAGAAATAGGTGGCAAATGTTATGCGTTTATTGATGACCCAATAGCTCATATAGGCGAACATCAATATCAAGGACGATTTGCTGATGAGTTGATATTACCTAAGTAAAATGGTAATATTTGCTATTAAAGATCTTTAAAGGAGAAATATACTAGATGTTACAATTTTTACCTTACGCATTAGCAGCATATGGTGGTTACAAAGGATATCAAGGAGCAAAAGAGGCAGGTGCTTCAGGTATAGGTAGATTATTAGGTGCAGCAGGAGGTGCTTATGGTGGTTACACTTTAGGTTCTGCAGGTATGTCTATGTTTCCTCAATCAGCAGCAACAAAAGCATTTGCTGCTAGTCAACCTGCATTCTTATCTAGTTTACCAGGAGCTTATAATCCTCAACAGCAAACTGTTCCATTTAGTCCCTCTTCACAAGGAAGACAATTTACAGGACAAGAAGCTGCAATAGTTGGTGATCCAAGAACTGTAACTAACTTAGGAAAAAATAAAAGTGGATCCTTATTAGATATTTTAAGAAAAGAACCAGGTGGTGAATACGATCCTTTAAAAGTAGCAGCTGCTGCTGGAGGTATTCCATATTTATTAGGTGCGTTCGATCAAGGACCTACTGATATTTATATGCCAGGTTATAATGTAGATTATTTAAAATTAAGAGAACAAAGACCTGGGTATACATATATTGATCCACAAACTGGTGAAGAAAAAGCTTATGAAAAAATGTATGTCCCTGAAGAAGAGGGAAAAGGTCAAAGACAAATAGGTCCTTATTCATTAGGTGTTCAAAGATTAAGAACAGGTGGTATTGCAGAAATTAAAAAATTTAATGAAGGTGGTATAAACTATCTTCCATCAAAAGTTTCTCATGACGAAAACGATGCAAACAATTATGTAAGAGCATCAGGTTACGTAGAGGACGGATCTGGAAACGGAGACAAGGACGAAGATACAATGTTAGCTCAATTAGCAGATGGTGAATTTGTAACAAGAGCAGATGGGGTATTAGGTGCTGGAATAATAGCTGGAGCAAATCCAAATAGCATGAAAGACATGAGAGAGAAAGGCGCTAAATATTTCTATGAACAACAAGCAAGATACAAAAGAGTATTTGATTTATTAAAGGATAAAAATGGCGACAGCAAACAAAAAACGAATTAAACCATTAGTTAATATTTTACCTTTAGAGCCAAAAGATATTGAAAAGTTTTGGCCACTAGCTGAGTTTATGGTCACTGAAGCTTTAAAATTTTCAGGGAAGTATGCTGATTCTTCTTGGATAATGGACAACTTAAAAAAAGATTTAATGCAATGTTGGATAATGTTTGGTTCAGATGAATCAGAAGAAAATAAAGTATTTGGTATTTGTGTTGGACGTATTGCAGAAATGCCAAACTATAATCAATACGAAATAATTATTTGCACTGGTAAACGAAGAGATCTTTGGGAAGATCCTTTAATACAAAGTGTTACAGAATTTGCTACAGTCAATAAATGTAAAAGACTTAGCATCATGGCCAGACCTGGTTGGGAAAGAATTTCCAAAAAATGGGGATGGAAAAAGAAACATGTTCAATTAGAGAAATGGATATAATATGAGTTTTTTTGGAGGAGGAAAATCAAGTGCGCCATCAACACCATCGACTACTACATCAATTGTAAGAGAAGCTCCAGGTGTTGAATCACGTAAATTAGAATTAATGGATATTGCGCGTCAAGTAGCGCAACAACCAATTAATTTGCCTGACATTCAAGTAGCACCTTTATCTGCACTAGAACAACAAGGTATTACAGCAGCAGGCACTACTGGTGTTGGTGCGGGAACACTTGGACAAGGGATTCAATCTATATTAGGTGCCCCAACTGCAGCTACGACCGCACAACAACTTGCTGGTCAATATGGAGCAGGGGCAGTGGGTTCAGCGGGTTTAGGCCAACAACAAGCAGGACAAGCAGGACAACTTGCTAATTTGTATGGAGCAGGAGCATTACAAACTGCAGCAGCAGGACCTAACGTAAGTCAATTTTTAAACCCATATCAACAATATGTAATTGATGAAATAAATAGACAATCACAAATGGAGCAAAATAGATTAGCAGCACAAGCTGTAGGTTCTGGTGCATTTGGTGGGGGAAGACAGGGAATACAAGCAGCTGAACAAGAAAGAGCAAGACTTGGTCAGATAGGTCAGCTTCAAGCTACAGGTTTTCAAACAGCATTAGGTGCTGCTCAAAGACAACAACAATTAGCAACACAAACAGGTTTACAAGCAGGACAACTTGGTTTAGGTGCAGGACAATTAGGATTATCTGGAGCGCAGTTAGGTGCTCAAACAGGATTACAAGCAGGACAATTAGGATTATCTGGAGGACAATTAGCAGCTCAAACAGGATTAGCTGCAGGACAACAATTAGGAGCTTTAGGTCAAACTCAACAACAAATGGCTCAACAAGATATTAACCAATTGTTTGGTGCAGGTGGAGTACAAAGACAATTAGCTCAAGCAGCTTTAGATGCTCAAAGACAATCAACATTACAACAACAATACGAACCATACCAAAGAGCTGAATTCTTGGCTAACTTGTATGCAGCAGGACCTAAATCACAATCAGGATTAACTATGGGAACAGCTCCAACTACAAGTCCATTAGCGCAAGCAGTAGGTACTGGTATAGGAGCATTCACAGCATATCAAGGTGTACAAAATCAATAGGAGGATTAATGTCTATAAATAAAGTTTTAAATCGTCCTATGTTTCGACAGACTGCTCTTAAGAAGGGTCATTTAAAACCTATCACAGCAAACGTGGGTATTATGGTTGGGCAACCTTATAGTTCTCCAAACGTACCTGCAGTAGTACCTGGACAAGGAACATATTCTCCGGTTAACACGCAACGTTTTGGACCACCAAAACCTACTAGGTTTCAAAATTTTATGAGAAACCCTGTTGTCAGAGGTTTAAGAACAATGTTAAGACCTAGAACATTAGTGCCTGCAGAGTTAGGCTTTTCAGCTACAGGTAAATTTTTAGATTATGCAGATCCAAATAATACTATAGGAACTGCAGGAAGACTAGGTTTACAAACATTAGGTGGGTTAGGTGCTCTTAAAATACCAGGTGCGTCAGCGTTAGGATCGGGACCAGGACTTATAGCATTAGGAACTGCTTACGGATTAAAAAATAGATACGATGCAGGTAAAAAAGAATTAGCAAGAATCAAAGCTATGTCTCCAGCGGAGTATGAAGAGTTTAAAAGAATGAATGAAATTAAAGCATTAGAAGGTGAAGCAGGCGGATTTACTGATGAAGAATTATTTGGGAAATTTGTACCAAAAGAAAAATTACCGTCAGTTGAACCTAAAACAACTTTAGAAAAAAGAAAAAAAGCTAGAAGTGTAAGACCTGAAACTGAGTCTGTTGCAGATAAACTAGTAGCTGAAGATAATAGAGCAACTATAGATAATCAATTAGTAGATTTAGATAAAGTAGTTAAAAATCAACGTCCTAGAATGGATGAGATTGCAGGACCAGAACCAATCGAACCTAAAAAACCAGAACAAATTAAAACAGTTACTAAACAACAAGAAGAAGAGGAAAAGAAAACTGATCAACAAGCAAACGCAAATGTTGTAACAGCTGGTGCTAAAACAAGTTTAGATCAAACAGGTAAAATAACAGCGGCTGATGGATCGCAAGTAACTGATGCAACAATTGAAAGAGCAAAACAAATAAGAAAAGAATTAATGGCTGGACAATCATCACAAGCTAAATTAGTTTTTCTAGCTAATCTTGCATCAGGATTATTAACTGGAACAACTACTAAAGGTGGAATAGGCGGAGCTTTAGAAGTTTTTGGTAAAGCGATTGGACCAGCGGTAAATAACTATGCTGCAATTAAATTAAAAGAAAACGAATTAGAAAATTCATTTATGTCTGATGCATTAGAACTTGCACAAGAAGAGTTTGAAGCAAGAAATGCAATATTAGAAGCTCCTGATTTCCCTGATGCAACCGCGGGAATAATTCAATTTTCTGATGACAAGGGTAATGTAAGAAATATGTCTGCTAGACAACTTAAAGATGGAACTATTCAAATAGCTGTACCAGGACAAGTTGATCAATTTGGAAGACAACTATTTCAAACAGCACCCGTTGGAACATTTGATAGATTTGTAGATGCTAAATATGCAACTAAGGAACAAGGTGAAACATTGAGAAACTTATCTGGTAAATACAAAGCTTACAACCTTGGTAGAAAAACAATTGATATTTTAAGAGAAGCAGAAGGAGCAGAGAAAAAATTTGCTGGTCCTGCTGGTCGATTCAACTTGTTTACTACACGTTTAGGAGATGCATTAGATGACTTAGGTTTAAGTTTTGCAGGATCTAAAGAAGAGGGTTTAAGACAAATTGAAGAATTAAAAGATGACTATGTAAGAGATTTAGTAAGAGATGGTATGTCAGAAGATGAAGCTAGAAATTTCTTAGATAAAAACTTTGGTAAAACAGATAAATTATTTTCAGATACATTAAAATCTATGGGTATGTTTAGAGATGAAACAGATGCAGCTAACCTTGAAAGATTAGCAATCAATGAAACAATTTTAACATATGCACTTGCTAACTCATTGAAAGACAAAGACAGATTGACACAAAAAGATATTCAAATGGCTAAAGATCTAGTTAACATCTTCCCATTATTAAGAGGTCAAAAACAAGTAATTAAATCTCTTGAAGCGGTTAATGAAACCATATTAGCTGATATATCACGACTAGAAAATGATTACCAATTCTCATTCTTTGGTGACTCATCGACAATTGATAACTACAGAAGAAAATATGGTATTATGGGTCCAGAAGCTGTTTCAGAAAACCAAATAATAAATCCTTATAAAGATCAAAGTACACAAGAATTGTTGGAGGCTTTCTAATGGCTATTACAAAAGAAGAGCTCCAAAAAAGATTAGATGACAAATCCCTAGATCCATCAAAATTAAATCAAAGACAAAGACAAATTATCGATGAACTTATTGATAGAGGTGAATTAAAAGGACCTAAGATGTCTGTGCTTGGTGCACAAAGAACTAAAGCTGCCAAAGATATAGCAAGAGCAGAAGAGTTTTATAAAGACCCTATAGCTGCTGCACTTGATGCAGAAGATTCAATGTTTAAGGGTAGACCAACTGCAGAACTTGCAGGAGACTTATCAGGAAGTATTGCACCCTATGTTGCAATGAGAAAAAAGATTTTTGGTGCAGCTAAATCAGGAAACTTATGGCAAAGAGGACCAGGTAAATTTTTACAAGGTGCTACTAAAGTTGCGGACAAATTACCAGGACGATTTAAATTATTAGGGGGTGCATTAAAGTTAGTTGCAAGAGTAGCTGATGCCCCTGCCAAAGTAGTTAAAAGTCCTTTAGGTAGAGCAGAATTATATTCTGTATTAGGTGGATCTGCTGGTGCAGGTACAGGGTCTGTTACTTATGATATGTTAAATGAACAAGCTGGGTTAACAATTGCGAATGCAATCACTGATGAATTTGCTGATTTACCAGACAGAGATATTGATCAAAACATTTTACTAAATGCAGCACAAGCAACAAAGACTGCTGCTTATTGGAACGCAGGAGCTGCAGCACTTACACCATTTATTAGTGGTCCATTAGGTAAATTAGGATCAAAATTATTTGGAACTAAAGGTGCTAAAGCAAAAGAACTTGCAGAGTATGCAAGAGATAAAGGATTACCATTACCACTTAATACCGCAATTGAAGATGGTCTGTTATCTGATGTGGGTAGAAATTATTTTAAAACGGTTGGTGTATTTCCATTTGTATCTGGAATTGGTAGATCAGCATTAGAAGGAGCTGAACAAGCAGCAGGTAAACAATATTTAAATTCATTAGCAGAGTTTGCACCTATCATGAAAACATCTGCACTATCTTCATCAATCTATAATCAAGCAGCTAAAGTATTCCAAGAAAGATCTGCATTGATTGGTGCTAAATACAAAGCCTTTGATACATTAGCTGACACTGTAGGGAATCCTAAAGTCATTAGAATGACAAACTTACAGAAAAGAGCTAGAGAATTCTTAGATCAAAATAGACAAATGTTCCCCGAACTAACTGGTTATGTTTCAGGTGTACGTGAGATAGATTTAAAAAACATAGACAAACTTTTAAAAGCTGAAGGAGATCCATTAAATTTATTCATGCAAGCATCTGTAGCTATAAGTGATGAAATGATTACTCCAAAACAATACAAAGGTTTAATGCAGATGATGAATAGAGCCATTGAAGGTACACAATATCAAAACGTTAGAGCATCTATCTGGGGATTAAGAGAAGCAATGGAAAATGATTTAAATGCATTTGGATCAAACTTAACAAAAGATAATTTTTTAAAAGACCAAGGTATTAGAGAAACTTACGAACAAATGACCAAGCAACAAGGTAAAGAGTTTGCTGATGGATTTATTAATAAAAATATTACTGACGCTGAACAATTATATAGTAAGCTTTATGATGCTAATGCCACATTCTCAAGTATTATGGGATTCTATCAAAAAATGGGTATCCCTAAAAAACTAAGAGCATTTGATAGCACATTATTTACTAATAAAGGTGTTAACAACATTTTAGGTACAGAAAGATTATCAAGAGACCAAGTATTTCAAACTATGGAAAGAGATGTATTTGCATCTAACTCACCTGATGCAATAGAACAATTTAAAGTATTAATAGGTGCTACAGGATCAAAAGCAACGGACAACGGAAAACGATTATTTGATGCAGCTAAATCAAGATATATGTTTAATGCTTTCTTATCTTCATTTGATACTGCAGGAAGTCCAGCAGCTCAATCAATCTTTAGAGACGTAGTTGGTCAATCTGCAGGAGTTAAAGCAGGAACTGAGTATGCACAAGATGCAATGAAAAGATTAGGAACGGAAGAATTACAAGCTGCAAGACAATTTAGTATTGATGATGTTAAATTGAATAACGGTATTTACGATATAAGCTCAATAAGATTTAGTCCAAAAGACTTTGCTGATTTTAATATTAACAAGTTTATGAACAAACTTGGTATTGGTGAAGCGACTTCTGATATTGGTCGAGAAAAGATGGTTAAGTTATTAGGCCAAGATGGAACTAATGAGTTTTACAAATTTACAAACTACATGAAAGCGATTTCGGATATTCCTCTGTCCGATACATCTACCTTCTTACAGAGAAGAATGACACTCGGATCATTCGGATCTGTAGCTGGTGGTATGTTTGTTGGAGCAGGAATGTTTACAGTTAACCCATTTGCACCTGCAATATTTTTATTATTGGCTAGACGTGCAGGAAGAATGTTAACCGACCCAACTGCAATCAGATACATGAACGATGCATTGTTACCTGAAGAATTGATTAAAGGTTTAAAAGGTAAGAAGATTGGATTTGATAATAAATTTAGTATAAGAAGTATTAACCCTAAATTAAGTGCGGCAGGGTTAACTCAAAAGAGAGAAGCTTTTGCAAGATTAGCAAATTATTTAGCTGATGAAGATAAAGATTTACCAAGAGTAAATCCTAAAACAGTTGATCCAAAAGCAATACAAGAAGAATTATTAAATCAAAGTTATAAAATTGAACAACCTATTTACGATGAAAAGAATTTACCAAAAGATACTGTTGAGTCTATGTTTGCAGAAGACTTTACAGGATCATCAGGTAATGTTGAAACCGATAATCAAATGGTTGATTACCTACAAGCATCATTAAGAAATAGAGAAGAAGTTGAAGTTGATGAAG